>Ga0307513_10005598_pt1 | contig 16565 bp, 17 predicted proteins | sample 15_EM_MG_FD_202174 | JGI IMG/M metagenome (GOLD analysis project Ga0307513, IMG submission 202174) | Populus trichocarpa ectomycorrhiza microbial communities from riparian zone in the Pacific Northwest, United States - 15_EM | ecosystem: Host-associated > Plants > Roots > Unclassified | place... | reverse complement strand
GCGAAAGACCCGCGCACGCTCCAACTGCGTTTCCACACGCAGACGGCGGGCGTCTCGCTCACCGTGCAACAGCCTTTGAACAACATCGTCCGCGTCGCCATTCAAGCTCTCGCCGGGGTGCTCGGCGGCACGCAGAGTTTGCACACGGACGCCTACGACGAAGCGCTCGCGCTGCCGACCGACCGCGCCGCGCTCATCGCCCTGCGCACGCAGCAGATCATCGCCGAAGAAACCGGCGTCGTGAACACGGTCGATCCGCTCGGCGGCTCATACTTCCTCGAATCACTGACGAAGAAGATGGAAGACGGCGCGCTCGACTACTTCGCCAAGATCGACGCGATGGGCGGCATGGTTTCGGCGGTCGAGAAGGGTTTCCCACAGCGCGAGATTCAGGAGTCGGCCTATCAATATCAGAAGGCCGTCGAGCGCGGCGAGCAGACCATCGTCGGCGTGAACAAGTACCAGATGGAGGATGAGCAGTCGAACATTGACATTCTCGTCATCGACGAATCAGTCCGCGAGCACCAGATCACGCGGCTCGACGAAGCGCGCACGCGCCGCGACAAGGGCGCGGTCGCTAACGCCCTCGAAACATTGAAACGCGCGGCACAGGCCGCCGACAACACGATGCCCGCCACCATCGAAGCCGTCCGCGCCTATGCCACGCTCGGCGAAATCTGCGACGCCCTGCGCGATGTTTACGGCCTCTACGAAGAGCCTGCATTTTGAAGAAGCCATTAACCGTCAGCCGTCAGCTATCAGCTTCACCAAAGGCAATAGCTGACGGCTGACGGCTGGCGGCTGACGGCTGATTGCTTATGAGTGAAAGAAAAATTCGCGTACTCGTTGCCAAGCCCGGACTCGACGGTCATGACCGTGGGGCGAAAATTATCGCGCGTGCGCTGCGCGACGCGGGGATGGAAGTGATCTACACGGGGTTGCGGCAGACGCCGGAGATGATCGCCGCCGCCGCGTTGCAAGAGGACGTTGACGCGGTCGGCGTCTCGATCCTGAGCGGCGCGCACAACACGCTCTGCCCGCGCATCGTGCAGCTTTTGCAGGAGCGCGGGATGGACGATTGCCTTGTGCTCGTCGGCGGCATCGTGCCGAAAGAAGACGTGCCGCGTTTGAAGGAGATGGGCGTGGCCGAAGTTTTCCTGCCCGGCACGTCCACCGAAGACATCGTGACGTTCCTGCGCAACAACGTGCGCCCGCGCGCTTGATTCTTCTCTAATAAATCCCGCATGCCGGATGACGAGCAATCTGTCGAGACGCACCCGCCAGTGGTCGTCGAAACGCACGAATCAGTCGTCGTCGTTCGTCTCAACCGACCCGCCGAACGCAACTCCCTCTCCGTCGCCACGCTCGAAGAATTAGACCGGCTCGTCTCCGCACTCTCAACTCGAACGGACATCTCCGCGATCATCTTCACGGGCACGGGCGACGCCTTCGCCTCCGGCGCAAACATACGAGAACTCCGCGCGCTCACGCCCGAGACGGCGACCGGGTTCGCGCATCGCGGCCAAAGCCTCATGCAAAAGATCGCCGCCGCGCCGCAGACGACTATCGCCGCCGTTAACGGCTACTGCATGGGCGGCGCGCTCGATCTCGCGCTCGCCTGCGACCTGCGCTGCGCCGCGCCCTCCGCCGTCTTCGCACACCCCGGCGCGCGTCTCGGCATCATCACCGGATGGGGCGGCACGCAGAGACTCCCGCGTCTCATCGGTCAGGCGCGCGCGCTCGAAATGTTTGCGACGGCGCGACGCGTAACGGCAAGCGAGGCGTACGAGATCGGGTTAGTGAATCGCGTCGGTGAACCTGTATTGGAGTGCGCTTTAGCATTGGCGCGAATTCGCGCGTAGCTCCATTCGCGTGATCGACGCCGGGAAGGCCGCACGCCCCATCTTTCATCCCTCCACGCGCGCGGCTCATCCCGCCGTGCGCTCCAACGAGCACAAAAGGCTTTACGCTCGTAGCGGCCAGACGTAATATCCGCCGACTCGTGTCAGCCGCCCTTCCGTGCGCTCGCTTCCGTGTGCGGCTCGACGGTATATGCACGGTCGAACAGTTCGCATCATCTCGATGTTTCGACGACGGAATGTGAATGACAACGCAACTCTTGAACTTTTCTTTCTTCAAACGACGGCGCGAATACGCGGCGTTGTTCCTCCGTCTCATCATCGGCTCGTTCATCATCTGGGGCGTGCAGGACAACGTGTTCAACCGCGCACACATGGACGAGTTCGCACAGTTTCTCGGCGCGCGCGGCGTTCCCTTCCCGCTGTTCGCGGCCTTCCTTTCGGCCTACACGCAGTTCGTTTGCGGCATCCTGATCCTCGTCGGCGCGTGCGTCAGGCTGATCTCGATTCCCTTCATCATCAACTTCATCGCGGCCATCGTCATTGCGCATCGCGGCGACAGTTTTCGCGGCATGTTCCCCGCGCTGCTCATGATCTTCGTCGGCCTCTTCTTCCTCTTCCACGGGGCGGGCAAGCCTTCGGTTGATGAATGGTGGGAACGACGGGGCAGGCGTTAGTTCAGGCTAAACTCGCGGCGGCGCACTTAAGTTATCCGGCGCAAGGTACGGACAATAACTTGACAACGGTTGAGCCACGCGCTTATTTTAGATTTCGCGCGCGGCAGTTAACGGCGCGTCTGACGACGACTATGTTGATGCAACCGAACAGTTCCTATCGCTACTACTGCTATTACGGCTCGCTCTCCGCACGGAGGGATGGGACGGCGAAGGACTGTCGGCGCTTGCTTGTCATGTAGCGCAAACCAAGACAGATTTCTTGAACCGGCCACTATTCCTTCCGACGCGGGATGACAAGGGGCCGGTTCTTTTTTATTCCACCTTCAATCTCAACCGAATATGGAGTTTTCAACCATGTTGCAGGAACAACAGCTATCAAACGCTATCATCCCCGACACCACGCCGCAGGACGATGCCCTCTCCGCTCTGCCGGAAGTACGGCGCGCGCGCGTTGACCTCGAACCCGACCATCCGGGCTTTCGCGACCCGGCATACCGCGCGCGGCGCAACGAGATCGCGGAGATCGCTTTGCGCTATGAGCAGGGGTCGTCCATCCCGGACGCGCCTTACACGGAAGAGGAACATCAACTCTGGCGCATCGTCGGCGGCGCGTTGAGGCCGCAACATCAAAGCCACGCCTGCGCCGAATATCTGAAATGCGTGGGGCGGCTCGGCCTCGCGTCCGACCGGATTCCGCAGTTGCGAGAGGTTTCGGAAAAGGTGCAGGCGCTCAGCGGTTTTCGTCTCGAACCCGTCGGCGGGTTGGTTTCGCCGCGCGTCTTTTTGGAGTCGCTGGCAAACGGCGTCTTCCTCTCGACGCAATACATCCGCCACCACTCGACGCCCCTCTACACGCCCGAGCCGGACGTGGTTCACGAACTGCTCGGCCATGCCGTGCTGCTCGCCAGCGACGCAATCGCCGAACTCAACCGGCTCGTCGGCGAAGCCGTCAGGCGGACGACCACGGACGAGGCTTTGGAACGCCTCGCGCGCGTCTACTGGTTCACAATCGAGTTTGGCGTCCTACGCGAAGCGGGCGAGGTCAAAGCCTACGGCGCGGGGTTGGTGTCGTCGGCGGGAGAGTTGGATGCGATGCGGCGTGCGGAACTGCGTCCGCTGGACTTGGAGGCAGCGGCGCGGCAAGAGTTCGACACCACCGACTACCAGCCGATCCTCTTTTGCGCCGACTCGTTCGAGAGCATGTACCAGAACCTGCGCGACTATTTGATCCGCTGGCCTTAAGCTCGCGGCGCGGCTCCGGCGATCTACTTTTTGAGGAAGCGCGCGATGCCCTGTTGGCAGTCGTCGGTCATGCGGGCGATGGCGTTGAGGTCTGCGCCGGATTGGAGCGCAGCGTCGAAGGTCATGCCGTCCATGTGATAGAGCAGCCGTTTGGTAAGCATCACGGCGGAGCGACTCACGCGCTCAAACCCTGCGATGTAGCGTTCAACTTCCGTCTCAAAACTCTCGTCGTCAAAGACGTGATTGACCAGACCGAACGCAGCCGCCTCTTCCGCGCTGACTTCCGCACCGCGCGTGATGAGTTCAAAGGCGCGTTTCTCCGAGACGTTGCGCCGCAAGATCGCCATCACCATCGCGGGCACAAAACCGATCTTCACTTCCGGGTAGCCGAAGCGCGCCGAACGCGTGGCGAGCACGAGGTCGCAGGCCGTCGCCAGACCACACCCGCCCGCCAGAGCGCGGCCTCGCACCGCGGCCACGACCGGCACACGCACGCGCCGCATCAACGCGAACAATTCCGCGAGCGACTGCGCATCTTCGAGGTTTTCCGTGATCGAACTTTCGGAAATTTTTTGCAGCGCGGAGAGGTCTGCGCCGGAACAGAAGTCCGCGCCCGCGCCCGTGATAACGACGACGCGCACGGCCTCGCTCGCGTCCGCACGCCGCAACGCGTCTTTCAGTTCGGCGATGAGCGCGTCGTTCAGGGCATTGCGCTTCTCCGGACGGTTCAGCGTCAGCAGCGCGACCGCGCCCTCTACCGTGTAGATCAGTTGTGACTGCTCGTTCATAATTCTTTCTACTCACCCGATAGCGATGCAATCATACTTTCTCCGGCCACTGTGAAGCGAGTCACGATTGAGTCCAACCAAACTCACTTACCGCAGAAACGCGCAGCCGCAGAGTAAGCGCAGAGGCAAGCATCGCTGATCTCAAATTCGAGTTTTGAAATTTATAATCTCTGTGCTTCCTCTCCGCGCCTCTCCGCGTCTCTGGGGTGAGCGTTCGCGTCTGTCCCTGTCCGCCGGCGGCTTTCAAGATGCGAGGAAATCGAGGAGCGCGGCGTTAACTTCCGTTGGCGATTCCTGCTGCACCCAGTGGTTGCTGTGGGCGAGACGGAGTTCGCGGTAGGGCGCATCGACGTGCCTGCCGACATCGCGCACGCTCTCAGGCCGGATGGCGAAATCGCGTTCGCCGTAGATGAAGAGGGTAGGGACGCGGATGCGCCCGCCTCCGGCCTTCGCCGCACCGGACGAGCGCGAGAGGTTTGCGAAAACGTTGGCGCGATAGTAATTGAGGGCGGCGGTGAGCGCGGTCGTGTTCGTCCGTTCGCTTTTTTGCCGGAGGGCGTTTTTGTAGACGGCGAGGTCTGTGTCGGTGAACGTGCCGGGGCGCGAGGTCTTTTTGAACATGCGGTCAAGACCGGCAAAATCGTTCGCGCTGATCTGCCATTCGGGCAGCAACGGGAGTTGGAAGAAGAGCATGTACCAACTGCTCAGGGCTTGCTTGACCGTCATGTTGGCGAACCAGACGGGCAGCGGCGGCACTTGCAGCGACGAGAGTTTCCACACGCGTTCCGGGTGACGCGCGGCCACCGCCCACGCCACCGCCGCACCCCAATCGTGACCGACGACCGCCGCCTCGCGCGCGCCGAAATGATCCATCAGGCCGATCACGTCGCCGACCAATTTCTCCACCCGATAGTCTTCCACGCGCGCGGGCTTGTCGCTCAGGTTGTAGCCGCGCAGGTCGGGCGCGACGACGTGGAAACGTTCGCCGAGCGCGCCCAACTGATGCCGCCACGAATACCAGCATTCGGGAAAACCGTGCAGCAACAGCACCAGACGCTCGCCCCTGCGCCCGCGCTCCGCGTAATGCAGGCGCACGTCGCCCAGTTGCGCATAGTCGTGGCGCACGCCGGGCGCGGTGCTATCGGATTCGCGGCTCATTTTTTAAGACTGATAAACGATGAGTAATGAGTGATGAAGTTAAGAACACTTGTCTTCAACTCATCACTCATCACTTCTCTAATCCCAGCGAGCGGGCTTCTTCGTCGGGCACGTCTATAAACATGCGTAGGAGCGCGGTGGAGAAGGTCTTGCCCTGAGCGTCGGTCATCAGCGAGAGCGTGCCGCCGCCGCCGAGCGATTCGTGCAGCAGGAAGTTGAGCGCGCCGAGGTTCGCCAGCTCGAAGCGTTCAACCTCGCCTTTGCAGATGCCCTCGAAATGTTCTTTGACGCGCGCCGCGGTCACTTCGCGAACGAGCAGCGGGTAGTAGTCTTCGCGCAGGGCAATGAGGCCGACGTTGGCCGTGTCGCCTTTGTCGCCGGAGCGCGCGTGCGCGAGTTTGATTAGTTGAACACGCATAAATCAAGCAAAACCTTCCGTCGTTATTGAAGCCCCGCGAGGTCTTTTATCGCCTGCCAGTCACGCTCTTCGCCGGTGGCCGGATGCTCTATAAAGTAATCCAGTTCGTGAGAGCCTGCGTAGTGCGGCTCGCCGCCGACGACCGATGCGTCTTCCCCGAACATGTGCCAGAGACGGCGCACTTCCTCTTTCGTCTGATTTAGTCCTCGCAACTCTTCGACCGAATCCCGAACCCGACGCCGGGCAAACTCATTCGCCATCTCGACGCTCGGAAAACCTTTGACGACAAAATCCTTCCCGGCATCGTAGCTCATATCAATGATGAGAACCGAGTAAGCCTGTTGCATCAGACATGAACCCTCTACTCCGTGAGATGCTGCCCGGAGAGCATCAGCAAGTGGAATCCTACCACGACGAGCGCATGATTGATCGAGCCGTCGGCGATGAGCCGGGGGATGTCCGCCAGCGGGACGAGCCGCACGACGGTGTGCTCGGTGCTCTCGATGACGGGCTTCTGCCGCAAGCTCACATCGCGCGCGAGAAACGTGTGTATCCAGTTGTTGTGAATCGCCGGGTTCGGTCTGACTTTGCCTAAACTGACGACTTCGCGCGTGGCGGCGTAGCCCGTCTCTTCCAGCATCTCGCGCGCGGCGGCGGCTTGCGGCGACTCGCCCGCGTCCACCATCCCGCCCGGAATTTCGAGCGTCACCTCTTCCGAGCCGTGCCGGTATTGTTCGATCATCACCACCTCGCCCGCCTGCGTGAGCGGGATGATGTTGATCCAGTCGGGCGATTCGAGGACGAAGAAATCGTGCTCGCTGCCCCGGTGCGGGCTGACGCTCACGTCGCGCCGCACACGGAAGACTCGACAGTCGGCGATGATCCCGGAACTAAGACGACGCCACGCAAGATCGTGAGCGTCGGCGGTCTTAACCTCTGTGCCGTCGCGCGTCGCGTCCGTGTCCGCGCTCACGCTTCCGTTACCTCGACGCGAGTTTCGATCTCCGTCTTCGGAATCAACGCAGGCCAGTAGGCGACGATCTCTTCGACCTTCGGGCGACCACCCGCGAAACCCGTCACGCCCGGCGGCCCCGTCAGGATGAGCGGCGCGATCTCTTTGGTGAAGCGTTCGACCGACGCGCGATCCGTGCCGCGCACGCCGACGCGCAGTTGCACTTCGGGCAGGTCCGGCGAAGGCTCACCGGCGAGCCGCCCGTGCGTCGCGTTCGCGCCGACGAACTCTGTCAGAATTTGATCAAAGCGCAGGCCGAGGCGTTCGAGCCGCGCGCGCAAGATCACGTCCGCCGCGCGCGCCTTCGCGTAAGCGTCAGGCCACGAATAGACGAGCGTGCCGACGGCCTTGTAGCCCGCCGAATAACTGATCGAGACTTTAAGGAACTCCGTCGCCGGTCGTCCCTTGATGCCGTGGACGCGCACGCGATTCGTGCCCGCGTCTTCGAGCCGGATCGAAGTGAAGTCGGCGACGCAATCGGGCGTGATGTATTCGTGCGGGTCGCCCATCTCGTAAACGAGTTGTTCCTTGATGGAAGGGATCGAGACGACGCCGCCCGTGCCTTCATGCTTCGTGACGACGAACGTGCCGTCGGGCGCGGCCTCGACGATGGGGAAGCCCACGTTCGCGAGGTCGGGGATCGACTGCCAATCATACTGGCAGTTGCCGCCCGAAGCCTGCGCGCCGCATTCGATGATGTGCCCCGCGATGGTTCCGGCGGAGAGCCTGTCCCAGTCGTCCGCCCGCCAGCCGAACTCGTGAATGATGGGCGCGAGTGTCAGTCCCGTATCGGTCGCGCGCCCGGTGACGACGACGTGCGCGCCGCCGTTCAAAGCCTCGACCATCGGCCACGCGCCGAGATAGACGTTTGCGCTCTGGATCGCATCGCGCACCTTCGAGAGCGGTTCGCCGGTGTCCATGTTGCGCAGTTCCAGCCCGCGCTCAAGAAACTCGTCGAGTCGCCCCATGATGTCGTCGCCCGTCACCGTGCCGATGCGGAGGCGTCCGGCGAGGCCGAGTTCGCGCGCCACGTCGCGGACGGCCTCGGCGCAGCCCGTCGGGTTCACGCCGCCCGCGTTCGCCGTGACGCGAATATTCCTCTCCACGCAGTCGGGCAGAATCTCGCGCATCAACGGCACGAAGTCGCGCGCGTAACCGGCGCGCGGGTCGCGTGCACGCTGCTTCTGCATGATGGACATCGTAACTTCGGCCAGATAGTCGAGCATCAAATAATCTATCTGCCCGCCTTTGACCTGCCGCACGGGCGCATCGAGCATATCGCCCCAGAAGCCCTGCCCGCTCGCGATGCGAATCTTATCTTTCATCTTTGATCCAAAAAAGGTTTCGGGTTTCAAGTTTCAGGTTTCAAGTTAAAGAACGAAGCCCTCTGGGACTTGAAACCTGAAACTTACTTTGCGGCGAAAAGTAAAAAGGTAAAAGTGAAAGCAAGAAGCAGTTCTCGCCTTTTGCCTTTTACCTTTTTTACTTTCGCCTGACTTCAACTACGAGGCGCGGCCAACGCTCCTGCTGCTAACTACTGCGACCGCCCGTTGAACGAGAACGCACGCGTCTCGCCGCGCACGCTCTGGATTCTCAGGCTGCGTCCCCTGTGCCACGCGCGCGTCGAGACGATGGTGGCGGGCAACGTGTCGCCGAAGCGCATCGAGAGCGCGGTGTAGCCCGGCCAACTGCGCGCGCTGAGCGTGCCGCTCGCCGTCGCCGAACCGGCGGTGATCGTGAACGTGTTGGACGTGATGGTCAACGTCGCCTCGCCCGTCATGCCGCCCTCAGGATAGTTGATCGTGCCGGTGTACGTGCCAGACAGATCGGCCACGTCACCGAACGTACCCATGCCGGGAACGCTGCCGCCCTGTCCGCCGCCCGTCGTATTCGTGTTCGCGTCCTGCGTGGGCGTGTCGCCCGCCGTGCTCGCATCGCCCGTCGTGACGGTTGACATGTTAGCGTTCGCATCAGCCGGTATGGTGTCGGATGCGGCGGCGTTCCGGCGCGCGCGGCGACGTGCAGCGCGGCGGCGTCCACGACGGCGACGACGCGTCGTGCCCGCGCTCGTGTTGCTGTTGCCCTGCATCATGGAGTCGCCGGTCGTGCTGCTGTTGGTGTTCTGCGCCGCCACGGGCAAATCCGCGCCGACGAAAACAGCCGCGACGAACAGGACTAAGAGGCAGATCATTTTGCCTGTGATGTTTCTCTTCATGGTGTTCTCATCCTCCGTTGGAATATGCGTCGCGCCTCGCAGGCCGACGGCTAAGCGTTTCGTAAGACGCCAGTGCGCGACCAAAATCCCTCCCCGCGCTCAACTTGATTACAGCTTCCGACGAACGCCGGAAATTCGCCGCCGAAAGGCTTGTTGACTGATGCACGCGTCGCGCGTTGGTCGCCCACGCACGACGCGTTTTCTCTCCCTCTCTTCGCGGCGTCGCACCAGCCGCGCCCCGCGCCGGTTCGCGCGAGGGGATGAAAAAACTATTCCGGTTAAGCTGCTAACTTTGCCCGTAGTTTCTCACAAGATGAAAACTGTTGCACGAAAAATCGTGCGCTCCCATCCGACCGCATGGAACTCCGTTCTTCACACGAGCGTCGGCGGCAGGACGAAGTGGCCGAGATGCGGACCGTCGTAGTTCGCGCTCACGCGCAAGGCCAACTCCAGCGCGTCGCGCGTCTGTTCAGGCGTGATGACCGCATCGACGAAGCCGCGCGCCGCCGCGTGTTTGGCGTCCAACTGCCGGTCGTAGTCTTCGCGCACGCGCGCCATCTCCGCTTTCAGAGCCTCGTCAGGCTCTTTGCCTTCGCGCTTCAACTTGTCGAGTTGCGTGCCGAAGAGCGCCTGCACCGCCGAGTCGCCTTCCATCACGCCCATCCGACCCGTCGGCCAACTGAAAATAAAATCGGGGTCGAAGCCCTGCCCCGCCATCGCGTAGTAGCCCGCGCCGGACGCGTGGTTGATCGTCAGCACGATCTTCGGCACGCTCGCCGTCGCCATCGCTTCGACGAAGCGCGCGCCCGCGCGGATGATGCCCGAATGTTCCGCCTCCGCGCCGACCATGAAGCCCGACACGTCCTGTATGAAGACGAGCGGCGTGCGGTGGCGATTGCACACGTCTATGAAGTAAGCGACTTTCTCGGCGGACTCCGTGTAGATGATGCCGCCGAACTTCGGCTGGCCGCCACCCGCCGCGCGAAACATGCCGCGACTGTTCGCGATGACGCCGACCTGTATGCCGCGTATGCGCGCGTGCCCCGTGATCATCTCCTTCGCGTAGTCGGCCTGAAATTCGTCCCACTGGCCGCCGTCGATGATGCACTGTAGAACGGCGCGCGCGTCGTAAGGCTGCCGGTGATCTTCGGGGATGAGGTCGTAGAGTTCATCCGCCGCACGCGCCGCCTCCGCGCCTTCGGCGACTGACAGAGAGCGCGTCTGCGGGTTGGCGGGAAGTTCCGAGACGAACTCCCTGATCTTCGCGATGCACTCTTCGTCGCTGGCGACGCGATAATGCGCGACGCCGGAAATCTCGTTGTGCGCGCGCGCGCCGCCGAGCGTCTCGTTGTCAATCGTCTGTCCGGTCGCGCCTTTGACGAGGTTCGCGCCGCCGAGTCCCATGAACGAAGTGCCTTCGACCATCACGATGATGTCGGAGAGCGCGGGCAGGTACGCGCCGCCCGCCACGCACGGCCCCATCACCGCCGAGATTTGCGGGACGTGCAGGTAGCGACGCATGATCGAGTTGTAATAGAAGATGCGCGCCGCGCCGTATTGTCCCGGGAAGACGCCGCCCTGATACGGCAAGTTGACGCCCGCCGAATCCACCAGATAAATGATCGGCACGCGCGAGCGCATCGCGATCTCCTGCGCGCGCAGGATTTTCTTGATCGTCTCCGGCCACCACGAACCGGCCTTCACCGTCGCGTCGTTGGCGACCACCACGCATTCGCGCCCACCGACGCGCCCTGTCACCGTCACCACGCCCGCCGCCGGTGCGCCGCCCTTATACTCGTCATAAGCGACGAGCAGGCCGATCTCCTGCGCGTATGCGCCGGGGTCTAACAAGAGCGCAAGCCTCTCGCGCGCGGTGAGTTTCCCCTGACTGTGCTGGCGCTCGATGCGCTCGACGCCGCCGCCGCGCTCAAGTTTGGACGCGAGGCGTTCGTACTCTTCGACCAGTTCGCGCAGGCGCGTGCGCTTCCCGGCTGCACCGGCGGAAGATAGTGTTTCTGGCTTCATCTTGACACGCAGCCACGCGAGCGTGCGCCCGGCAGGCACAACCCGGCGGCGTCTATTCGTTGCTTAAATTTTGTCGCCAAAGATGCCCCAACATACCATAGGAGCGCGACGCGAGACAACGCGCCGTTCCCGGCTGGAAAGATGAACCGAATCGCGACGCGGCAACAGTCCACAGCCGCGACGAGGCGACGGCAAACAAGAGCCGCGAAGTAGCGGTGGTCCAGAATCGCGAAGTGGTGGTAGTACAGAATCGCGAAGCGTCAGTAGTTCAGAACCACGAAGCGGCAGTAGTCCAGAGCCGCGAAGCGGCGGCAGTTAATAGCCCCGTGCGTGAGCGCGGGGATCATGAAACGAAATAGAGTATGAAGCCCCGAAGGGGCGACACATTTCAACGGGTGATTGTGTCGCCCCTTCGGGGCTTCGCTCTCTTTACACCTGTGGCGAACCCCGCCCTGACGGGCGGGGCTATTAACTACCTCCGCTTCGCGGCTCTGGACTACCGCCGCTTCGCGGCTTTGATCAGTCGCTGATCCGATTCGCGGCTCTTATTTGCCGACGCTTCGTGGCTCTTACTTGCCGATGATTCGCGGCTCTCGTATGGCGTCGCCTGCCTACTCGCGGATCACATCTGTAACCGCTTCACGGTCGTCAGTTGACGCTCAGCGTCTTTTTCAACAACGCGCTCACGTCGGCCTTCTCCGGCACGCCTTCGAGGATGGCGACGCGCGCGCCCTGTCGTTCAAGGGCGACTATGCCCTCGTCCGTCGTGCGCCAGACGCGGCGCGTCTCGACGGGGACGCTCGCGCGCGTGTCGGCGACTGCGCCCTTGTAGCGACGCTCGGTGCGTTTGACGTAAGCGTCGAAGAACTCTGCGGCGTCTTGTTCGGTGTCCCACGCCGTGAGTTGGGCGAGTAAGACCTGACGCGTCGCACGATTTTCGTAGAGCGCGAAGCGGTCGCCGCCCCAGCCCTCGACGGCCTTTTGCGACTCTTTCTCCGCGCGCAAAAACTCGTCTAGGATTTGGAAACAACTCCACTCGCCGTTCACGTCGTAGTCGAGCCGCGTCCAACCTTTGCCGAGCAGTCCGGCGATTTCGGGCAGGTTGATCTTCACGGGCGCTTCGCGTGCGAAATATTTTTCGGCGTGCAGGATTTGCTCGGTTGACTGGGGCAAATTTTTGTAGGCTTCGGAGACGAGCGGCCAGCCGCCGCGCCGGTAAACATGCGATGCCCACTCCATGCCCTGCTTGTAGGGAAACAGGAGCGAGTCGCGCAGGACGCGCGGCGCGCGCTCGATCTTTTCGGACGCACTCGCGCCCGCGTTCATTGATTTCATCATCGCCGCGACGCGCTTCAAGTCGCGCATCACGTAGAAGGTCATCACGAGCGTCGCGTCGCCTTCGATGAGAGCGTGGGCGGCGAGTTCGGCGTCCGAGTCGCCCTCCGGCCAATCCTCGAATCGGCGCAGGTTGAAATGCTGATCCTGTAGTGCGTGCGTGAGTTCGTGCGCGATGACGGGTTGCTGGCCGTCGAGGTCGATCCAATCGGCGAGGTAGAACTCCTGCGTCTTCGGGTCGTAGTAGCCCGCCACCTGTTCGGTGAGCAGTTCGATCATGAAGGAGCGCATCGCGAAATCGGCGGGCACGAGTCCGAGTTTCTTGAGCGCGAGTTCGCTTGCGCGCAGTTCGGCGGGCGTCGTCTGTTCGTCGAGATTGCGCACCAGCATGCGCTCGATTTCGGCGCGCGACTGTGCCCCGCTCTTGACGGCGCGGAGCACTTCGAGTTGCCTGATCTCGCCCGTCTCTTTTAAGACTTCTGTCGTCGCCGACGCGACGCTCGCGCTGCGCGGGTTGACTACGACGGCGGAAGGTCTTTGCGGCGCGGCGACCTGCGCCGAAGAGTTCGGCACGCCCGCAGGCAACAGACCCGTCGTAAACGCAAACGCGACGAGCAGGGCGAAACCCGCGCCCCGCCAGCCGGACTTGTTTCTCTTTGACATCTTGAACCTTTCGCTTTTATAGTCCGCAGACACACGGCTCATTTCGGTAGTGTAGATTGCTCTCCGTCGGAGGGCAATGTAGCGGGAGGCTTTTATTATGATGGCAGAAACTGCGATGGACGATGCTCTGTTCGACGTGTGGCACGAGACGACCCTGCGCGTGCGCTATGCGGAGACAGACCGGATGGGCGTCGTCTATCACGCCAACTATCTCGTCTGGTTTGAAATCGGGCGCACCGAGTTTTGCCGGGCGCGCGGCTTCGCCTACCGCGAAATGGAAGAAAACTCCGACGCCTTCCTCGTCGTCGCCGAAAGCTACTGCCGCTATAAAGCCCCCGCCTTCTACGATGACGAACTGATCGTGCGCACGCACATCACCGAACTGCGCCGCCGCTCCGTCCGGTTCGGCTACGAAATCCTGCGTGCCACGGACGGCCTCATCATCGCCGAAGGCGAAACCGGGCACGTCGTCACGGACGGCAACGGGCGCGTTAAATCAATGCCCGAACATTACCGCGATATGCTCTCAGCCGTTCCCGAAGAAGACATCCACTCGTCGCAACTGCCGCAACGCATCGAACCCGTCCCCGAAAACAGCGCGCCCTGAGAAGCAGGGATTAAAGCTGAGGGATGAAGGATGAAAAAAGCGTGACCGCTCAACTCGAACGGTCACGCTTTCCGGTTTGTGCGCGGCGACGACTCGACGCTTTTGCGCTCTCAACTGTCGCTGTTGCGCTTTTGTTACTTGACGCCGAACTTGCCGCTCATGATCGTTGTGCCCCAGTGGATTTTGACTTCGCCGTCGCCGTTTGCGTCGGCAAGGTTGATCGTCAGCATCTCGGTGGAGTCCGTCGCCTTCTCAAGTTTCAAGGGCAACTCGGCCACGTAACCCTCTTTGAGCGGGGGCGCGCCCCACACGCCCGTCTTCGGGTGGAAGGCGAGCGTCCAGGCGTCGTCGCCCGTGCGGCGCACCCAGAGCGAATACTTCCCGGCCTTGAGGTCCTTGCCGCCGACGACGAGGTCTGCGTCGGTCGTGATCTCCGTCGCCTGATTCATGCCGACGCGCCAGACCGTGCCCACCGGCGCTTGCCCCAGCAAGTCGCGGCCTTTCATGGCGGGGCGTCCGTAGTTGATGGAAATCTTTTTGCCTTTCACGGTCGTCGCGGCGTCGGCGCGCTCGGGGGCGGCTTTCTGCGCTTGCGGCGTGGCGGCGCTCGTTGATGCGGGCGTGGTTGCGGCGCTAGGCGCGTGCGCGTTTGAGTTCTGCGCCTGCGAGGAGCACGCGCAACAGAGCAATAACAGCAGCGGTAAAAATGTGCGGGTCTTCATCTCAATCCTCCGTGACTGATTCGTGTGGTGTCGGAAACTGTGCCGCCGATTATAAACGCGGCGAGAAGCAAATGCCTTGTCGAGACGACGACGGGCATCAAGATTCGTGTGGCAGCGAGAGGCGCGAGATTTCGCGCGCATGTCCGGTTTCGTCGTCAACGTCTATGACGACGGCGCAGATGCGGACGTTGCCCGCAGAGTGTTCGGCACGCCGGTGCGTGACGGAGGTGAAGCGCGCGATCACGTCGTCTTTGTCCATGCCGATGACGCCCGCGTAGCTGCCCGTCATGCCGATGTCCGAGAGAAAGGCCGTCCCTCCGGGCAGGATGCGCTCGTCGGCGGTCTGGACGTGCGTGTGCGTGCCGACGACTGCCGAGACGCGCCCGTCCAGAAACCACGCAATCGCGCTCTTCTCCGAAGTCGCCTCGGCGTGCATGTCAACCAGACGCACGCGCACGTCAGTAGGGATCGAGTTAACCAACTCGTTTGCGACCCGAAACGGATCGTCCGACGTGCCCATAAAGACGCGCCCGATCAAGTTGACGACCGCCACGCGCACGCCGCGCACTTCGCCGACCCACATCCCCGCGCCCGGCGTGCCCGGCGGGTAGTTGGCGGGGCGCAGCAGCCGCCCGTTGCGTTCGATGTAGGGGATCACGTCGCGCTTGTCGAAGATGTGATTGCCGGAGGTCATCACGTCCACGCCAGAGGCGAACAGTTGGTCGGCGAGCGTGGGCGTGATGGAGAAACCGCCCGCGACGTTTTCGGCGTTCATCACGGCGAGGTCGATCCGGTGTTGTTCGCGCAAGTCCTGTATGCGCTCCAAGATCGCCACGCGTCCCGGCTTCGCCACCACATCACCGATCATCAACACTCTCATTTACGCGCGCCCCTCAAAAAAGTAAATCGTGAATCGTAAATCGTAAATAGATGAAAACCGTTTTAGTCTATTTACGATTTACGATTCACGATTTACTAATAAGGATGGCAGAGGGACATCCGCAAAGCCGTTCCGAAGCCGTAATTGAACCTGCACTCAACAGGTGGGTGTCCTTTTGTGAGCCGCGGCCTTTGGCAGTTCCTTAACGATGAAGGAATGCACTGGCTATCAGAGCGGCGTCGGACTCCCTTATCAACGGCATTGGCTCAACATGGGAAATCGGTGACGAACCACGCAGAATAAATTCCCTCAGCCGACTCGGATACTAGCATAAAACGGACGCTCGGTTATCAATTTTCAAGCCCCAAAAAAGGCTCTCGAAACTTGACAAGCGGCGTCGGTTTTTTTCTCGGATTTCAGGTAAAAGAGATGTTGCTCTGGTTGGCGGTTTGCTGTTCGGCGACGGTGCGCGCCTTGAGCAGACGGTCGAGGAGGTCGGCGCATTCGCCGCTGCGCGCGGCCAGTTGCGAGTCGGCCTGTTCGTGCAGACGTTTGAGACGGTGGAGTTCGTCGGCAATGTGGAGCGCGGCGAGGATTGCCACCTTGAGCGAATCAACCGTGAGCGTGCCCGAAGAGATTTCGCGCATGCGCCGGTCAACGAACTCGGCGAGTTGCGTCACGTATTCGCTGTCGCCGTCGGAGCGGATGTTGTAAATCTGGTTATAAATTTCCACGCGGATGGTGGGTGTGCCGGGAGAATCGCCGGGGCTTTTGATGGCGCTCATAACTTACTCGTCTCCGCCGGTCATTTCCTGACGGCTTCGGCCATCTCCGGGTCGAGCACGGCGACGGCATCGAGCATCGCTTCGACCTTCATGCGAATCATGTCGCGTTCGGACAGGAGACGTTCGACCTGCGATTCGAGCCGTTCCTTCTCGTCGTGCAGGTTGCTCAACTCGCGCCG
>Ga0307513_10005597_pt1 | contig 16570 bp, 18 predicted proteins | sample 15_EM_MG_FD_202174 | JGI IMG/M metagenome (GOLD analysis project Ga0307513, IMG submission 202174) | Populus trichocarpa ectomycorrhiza microbial communities from riparian zone in the Pacific Northwest, United States - 15_EM | ecosystem: Host-associated > Plants > Roots > Unclassified | place... | reverse complement strand
CTGGATGCAAAATAAATACTGATGAGTTATATTTGATACCAATCAGTTCAAGTTACAGAACCGGGCGGTATCGGTGGAAAAAAACATCATCAAGTTGATGGAACTCAAGCTAGGGCAGAGCGTCGAACCCGGCGTCGGCGCGCTCAGCGCACCGTCAAGAACAAGTTCTATGCTGCACAGCCGGTCGGTTTCACCGGCTGGAATCCCGGGGCGGTTTCCCTCCTCCCTCCTCCCTCCCTTGTTCCCCCTGGGGCGCTGTGCGGCAATCTTTATTCAGCGGGGTGTCGCCGCCGGCGGCATTCTGCGACTCCCGGTCTCCCACGCCCAGCGGAGCATCGCCTGATGCGCCGCGTCGCCGTCATCGGCTCGGGCATCTCGGGCCTCTCCGTTGCGCACTCGCTTGCGCTTGAGACGCAGGTCACGCTCTTCGAGGGCGGCAATTATTTCGGTGGCCACACCCACACCGTCGACGTTACGCTCGATGGCGTGACGCATGGCGTCGACACCGGCTTCCTGGTCTTCAACGAACGCACTTACCCGAACCTGATCCGTCTGTTCGGCGAGTTGAGCGTGCACACCACGGCGTCGGACATGTCGTTCTCGGTCAAGGTGCCCGACATCGGACTGGAGTGGAGCGGCAGCGACCTCAACACCGTGTTCGCCCAGCGGCGCAACCTGGTCCGCCCCAGCTTCCTGCGCATGCTTGCCGACATCCTGCGCTTCAACAAGCTGACGACGGCGCTGGCCCAACACGGCGAAGAGGCCTCGCTACAGCAGCCGATCGGCGACTTTCTGGCCCAGCACCGCTTCTCGGTGGAATTTCGCGACTGGTACTTCTTGCCGATGATCGGCTGCATCTGGTCCTGCCCGACCGACCAGATGCTGCGCTTTCCGATCGCCACGATGATCCGCTTCTGCCACAACCATGGCCTGTTGCAGGTTTCCGACCGGCCGCGCTGGTTCACCGTGACGGGCGGCGCACGCAACTACGTGCGCAAGATGCTGCCGCGCATCGGCGACGCTCGCCTGAATACCCCCGTGCGAAGCGTGAGGCGCACGCCGACGGGCGCCTTCGTCAGCACCGACCAAGGCACCGAACACTTCGACGAGATCGTGCTCGCCTGCCACAGCGACCAGTCGCTGGCGCTGCTGGCCGATGCCACCGAGACCGAACGCGAGGTGCTGGGCGCCATCCGCTACCAGCGCAACCGCGCCGTGCTGCACACCGACACCTCGGTGCTGCCCACGCGCCCGCTCGCCTGGGCCGCCTGGAACTACGAGCGCGCCGCCGACGGCCCACGCGAACAGGCCGCCGTGTGCCTGCACTACCTGATCAACCGGCTCCAGCCGCTGCCCTTCAGCCAGCCGGTCATGGTGTCGCTGAACCCCGTGCGCGAACCTTCGCCCGCCAGCGTGCATGGCGAGTTCGACTATGCCCACCCGGTGTTCGACGGCGCCGCCATCGCGGCCCAGCAGCGCGTGCCTTCGCTGCAAGGCCAAGGCCACACCTGGTTCTGCGGCGCATGGACGCGTTACGGCTTTCATGAAGACGGCCTGATGTCAGGCCTGGCGGTGGTCGACAGCCTGCGCCGCCAATGGGCGGCCGAAGCGCCGCTCGCCGCGAAGGGGGCTGCGTGAGCGTGACGCCGCCGGTGCCTTTGATCGGCACCGGGCATGTGCGCCACACGCGCCTGCGACCGGCCCGGAACAGCTTCACCTACGGCACCTACTTCTTGATGCTGCCGATGCGGCGGCTGCGCGCGCAGCCCTCGGCGGAGTTGAAGCGCAACCGCTTCGGCCTGCTCAGCTTCCACGACCGCGACCATGGCGACGGCCGGGCCGACAGCTTGGCCTGGCTCGATGAACTGCTCGCCCGCGAAGGCATCACCGACGCCATCGGCGAGACCTGGCTGCACTGCTATCCGCGCGTGCTGGGCTACGCCTTCAAACCGGTGAGCTTCTGGTACTGCCACCGTGTCGACGAGTCGCTCGCCGCCATCGTCGTCGAAGTCAACAACACCTTCGGCGAACGCCACTGCTACCTGCTGCGCGGCCCCGAGCTGGCTTTCGGCCGGGAGGTGAGTGCGGCCAAGGTGTTCCATGTGTCGCCCTTCTGCGACGTGGCCGGCAGTTACCGCTTCCGCTTCCTGCGGACCAGCCTGCATCCAGCAGCGAATGGCTTGCGTAAGGACTCCCAGAGAACGGTGGTGCGCATCGACCACGACGACGAAAGCGGCCCGCTGCTGCAAACCAGCGTGTCGGGCCACCTGGTGTCGTTGTCGCGACGCAGCGCTCTCGGGGCCTTCTTCGGCATGCCATTGATGACGTTCTTTGTTGTCGCGCGCATCCATTGGCAGGCCTTGAAGCTTTGGACCAGGCACGTGCCGTTCTTCCGCAAGCCCGCGCCTCCCAAGGCATTCGTCACTCGCTGAGAAACGACCGCGATGAACACCACCAGCAGCTCCGCCCGCTTCAGCCCACGCGCCACGCCCGAAACCACCTTGCCCGACAGTGCATCCGCCGCGGCGCGCGCCGTCTTCAGACTGATGAAGAACCTCAAGCACGGCAGCTGTGACGTGCAATTGCCCGACGGCAGCCACGCGCGCTTCGGCTCGCCGGCGGGTGGAGATTTGCGCGCAGCCATTCGCCTTCGCAACTGGAATGTCTGCTCTGCCGCGCTCAAGTCGGGGGACATCGGCTTCGCCGAAAGCTTCATCGCCGGCGACTGGACAACACCCGACCTGGCCAGCCTGCTCAAGCTCTTCATCGCCAACCGCGACGAGATCGAGTCGGTGGTCTACGGCACCTGGTGGGGCTCGCTGCTCTACCGCGCCAAGCACCTGTTCAACCGCAACTCGCGCAACGGCAGCAAGAAGAACATCCACGCCCACTACGACCTGGGCAACGAGTTCTACCGCCTGTGGCTCGATCCGACGATGAGCTACTCGAGCGCCTGGTTCGAAGGCGACCGCAGCGGCAGCATGGTCGACGCGCAATGGGCCAAGGTGCGGCGTGCGCTCCGCGAATGCGGCGCGAAACCGGGCGACCGCGTGCTCGAGTTCGGTTGCGGCTGGGGCGCGCTGGCCGACTGCGCGGGACGCGAGTTCGGTGCCCGCGTGACCGGCGTCACCCTCTCGCACGAACAACTCTCCTGGGGCCAGCAACGCTTGAAGAGCGCCGGCATCGACGGTGACCTGCGCTATCAGGACTACCGCGACATCGATGACGGCCCCTTCGACGCCATCGTCTCCATCGAGATGTTCGAGGCCGTCGGCCGCGAGTACTGGCCGAGCTTCTTCGACACCCTCAAGCGCCAGCTCAAGCCGGGCGGCAGGGCCTGCATCCAGAGCATCACCATTCGCGACGACCTGTTCGATCGCTACGTGAAGTCGACCGACTTCATCCAGCAATACATCTTCCCCGGCGGCTTGCTGCCGAGCCCACAGGCCTTCCGCGCAGCGGCTGCCAAGGCAGGCTTGAAGATCGTCAACGAACTCTCGTTCGGCGAAGACTATGCCGAGACGCTCAAGCGCTGGCGTGAAAGCTTTCTGTCGGAAGAAGCCCGCGTGCGCCGCCTCGGTTTCGACACCCGCTTCATGCGCATCTGGGAGTTCTACCTCGGCTACTGCGAGGCGGCCTTTGCCACCGGCAACACCGGCGTCATGCAGTTCACGCTGCAGCGCGACTGAGATGACTACGACCCCCACGTCGCTACGCTCCTGCCCCCGGAGGGGGCGCAGCCCGGCTTCGGGCGGCCGGGCGCCGGACTGGGCCATGAACGGCCTCCCGCGCCGCCGCATGCTGCAGGCACTGGCATGCCTGCCGTGGGCGGATGCGAATGCGCAGCCTTCCGAAGTAGGCAGCGAGGTCCCCGGTTCGCGCCTGCTCGGGCAAGGCAAGCTGACCTACTTCGGCCTCAACATCTACGGCGCCAAGCTGTGGGCCATAGAGGGCTTCAAGCCCGATGATTTCGCGCGCTACCCGCTGGCGCTGGAGCTTGAATACGCCCGCTCGCTTGTCGGCAAGCTGATCGCCGAGCGCTCGCTGGTCGAGATGAGGAAGGTTGGCACCGTGGCCGACGACAAGGGCTCGGCCTGGCTCTCTGCGATGACGCAGGCCTTCCCCGACGTGACCAAGGGTGATCGCCTCACGGGTGTCTACAAGCCCGATGAAGGCATGCGCTTCTTCTTTAACGGCAAGGCTTGCGGCGACGTCCGCGACCCCGAATTCGCGCGCCTGTTCGTCGGCATCTGGCTGTCTCCCCGCACATCCGAGCCGCAGCTGCGGCAAGCGTTGCTGGGCAAAGCATGAGTTCCCTCACCGCGAGCGCACCCGGCTGGGCCAAGCGCTGGCAGGCCGGCCTCAGCTACGGCGCGCCGGGCTTTCCGCTGGCCTTCGTGGCGCTACCCTTGTACGTGGTACTGCCCAGCCACTACGCGCGCGAGTTCGGCGTGCCGCTCGCCTTGCTCGGAGCCGTGCTGCTGGGTGCTCGCCTGTTCGATGCGGTCGTCGACCCGCTGATCGGCCGCTGGGCCGACAGGCTGCTCGACCGCTCGGCTGCGGCAGCCTGGGGCGCAGTGGCCACTGCCGCCATCGTGCTGGCCTTGGGCTTTCACGGCCTCTTCTTTCCGGCGGCGCCGCACACCACCACGGCCTTGCTGGCCTGGTGCGCGGCACTGCTGACCGTCACCTACCTGAGCTACAGCGTCATCACGGTGATTCACCAAGCCTGGGGAGCTCGCCTTGGCGGCGATGAGGCGCAACGCGCACGCATCGTCGCGTGGCGAGAAGGCTTGGCGCTGTGCGGTGTGCTGGTGGCGAGCGTGCTGCCTTCGGTGGCCGGGCTGGGCGTGACCACGCTGGCGTTCGCGTTTGCTCTCGCGACGGGAGTGTTCATGCTGCGCGAGGCGCCGCAGCCACGGTCTACCGTGCACACACCGGCAATCTCGCTGCGGCTGCCGCTGCACACGCCGGCATTTCGCCGCCTGCTCGCGATCTACCTGCTCAACGGCATTGCGAGTGCCGTGCCGGCCACGCTGGTGCTGTTCTTCATTCGAGACCGCCTGCAGGCACCGAGCCATGAGCCGCTCTTTCTTGCGACTTACTTCGCCGCGGGTGCCTTGTCGATTCCGCTGTGGCTGCGCGTCGTGGCGCGCTTCGGGCTTGCACGCGCCTGGCTCACCGGCATGCTGCTCGCGATCGTGGTCTTCGCCTGGGCTGCCCTGCTCGGCGCTGGCGACGTGGCGGCCTACACCGTGGTGTGCGCGCTGAGCGGCGCAGCGCTCGGTGCCGACCTCAGCCTCCCGGCCGCACTGCTGGCCGGCGTCATCCAGTCGGCTGGCCACGGCGGCCGCGCGGAAGGCGCGTACTTCGGCTGGTGGAACTTCGCGACCAAGCTCAACCTGGCACTGGCCGCAGGCGTGGCCTTGCCGGTCTTGCAGGCCTTCGGCTACGCGCCCGGCAGCCAGAGCCCGCAGGCACTGGGCGCCCTCAGCATCGCGTACTGCGTGCTGCCCTGCGTGCTCAAGCTGGCCGCAGCCACGCTCTTGTGGACTCAATGGATCAAGGCTTCGTCATGAAAAGAGTTCTCATGTTGCTGGCCATCGCGCTGGGTCTCGCGGCCTGTGCGTCGCCTTCTCCCGCCGACTACGCCGCCGAGAAACCGGTGCTCGATCTGCAGCGCTACTTCAACGGCGACGTGACGGCGCACGGCATCTTCACCGACCGCTCCGGCAAGGTGGTGCGCCGCTTCACCGTGCTGATGAAGTGCCAGTGGACCGGCGATGAAGGCGTGCTCGACGAGGCCTTCAGCTACAGCGACGGCAAGGCCGATCGCCGCGTCTGGAAGCTGAAAAAACTGCCTGGCGGGCGCTACACCGGCACCGCGGGCGATGTCATCGGTACGGCCGAGGGCCTGGCCGCCGGCAACGCCTTTCAATGGGCGTACACGCTCAAGTTGCCGGTCGGCGACAAGGTCTACGAGGTGCAGTTCGACGACTGGATGTACCTGGTCGACGAACACGTGATGCTCAACAAGGCGGTGATGAGCAAGTTCGGCTTCCGGCTCGGTGAAGTGACCTTGTCCTTCCACAAGAACTGAGCCAGGCGATGTCACTCAACCCTCGCATCACCGACTGGAACGGCCGCGTCGTCTGGCTGATTGGCGCATCCACCGGCATCGGCCGAGCCACTGCCAGCCTGCTGCACGCGCGCGGCGCCAAGGTGGTGGTGTCTGCGCGCAATGCGAAGGCCTTGCGGGCTTTCGAGGCAGCGCACCCCGGCAGCTTGGGTTTGGTGCTCGATGCCACCGACCCGGCTGCCTTCACCCAGGCGGCTCGGCAGGTGGAGCAGCAGTTCGGCCGCATCGACCTTGCGCTGTACAGCGCCGGCTATTACAAGGCCATGCGCGCCACCGAGTTCGACATGGTTGAAGCGCTGCGCCACCAGCAAGTGAACTATGTGGGCGCGCTGCACATGCTCGGCGCCGTCTTGCCGATGCTGCTGCGGCAGAAGGCAGGCCACCTGAGCATGATCTCCAGCGTGGCCGGCTACCGCGGCCTGCCCAACTCGCTGGCCTATGGGCCGACCAAGGCAGCGCTCATCAACCTGGCGCAGACGCTTTACATGGACCTGCAACCGGTAGGAATCGGCACCTCGGTCATCAACCCGGGCTTCGTCGAGACACCGCTGACGGCGAGCAACGAGTTCACGATGCCAGCCTTGCTGACCCCCGAGCAGGCAGCGCACGAAATTCTCAAGGGTTGGGCGCAAGGCCGTTTCGAGATTCACTTCCCCAAGCGCTTCACACTGTGGCTGAAGGTGCTGACGCATGTGAGCGACGCGCTGTACTTCCGCGCCGTTCGCCGGAGTACCGGCCTGTGAGCGAGTTGCGCTGCGACGACCCGCGCGTGGATCGCATCGTCATGCTGTTCGAGCAACTCAAGCCCGCCGACATCGATCGGCTGGGTGAGTTCTACGCACCCAATGCGTATTTCAAGGACCCGTTCAACGACGTTCAGGGCGTGCCGGCCATTCAGCGCGTGTTTCGACACATGTACGCATCGCTGACCGAGCCGCGCTTCGTCGTGCGCGACATCATCGTGCAAGGTGACCGGTGTTTCCTGAGCTGGGACTTCGTATTCCGCTTCAAGCGGTTCAGTAGCGGCTTGCAAACAGTACGCGGCGGCTCGCAGCTGCAGCTCGATGCCATCGGCCTCATCGTGCTGCACCGCGACTACTGGGATGCCGCCGAAGAGCTCTACGAAAAACTGCCGCTGCTGGGCGGGCTGATGCGCAGGCTCAAGAAGCGAGCCAACAGCTGAGCGGGCCTACTTCAACCAGCCCTTGCGGTGGAAGTACCAGAAGGGCGAAATGATGCTGACGAACATCAGGCAGATGGCCAAGGGATAGCCGAAGCGCCACTCGAGCTCGGGCATGGCCTTGAAGTTCATGCCGTAGATGCTGGCGATCAATGTCGGCGGCAGCAAGGCAACGCTCGCCACCGAGAAGATCTTGATGATCTTGTTCTGGTTGATGTTGATGAAACCGACCGTCGCGTCGAGCAAGAAGTTGATCTTGTCGAACAAGAAGGCGGTGTGGCTGTCGAGCGAGTCGATGTCGCGCAGGATCTGCCGCGCTTCTTCGAACTGCTCGGCATTCAACATGCGGCTGCGCATCATGAAGCTGACGGCGCGGCGCGTGTCCATCACGTTGCGGCGGATGCGGCCGTTCAAGTCTTCCTCGCGCGCGATGGCGGCCAGCGCCTGCCCGGCGGCCTGGTCGTTCACCTCTTGCTTGAGCACGCGCGCGCTCACTTTCTCGAGGCTGTCGTAGATGCTCTCCAGCGCATCGGCGCTGTACTCGGCGTCAGCGTCGTAGAGCTTCAGCAGCACGTCTTTCGCGTCTTCGATCAGCGCCGGCGTGCGCCGCGCCCGCAGTCGCAGCAGGCGGAACACCGGCAGGTCTTCGCCGTGGATCGAGAACAGCACCTTGTTGTGCAGGATGAAGGCGACACGCACGTTGCGCGGGGTCTCGGCGTCGTCGATCAGGAAGTCGGAGCGGATGTGCAGTTCGCCGTTGTCTTCCTCATAGAAACGAGCCGACTCTTCGAGGTCATCATCGACCACGTCTTCGGGGATGCTGACGCCGAAGTGCTGGGCGATCCAGCTTTTCTCTTCCGGCGTGGGGGACTCCAGGTCGACCCACACCGGATTGACGTTGGCCAGTGCGCCAGGGCTTTCGATTTCTTCTTGGAACAGCCGGCCGTTGGCCAGCGAGAACACATTCAGCATGCAGGGGCTCCGACAGGGCCGGCAGGCGCTTGCTCTGAGCGCGCTGCTGCAAATGGCCAGGAAGACAAGACGGTAGATTGTGAGAAACCGCCTCGCCCCGGGCCCGCGGGACGCTCAAGCGCCGCGAAGGAAGTCAGAGCGGACGGTCACCGAGGGTGACTGCTGTCCATATGCGTGGTTCGCACTCCGTAAATGAGAACGTCGGATTATCACACCCGCCTGCGAGCACCATCAAGCTGCCACAGGGCCACAACCAGCGTCGTCTCCGTCAGAGCGTGACGAAACAGACGGTTCTGGAACTTGCAAAAATGCCTCTATCAACATACCTACTGACGGCGTTGTCACCCGCTTGTCACACCGTCTTTTCAGGCGCACACTGGTTTGAACGAACCCCCGGTTCCACCCCTCTTCTCTTTCCTTCCTCCCCCTTTCCCGTTCCCCCCACCCCCTGCGAAAGGAGCCCTCATGAATTTGACGATCAGCGGCCATCATCTCGAAGTGACGCCGGCATTGCGTGAGTATGTGCTTACAAAACTCGATCGCATCACCCGCCATTTCGATCAAGTCGTGGACATCAATGTGCTGCTGTCGGTGGAGAAGCTAAAGGAGAAGGAACGAAGGCAGAAGGCCGAGGTCACGCTGCATGTGAAGGGCAAGGACATCTTCGTGGAGAACTCGCATGAAGACCTTTATGCCGCCATCGACCAGTTGATGGACAAGCTGGATCGGCAAGTGTGCCGCCACAAGGACAAGCTGCAAGACCACCATCACGTGGCCGCCAAGCGCCTTGACGCGACACTGTGAACAGCCCACCTTTCGGTGAAAAAAGCGGCCTGCGGGCCGCTTTTTTTCACACTTTCGACACAGCAGCCCCGCAGATGCGGTGCCGTATTCGTTGCTGCGACGCAGCAGCAAGTGCACAATTCCGCTGATTGGCCCCTACAGGCCTAGCCCCGCATGAGGGCGATTTTTATAATCGAACACCCAGTCGCTGACGTGACCTGCAGATGAACCGACTTTCCGCGATCCTGCCTCTCAGCAACGTACTCGTTGATGTAGACGCCACCAGCAAGAAGCGCGCGTTCGAGCACGCCGGCCTGTTGTTCGAGAACCAGCACGCGATTGCGCGTGCCACAGTCACCGACAACCTGTTCGCCCGCGAACGCCTGGGCTCCACCGGCCTGGGTCATGGCGTGGCCATCCCGCACGGCCGCATCAAGGGCCTGAAGAACCCGCTGGCGGCCGTGGTGCGTGTGCAGCAGGCCATTCCGTTCGACGCGCCGGACGACGAAGCCGTCAGCCTGCTGATCTTCCTGCTGGTGCCTGAAGCTGCAACCCAGCGCCATCTCGAAATCCTGTCCGAGATCGCCGAAATGCTCAGCGACCGCGAGTTGCGCGAGCGCCTGAAGAGCGAAGGCAGCGCCGCCAAGGTGCACGAACTCATCTCCAACTGGGAACCGTTGAAGTCCGTCGCCTGATGACGAGACAAGAAACGACGAGCCCCGACAGCACCGCGTGAAGCCCACCGTCATCAGCGCGGAAGCGCTGTTCGAGGAACACCGGGCCGCCCTGCGCTGGGAATGGGTCGCCGGGCATGCCCACCCCGAGCGGCGTTTCGACGAAGCTGCCGTGCGCAATGCGCAATCGGCTGCCGACCTGGTCGGCTACCTGAACTACATCCACCCCTACAGAGTGCAGATCGTCGGCCGGCGCGAGGTGGCCTACCTGCAGGATTCGTCCCCCGAAGACCAGGAACGGCGCATCCAGCGCATCGTGACCCTGGAGCCTCCGGTCGTCATCGTTGCCGACAACCAGACGCCGCCCGACAAGCTGGTGGCGCTGTGCGACCGCGCGGACATCCCGCTGTTCGTCACCGACGGTTCGGCCGGCCACGTGATCGACGTGGTGCGTGGCTACCTCGGACAGCTGTTCGCCGAGCGCACCACCCGCCACGGTGTCTTCATGGACATTCTCGGCGTGGGCGTGCTGCTCACAGGGGAATCCGGCCTCGGCAAGAGCGAACTGGGGTTGGAGCTGATCTCGCGCGGTCACGGCCTGGTGGCCGATGACGCGGTCGACCTGTACCGCATCTCGCAAACCGCCATCGAGGGCCGCTGCCCCGAACTGCTGATGAATCTGCTCGAGGTGCGCGGCATCGGCCTGCTGGACATCAAATCCATCTTCGGCGAGACGGCGGTGCGCCGCAAGATGCGGCTCAAGCTGATCGTGCATCTGGTGCGCAAGGAAACGCTGGAACGCGATTTCGAACGCCTGCCCTACGAACCACTGAACGAAGACGTGCTCAACATCGCCGTCCGCAAGGTGGTGATCGCGGTGGACGCTGGCCGCAACTTGGCGGTGCTGGTCGAGGCGGCGGTGCGCAACACCATCCTCCAGCTGCGCGGCATCGATACGTACCGTGAGTTCATCGAGCGGCACCAGAAGGCGATGCAAAAACCGGAGTGATTGGCCCCCCAGTCGCTTCGCTCCTGCCCCCGAGGGGCGCCGCCTGGCGGCCCGGCAAAGCCGGTTCCGCGGGCGTTGCTTGATATGCAGCTTCGCTTCGCTTGCTGCTACTTCGCCTTGTACTGACAGTTCTTTTTTGTGCAGACGGCGTAGAGGCTGAGCGCGTGGTCTTGCAGCTCGAAGCCTCTCGCGTGGGCGACGCTGTTCTGGCGCTTTTCGATCTCGGGGTCGTAGAACTCTTCGACGCGGCCGCAGTCGATGCACACCAGGTGGTCGTGGTGTTTGCCTTCGTTGAGCTCGAACACCGCCTTGCCGGACTCGAAATGGTTGCGCGACAGGATGCCGGCCTGCTCGAACTGCATCAGCACACGGTAGACCGTGGCCAGGCCGATGTCGGCGCCTTCGTTGAGCAAGGTCTTGAACACGTCTTCAGCGGTCATGTGCCGCTGGTTGGTGTGCTGGAACACGTCGAGGATCTTGATGCGCGGCAAGGTGGCCTTCAGGCCACTGCTCTTGAGGTCTTCGGCGTTGGACATGGCGGGGTTCTCGGCGTGGAACGCGGTCGGCCGGGCGAGGGTCAGCCGCTAGAATCGATGAATCATATCGAGGTTGGCGTGCCGTGCGCGCTCTCTCCCCATCATCATGCGCATTCCTTTCCTGTGTACAGCCGGCCTGCTCGCCGCCACTTGGCTGAGCGGCTGCGCGTCGCTGCAGTCGAGCGAGAACTTCCTCGGCTTCATCACACCCTACCGCGTCGAAGTCGTGCAAGGCAACGTGCTCACCAAGGAGCAGGTTGCGCTGATCAAACCCGGCCAGAATCGCGCCCAGGTGCGCGACATCCTCGGCTCGCCACTACTGACCGACACTTTCCACGCCGACCGCTGGGATTACGTCTTCACCATCCGCCGCCAGGGCGCCGAGCCGCAGCAGCGCAAGGTGCTGGTGCTCTTCGACGGCGACAAGCTCAAGAGCATCAGCGCGGAAGACCTGCCCTCCGAGCGCGATTTCGTGGCCTCGATCGACACCGTCAAGAAGCCCGGCAAGATCCCACCGCTCGCGCTGACCCCTGAAGAGATCAAGGCGCTGCCGATCCCGCCCAAGCCCGAAGCCGCGGCATCGGCGCCCGAAGGCCCGCAGCGCACGTACCCGCCGCTGGAGCCGAGCACGTGAGCGGCGCGGTTCGCGTGGCGGTGGCCGGCGCCTCCGGCCGCATGGGCCACATGCTGATCGAAGCCATCACGAACGCCGACGACTGCGCCCTCGCCGGCGCGCTCGACGTCGCGGGCAGCCCCGCGCTGGGCCAGGATGCGGCCTCCTTCCTCGGCCGCACCAGCGGTGTCCACATCAGCGCCGATCTGCGCAGCGGCCTAGCCAATGCCCAGGTGCTGATCGACTTCACCCGCCCCGAAGGCACGATGGCACACCTGGCCGCATGCCGCGAGCTGGGCGTGAAGGTGGTGATCGGCACCACCGGTTTCAGCGACGCGCAAAAGGCCGAGATCGCTGCGCATGCGCAGCACATGGCCATCGTGATGTCGCCCAACATGAGCGTCGGCGTCAACGTCGTGATGCGCCTGCTCGACACCGCGGCGCGTGCGCTGCACCAGGGCTATGACATCGAGGTCATCGAAGCCCATCACCGCCACAAGGTCGACGCGCCCAGCGGCACCGCGCTCGCGATGGGTGAGGTCGTCGCTTCTGCGCTCGGCCGCGATCTCAAGGAATGCGCCGTCTACGGCCGCGAAGGCATCACCGGCGAGCGCGACCCGTCGACCATCGGCTTCGCCGCCATCCGCGGTGGCGACATCGTCGGCGACCACACCGTGCTCTTCGCCGGCACCGGCGAGCGCATCGAGATCACGCACAAGGCCAGCAGTCGCGCGGGTTATGCGCAAGGCAGCTTGCGCGCGGTGCGCTTCCTGGCCGATCGCGCCACAGGCCTGTTCAACATGAACGACGTGCTCGGCCTGAACTGAAGATGAGCGGCCTCCTCCGTTTCTGGCAGCAAGGCGACGCCATCACTTGCGGCGTGGCCGCGCTGCTGTTGCTGATGTCCATCAGCGCCTGGGTGCTGATCTTCTGGAAAGGCTGGCTGCTGCACCGCGTGCGCGCCGACATCGCGCGTGCCGTGCCGGCCTTCTGGTCCGCGCCCTCGCTCGACAACGGCCGGGAGCAGCTCGCCGCGTTCGACCGTGAAGCGGTACTTCGCCCCCTGCTCGCTGCCGCCACCGCCAGCCCCACGGGCGAGACGCTCGAAGCACGCGGCCAGCTCGCCTCGCAGCTCACGCGCCGCCTGCGCGATGCACTGCACCGCGTGCTCACGCAGCTGCAGTTCGGTCAGGTCGTGCTCGCGTCGATAGGAAGCACCGCTCCCTTCATCGGCCTGTTCGGCACCGTCTGGGGCATCTACCACGCGCTGTTGAGCATCTCGGCCGCAGGCAACATCACCATCGACCGCGTCTCCGGCCCGGTGGGCGAGGCCCTGGTGATGACAGCGGCCGGCCTGGCCGTCGCCATCCCCGCGGTGCTCGCCTATAACGTGTTCAACAAGCGCGTGAGCGCGTGCGAGGCCGACCTCGAAGGCTTTGCGCACGACCTGCGCGAGATGATGGCCGACACGGCAAGCTGACCATGGCCTTCGGTCGACTCGAACGCAGCACGGCCCCGCCGCCGATGAGCGACATCAACATGACGCCGCTGATCGACGTGATGCTGGTGCTGCTGGTGATCTTCATGATCGCCGCGCCCTTGATGACCGCCAGCCTGAAGCTCGACCTGCCCAAGGCCGACGCGGCCGCCACAAGCGACACCCCCGACTTCATTGCCGTCGCGATCGACCCGAGCGGCCAGCTCTACATCGCCGACCAGCCGCTGGCGCCGGATGCATTCGCCGAGCGCCTGGCGCAAGCCGCCAAGAAGAACCCGCAGACCGAGGTTCAGCTGCGAGCCGACAAGACCGTGCCCTACGGCCGCGTCGCCGAGTTGATCGGCATGGTGCAGAAGGCCGGCCTGAACCGCATCGGCTTCGTGGCCGAGCCCAAGGCCGACGCCAAACCTTAGTTCGCTAGGCTGTGCGGGCTTCTTCGCGCAGCGCCCTTGCCGCCTGCACCATGTGCTGCAAGGCCGCACGCGTCTCCTCCCACCCCCGTGTCTTCAACCCGCAGTCGGGGTTGACCCACAGACGATCGTCCGGGATCACCTCACGCGCCTTGCGCAGCAGTGCCAGCATCTCCTGCGCATCGGGCACGCGTGGCGAGTGGATGTCGTAGACACCGGGGCCGATCTCGTTCGGGTACGCGAACTCGCCGAAGCCGCGCAGCAACTCCATCTGCGAGCGCGAGGTCTCGATGGTGATCACATCAGCGTCCATTGCCGCGATCGACGGCAGGATGTCGTTGAACTCCGAGTAACACATGTGGGTGTGGATCTGCGTGTCGTCGCGCACGCCGCTGGCGCTCACGCGGAAGGCGCGGGCCGCCCAGTCGAGGTAGGCCAACCAGTCGGCGCGGCGAAGCGGCAGGCCTTCGCGGAACGCCGGCTCGTCGATCTGGATCACCGCGATGCCTGCGGCCTCGAGGTCGACCACCTCGTCGCGCAAGGCCAGTGCGAGCTGCAGCGCCACCTGCTCGCGCGGCAGGTCGTCGCGCACGAACGACCACTGCAGCATGGTCACCGGGCCAGTCAGCATGCCCTTCATCCAGCGCTGGGTGAGGCTTTGCGCATAACGCGTCCACTCCACCGTCATCGCCACCGGGCGTGCCACGTCGCCATAGATGATGGGCGGCTTGACGCAGCGCGAGCCGTAGCTCTGCACCCAGCCGTTCTCGGTGAAGGCGTAGCCCGACAACTGCTCGCCGAAGTACTCGACCATGTCGTTGCGCTCGGCTTCGCCGTGCACCAGCACATCCAGGCCCAGCGCTTCCTGTTCGCGCACTGCTTGCTCGATCGCCTGCTGCATCTGCTCGCGGTACAGCGGCTCACGCAATTCGCCGCGCTTGAAACGCGCACGCGCAACGCGGATCTCGTTGGTCTGCGGGAACGAGCCGATGGTCGTCGTCGGGAAAGGCGGCAGCGCCAGCCGCTGGCGCTGTTGCACGCTGCGGCCGGCATAGGGCTGCGTGCGTTGCGCATCAGCTGCCTTCAGCGCGGCGACACGGCGACGCACTTCCGCCTGATGAACCCGTGGGCTCTCGCGGCGCGAGCGCTGAGCGGCATCGCTCGCGTCCAGCGCCTTGGCTTCGGCCGCTTCGCCGTCGAGCAGTGCACGCTTGAGCGTGCCGAGTTCGTCGAGCTTCTGCGCCGCAAACGCGAGCCAGCTGCGCACCGAGCTGTCGAGGCGCAGCTCCACCGAGGCGTCCACCGGGCAATGCAACAGCGAGCAACTCGGCGCGAGCCACAGGCGATGGCCCCAGTGCTCATGCAATGGCTTGAGCTGCGTCAGTATCTTGCGCAAGTCGGCTCGCCAGATGTTGCGGCCATCGATCATGCCGGCCGAAAAGACCTTGTTGCGCGGCCAGTGCGCAAGTGCCGCGGCCGCTTGCTGCGGGGCACGTACCAGGTCGAGGTGCAGCCCGTGGATCGGCAGCGTGGCCAGCAAGGGCAGATGTTTTTCCACCGACTCGAAATAGGTCGCGAGCAGCACCTGCAGGTGCTGCGGCGCGATGGCCTCATACGCGCCCTTGAGCGCATTCACCCAGGCATCGGGCAGGTCGAGCGCCAGCACCGGTTCGTCGATCTGCACCCAGCCCACCGCCCGCGCCTCCAGCGTTCTCAGCAGCTCGCGGTAGACGGGCAGCAGCCGCGGCAGCAGCGCCAGCTTGGCCTGCGCCTCATCGGCCCCGGCCGGCAGGCCGCGGATCTTGGAGAGCCACAGAAAAGTCAGCGGCCCGATGACCACCGGCTTGGGCGTGAAGCTGCGGTGCTCGACCTCGCGCACCGCGTCGAGCAGCGGCTGCGCATGCAGGCTGAAGCTCTGGTCGGCTGTGAGCTCGGGCACGAGGTAGTGGTAGTTGGTGTCGAACCACTTGGTCATCTCCATCGCACCCTGCGCCGCGTTGCCGCGCGCCAGCTCGAAGTACTGCTGCAGGCTCAGCTCGCCGGGTTCGAAGCCGAATCGCGATGGCACGGCGCCGAACATCAGCGCGTGGTCGAGCACCGCGTCGTAGAGCGAGAAGTCGCCTGCCGTCGCGAAGTCGAGGCCCGCATGCCGTTGCGCCAGCCAGTGGCGCGCGCGCAGGTCTTGCGCAACCTGCGGCAGCACCTCGGGTTGCGATTCGCCGCGCCAGTGGCGCTCGAGGGCGAACTTGAGTTCACGGTGTGCGCCGATGCGCGGGAAACCCAGGGTGTGCGTCTTCATCGTCGGTCTCGGATGTCCAAAGTCCGCGAATGCTAGACAGCTCATCTGTATGATTCAAGCGAAAGTATTTCAGCGTTTTGATGAATCAGATTAATACCAGGATGACCACACCTCTCGAACTGCGCCACCTGCGCACCCTGGCCGTACTGCTCGAAGCACCCAGCCTGAGTGCCGCTGCCGAGCGGCTGCATCTCACGCAGTCGGCGCTGTCGCACCAGCTCAAATTGCTCGAAGGCGTGTACGGCGTGCCCCTGCTCGAGCGGCGTACGCAGCCGGTGAAGCTCACGCCGGCAGGCCTGCGCCTGGCGCAACTGGGCGAGCAGGTCACGGCAGCGGTGCAGGCGGCCGAGCGCGACCTAGCCAACATGGCTGGCGGCAGCGCGGGCACGCTGCGCATTGCGGTGGAGTGCCACACCTGCTTCGACTGGCTGATGCCGTCGATGGATGCATTTCGTCC
>Ga0307513_10005596_pt1 | contig 16570 bp, 14 predicted proteins | sample 15_EM_MG_FD_202174 | JGI IMG/M metagenome (GOLD analysis project Ga0307513, IMG submission 202174) | Populus trichocarpa ectomycorrhiza microbial communities from riparian zone in the Pacific Northwest, United States - 15_EM | ecosystem: Host-associated > Plants > Roots > Unclassified | place... | reverse complement strand
CACCCCAGGGTGTCATCACGAGGGTTACCGGCCCCCTGGGGTGTCATCGGTCATCGCCAGGTCTACCGGGCGCTTGTCATCACCTTCGGCAAATGCCGCTACCGCTTTGGTCGTGCGAGTACAGTACGTTCAATTCTATCCTATTTGTTCCTCTCATAATGTTGCGGGAGTAGTAGTAATCAAGTTTTAAGGGCCCAAGTTCTACAGTGCACCATCGGGTTGCGCCTGATAACGTGCAACTGGCAAAACGGCTCGAACGGCCGTACTACGACTCTCCTTACACACAACTACCATCAAGATTATGACATCGCCCCTCTGGATCTGGTGCCAAATTAAATTCCTCAACCAAATCATCTATCTGCTCGACCATCTCGGGGCAGATGTGAATTTCGTCGAACACGTCGAGCGAAACAGTCTGACCGTCGGAGGTCTGATGGGTCAGATAGGTGATGAGAGGATTCCAGTCTCCGTCGAGCGCTTTTGGATCCTCCAATTTTAGCCATCGCAAGTGGGGAAGAAGTTTCTTGTGAGCGTTTGGTCCATCTGGATCCGGCAGCAGGAACCCGTTGGACACCCCAGGGCCGACGAGGTGCAATACTTCGAGGTTAGGCACCACCACAAGAACCTCCTCCGTCGCCCGGAGGTTCGTCTTGAAGCTGACGATGCTTTCCAGGGGAAGGAGCGCGAGGATTTTGATGTTCAGCTTCCGACGTAGGTTGGAAGGAACGCGGCGGGACAATCCTATCTTAAACGCCGCACATGGGGAGTCAACCTGTGGTGGTAGATTTGGACCCCAATATTCAGCTGCAACAGCGATAGTGCTAATTGAAGTGGAGTAGGAGCTATACAAGGTGGAAATTTCGAGCCTATTTCTGAACCTTGGATCGCGTTGGAGGTAATTTCGAATGTATGGCCCGATGATTTCGTAAGCCTCCTCGAACTTGCAATTGTAGAACTCGAGACTTGCGCTCTCTATCCTTTTGGGGAGCTCCAGTCGGTGTAGGATCGGGAAGATGTCATGGAACGTGCCTATCAGGCAAAGCCGTTCCAGGCGACGGAGTGGCACCAGGAATTTGGAGTCGTTTCCGCTGTCGTCACTGACGATCAGCCGCCGCAGCGCGAGGAACCGAATGTTAGGATTCGAGGCGAGAAGTGAAAGTATTTGGGATGTGGTCGGGACGACTGTGGGCCGGATCGTGTTCTGGTCGATACATAAGTCGGTAAGCGCCGCGGTGGCTGATTTCAGGTGGTCCCAGCACGAGACCTTGAAGTTGCCAAAGAGGTAGAGGTCTCGCAATTTTGGGAAACAGTGGCGGGCGAAAAAATCGGAAACGTCCACCCCGCTCAACGCGATCGACTCCATGCTACTGTGTCGGATCCCTTCATCTTCGGGGGTCAATAGGGAAATGATAGCGGTTGCCGTCGATTCCTCTATGGATTGGCATCTGATGTGGACCTTCCGTATGACGTCACGGGCAGCACGGTCCCTGAGCACATTTCGCAGAATTTCGTCGAGAGACTCGCCCCCGTGGGTAAATACATCCAGCACAAGGTCGACTGGGGCAGAGACTCCGGAAAGAAGGTGCCGCCGCTTCCAGTCTTTCAGCTCGTTGCCCCAGAAGCTCCACAGTGCCGGGGTGTTGCGCGCGACTCGGAACCAGCGGTGGCAAACCAGGATGAAGTTGTATGAACCCTTTTGCAACTTGGGAAAGTAGCCGTCACCAGGTTCCGGCATGACGTTCAAATGAAAGATGTGTCCGAGGATGTCCGGAGGGATGCGCGCGACGTTCAATAAGGAGTTTCGAGAACGCTTGAGTTGCGCGAGTTCTGCTGTTATCTCCTCGATCCGTTTGTCCAAAACCATGATGGAGTCGATGTTGATCTCGTGGCCCATGTTGGTGCTGGACCCGCGTTAGATGTCGCGAATGCCTCGGAAGTTCACTTCACTTACGTCGAAAAGCACGTTTGTTTTCAACTTTGAGAGACAGGCCTTTCGGCGTGGGTTCGAGCTTGTGGCAGCAAGGGGATGACGCGCTCTTGATGAGTCTCTGATGGTGCTATAAGTACCCCGCAAAAAGCGTTCACCGACCGGGACCGAAAGACCTGCCTTAGCCTACGTTGCTGGGTAGAGAAGTTCAGCTCTGGGGTTCCGCGGCGGTAGCGGGAAACGCGGTTCGGCGTGTTGCGCTTGCTTGATCGATGTTAACGGTCACCTGGTTATGGGCTACGTCAACGGGAAGAAGTTGTTCCGTGGGTATCCTCACGCGACTCCCGGTGGGGTCCTCAACAGTCTCTAAAGCGCTGAAGGTTCTGCACGGAAATGACCGTATGTTCAACAGTCCGAGACCACCAACGTCCTCGTTAACGTTACAGATCAGCATCAAGCTCAGCTTGTAAATTTCGATCGATAGGGGAACAAAGTTTTGTAGACTACAACTTCGTCCTGAATCAACCGTAATTGTGCTGATTCTCAAAGTTCGGGTCTCTGGAGTGATTTTGTGGGTGACCATCATTCGTCCGCGTGCAAGGCGACTCGGAACCGCCACAGGTTGGCGCTCACGGCGTTTATACTTTATCGAACAATCGGCGTTTCAATGTACTCGCCACGCTTTTGAGCGACAGTCATCCCCATGTCTTTAGGGGCTGCCCGCGACCTCTCCATTCCCGACCTCCTCCGTGCGCTGAACGAGAAACTTGGCCTGGAAACCTCCCGTTTGCGAGCATCCTGTCTCCCACCCATCGCTTCCACACAAGCCCTGACAACCGAAGTGAGCACCCCTTTGATTTATCCACCTCAACGGACGTGGAGTAGAAGGATCTGCTAACGCTGAGTCCTGCAGATCGAAAACCTCGAAACCAGAGCACGCGATGTTCTGAACCTTATACCCTCTTTATGGAACGCGTTGCAACCATTGAACAAGTTACCCCCGGAGATCGTCTCTATTATCGCTCAATACGTCCAGAACGACGAGACCCCCGACCGTATACGCCGAATCGTCCCACTGACACACGTTTGTCGGTACTGGCGCAAGCTTATCATCTCTACATCCGGCCATTGGACTTCAATATCCACCGGATGCAGTAGGAGGTTAATGGGGCTGAGCCTGGGGCGGGCTAACACCACTCCCCTGGACGTCCGTGTAGACATGCGTTGCTTCCAAAAGGATAATTGGGCTCTCGACCTCCTGAGGCTAAAAATCCAAAACATTAGGTCCTTGATCGTTCTTAGACCGCGGGAGGCCAACGACGTGACCACAGCGTTTCCGGATTTTCCGCGATCAATGTCCGACCTCCAGTCACTGGAGATCTCAAATAGTGGAGGATCTGACTAGGACCAGTCCGTCGACCCGTTTTCTCCGTTTGGATCGTCAGCCTGCTCCTTGAGGTGCCTCACGTTGGACAATATCCCCCTTTATCCTTCCTTCCTCAAACTCAGGACTCTCACAACGCTGTACCTGAGGGATCACGACTTCTACCTCCACTTGGACGCCCTTTTGGACTTCTTGGAGGAGAATCACTCACTCCAAAGGGTCACCCTGTGGGTTTCGTTCGTGGAGCCTTCTCTCCACATCTCCCAACGTCGATCCCCGATCAGGAATCAACTTCAGCACTTGTCGATATCCTGCCGCTGCGTTATGCAAGTCCAGGCTCTGATCTCCAACATCGCACTCCAGAGGGGCGCGCACTTGGAGACCTTCTGTGGTCTCTGGAATGCAGGGCCGAATGAAATCCTGACCGGGATCTCCACTGCACACCTTTCGAACCTTCTCTCCCCCACCTCCATCGAATATGAAACACACCCCAGACGCATCCGACTGTCCGGGCCGAACGGAAGGTTCTCATTTGGCAGCTCCCCCCTTATTATATGGAACCTCTTCATAGAGTTCCCTCTACTCCCTCTCGCGAATGTTCGAGAGTTTCGCCTCATACACCGCGAGACATCGGGGATGTCCCACCTCAGACCCGCGATCCACCACCTGTCATTATTCCCCAGCCTAGAAACGCTTGCCATCGAGTGCGAGACCAGAATATCATACCTCCCCACCTTGTCATCGAATCCATCATCTCCCCCCTCGTTGACAACCCTCGCGTTCCTCAATTGCGACCTGTCTGAGGACTTTATGGAGGAACTGACGCAATTCGCTTCTGACCGCAAGAACACCACCTCGGCCAGATTGCATCGCGTCATTATCGTCGATTCGGATGGGAAGTTTCCGAGTCCCGCCTCGATCAATGCACTTGAGAAACACGTCCCGCTAGTTGATGTTAGGAGGGGCAGGGAACCACCTACAGACCTGACGTGAACCGAACTTGAGTGTAGTGAGTGACTACCTTCCTCCTATCCAAACAACGAAACGCTGACACCTGTGACCGAGGAATCAAGAAAGCACAAATTTTGGTTATTGCACTCACTCGGGGCTGGATGGCGTTTTGGGGTTGGTGCGGGCAATGGTTAAAACGTTATGGCCTTGCGGCAACACCAGGTCGAGTTGAGAAACCAGACGTCGGAAATCTATGCGATTGTAATGATAAACAGTTAATGCCAGCGAGAGCTGTTTCGACCCAAGGTTTTCGGGTGGCCCTACACTGGAATGGGTTGACCACCGAAATGGCCGTTGCGCGATCCTGGAAACCCAAGACAACACTCCTCACCAAACGTCCCGATACCGTGACACCCGCTGAATACCCCTCTCGAGAGCCTAACGTAAACGGTGTCCTGAGGTACACCTCTCCATACTCCCCCCAAGTTCTATCTGAACTTGCAGATCCGTGCTTAGCAAGCCACCCAAGTGAGTACTCCCCAGCTCAGGGATGCAGGAAAATGATTCGGATCCGGCCCTTCGTTCATCAATCAGATTTATTCATGCATGCATGAGGGCTCGGGAATTGGTACTGAGGGGAGACAACGATGATCTTCCCACCTCACCGGTTCGGGTAACTCACCAAACCTGCCGACCTCATTCTGTGGTTCTCTCCGTTGCTGATTGACACTTGACAACTCGAGAACCCGAACTAAACATAAACCGCGTTGTTACCCAGGTACACGTCAGGGCGGTTTGACAGTCTTGGAACGTGGAATGCATAATGGGTGGATGTTTAAGGGAGGGAAGTACACGGAGTTGTGGAATTTGCAGGTACAGGGGTCCTCGTGAACATCTACGGTGAAGCTTGAAAGAAGATATGTTGTGCGTGTACCCGGTGTAGTTGAACTACTTCCGTTTGGCGCGTCCGAAGCCAGCTCTCAATGTTGAAATTAAACCGGCCTCACAATGGCTCGTAGGCGCTCAATGTCACTGCGGGCTCTCAAGGTATAGGCGTCATTTAACGATGGTGTTTTGTGGGACCCCTGAGTACTTGAGACCTTCAAGTGGTGTGCGACCACCACAGTGATGTGACTGGAGTTTCTCGATCAGCGGAAGTCGTCCGTTTTTCCTGACCACTCCGAGGTCGGACTCACGACGAGCAGCCCGTCTCTCAAGGTTATAAATGAATATCTTCGTTGATGTAAGTGAACGAGTTCCAGAGCGATTACTATGCCTGACAGAGGTTTGAGCAGTAGTATGGACTACGAGAGCGACATCGTCTCCGCCCTGGTGCTGGATAAACGAATCGAAGAAGTCACGGCAAAACTCGTCCGACTCGATTGTTCTTAAAACTCCTTATTACCCGCCGCGCGCGTTCCTCCAGAGGTCCTCGGGTACATCCCCCGTTTCAACATCACCACCGAGCCCGCCCGCCCGCGCGACCCCGAATTTACTGGACTGCAAAGGAACTCTTACAACTTCCTCCTCGCCTGTCACCACTGGGTCCAGGTGGCCCGTCGTCTTCCGAAACTCTGGAACTCGGGGAATAATTTGGAGGACGAAGCGACAGCGCCCTTGTTCTGGAACCGCTCCGCTGGATCTCATGCTGGATGGAACAGGGCGCCGGATTGGATCCTTCGACGAGACCCTGCGGGATACTCTCAAAGATTACGCCTACGGGGTGCCATACGGAATGTCCATCTCAGTGATGACGAGATACAACCCTTAACTAACGTCTCCTCATTGACCCCCCCCCCACTTTCCGGGGCACATCCGAGGTAGCGACATCGAAGCTACCGCTTTTAACGGTGTGGATGGTTCTGATTTCTTCTCCCGTCAGCGTTTCCTGAAATTGCGAGACCTCTCCTTTTCAGAGCATTTCACGATCTGGAGCTGGGGCTGCCTCAGTTTCAGCACCATGGCGCTCGTCAACCTTTCGCTCCCCCTTTGCCCACCCCCATACCTCCCAACAACATCACAAATATTTCCGCTCTTCGACTCGAATTCCAGTATCCGGTGCCTAGTGCTAGAATTGCTGAAGATCGAGGACAACATTAGATGTGGCTCCGATGGTTTTCTGGTGGTGCTACCCCACCGAGATCGTTGTGAAGTTTACCGAGGTGTATAATGGGATAGGTCACTCCTTGCTCGCTTGTTGAGATCAACAGCGATGGGGTAAACATGGCATTCGGTTGATGTTTTGTAGACTACAACCATAATTTCACCGGCCCCTGGAACGATTTTATGGGTATCCTGGGGCGGGCCACAATACAAGAGCTCACGGCGTTTATCAAGCGATCGGGGATTCCCCGCCACACTTTCGAGTGACAGTCATCACCATGTCTTTGGAGGCTGCTTGCAACCTCTCCATTCCCGAACTCCTCCACGTGTTGAACGAGAAACTCGGCCTGGAATCGTCCCGTTTACGAGAATCCTGTTCCCCGCCCACCGTTTCCATCGCATCACTGAAAGTCGAAGTGAGTACGCTTTTGATCCGTCCACCTCAACGGACGTGGAGTGGAAGGATCTACTAACGCTGAATCCTTCAGATCGAGGGCCTCGAAACCAGAGCACGTGATGTTCTGAACCTCATACCTTCTTTACGGAACGCGTTGCGGCCACTGAACAAGTTGCCCCCGGAGATCATCTCTAGTATCGCTCAATACGTCCAGGACGGCCAGGTTTCCGACCATATACGCCAAATCATTCCACTGACACACGTCTGTCGATACTGGCGCAAGATCATCATCTCTACGCCCGACCATTGGACTACAATATCCGCAGGAAGTGGTAGGAAGTTGACAGAGTTGAGCCTGGAGCGGGCTGTGGCCGCTCCCCTGGATATTCATCTCAACGTGGACCAGTTCCAAGTGGGCAACTGGGTTGTCGACCTCCTGAGGCCAAAGGTCCAAAACACCAGATCTTTGACCATTCTCAGCCCTCCGCGGGGAGCCGAGGACGTGACCACCGCGTTTCCGAAATTTCCACGATCAATGCCCAACCTCCGATCACTAAAACTCGTAAAAGGTGCAGGATCTGAATGGGACCGGTCCGTCGACCCGTTTGGATCGCAAGCCCGCTCCCTGGAGTGTCTCACGTTGATGAACATCCCTCTTTATCCCTCCTTCCTTAACCTCGGGACTCTCACGACACTGTTTCTCAGAGATCACAAGCTCCATCTACACTTGGACACCATATTGGACTTTCTGGAGAAGAACCGCTCTCTTCAAAGCGCCACTTTGTGTGTTTCATTCGTAGACCCTTCTCTCTGCAGTTCTCAGCGTCGATCCCCGATCAGGAATCGGCTCCAGCACTTAACGATATCCTGCAACCACGTGATAGACGTCCAGGCCCTGATCTCCAACATCGCACTTCAGAGGGGCGCGCACTTGCACATCTTCTACCGTAACGTTGATGCGGGATTGAAAGAAATCCTGACCGGGATCTCCACCACACACCTTTTGAACCTTCCCTCCCCCACTTCCATCAAATATGAAACCTACCCCAGATGTATCCAATTATCCGGGCCGAAAGGAGGGTTTTCGTATACTGGCATCCCTGAGGATACCTTCACAGAGTTCCCTCTACTCCCTCTCGCGAATGTCCGAGAGTTTCGCCTCATACACCGCAGGTCATGGAAGACACCTCACCTCAGCCCCATGACCCACCACCTGTCATTCTTCCCCAGCCTGGAGACGCTTGCAGTCGAGTGCGAAACCAGCATACCCCAACTCTCCACTTTGTTGTCGAACCCATCATCTCCACCCTCATTAACGACCCTCGCATTCCTGAATTGCAATCTTTCCGACCGCTTTATGGAGGAGTTGACGCGATTTGCTTCCGACCGCAAGAACACCGCATCGGCCAGGTTGCACCATGTCGTGATTGTCGATTCGGGTGGGAAGTTTCCGAGTGCCGCCTCGATCGACGGGCTTGAAACCCAGGTCCCAATAGTTGATATTAGGAGGGGCAAGAAGCTACCCACAAACCTGATGTGAACCAAACTTATAAGTGTAGTGAGTGACCATTGTCTCATCCAAACAATGAAATCCTAACACCTGTGACCAAGGAACCAAGAAAGCACAAATCATGGTTAGTATTGCTTTCAGCTGGACGGCGATTTGGAGTTGGTGCGGGCAGTGGTTAGGGCATCATCGGGTCGAGTTGGGAGGACAGAGATCGGAAATCCATGCAATTGTAATGATAAACAATAAATGTCAGCGAGAGTTCTTTCGATGCACAAGACCTCTACTGCGCAAACAAGTCCCTCGGTTGCCCGCATAGACTCATGACCAGATCACCGAAATGGCCATTACGCGATCCCGGAAACCCAAGACGGCGCTCCTCACCAAACGTGGCCACAGGTATACTTCTCCGTGCTGTCTTCAATCTCTATTTGGACTTGCGGGTGCGTGTTCGGCTAGCCACCAAAGTGGGCATTTCCAAGCTGGGGGGTGGAGGAAGATGGTTCGGACCCGACTTGAAAACGGCGATTTTTTCATCTCCTCGGTTCTGGCAACTCACCAAACCTACCGACCTTACTCCATACGCGGATCTCCCTGTTGCTATCGGACACTTGCGGACTCGAATTGAACATAAACCGCGTCGTTGCCTATGTACATGGAGAATTCGACGGCCCTGGAGCGTGGAACCCACAACGAGTTGATGGCTAGGGAAGGAATGTAGAGTGTACGTGGAATTTGCAGGCACCATGCGTTCTCGTGAACGTCGACGGTGAAGATACGTTGTATGTGTACTCGATGTAATTGAAAATTTCCGTTTGGCGCTTCCGAAACAGGTCCTTAATATTCCTTAATGCCAAATACCACTGCAGACTCTCAAGGTAGAGGTGTGGTGCTCTTCCTTGTGTGATCATGGTGTGGATGCTGCTGCAGTGCTGACCGGAGTTCCTCGATCAGCGGAGGTCATCCGTTTTTTCCTGACCACCACGAATTCTGACCCACGACGAGCAACCTGTCTCACAAAGTCACAGTTCAATGTCTTCATCGGTGTCAGTGAACAGACTACCAAGTGATTACGACGCCTGACGGAGGTTTGGACACCAGCGTGGGCTACGGAACCAACATCGACTTCACTCTGCGCTGGACAGCTGAACAAACGAATCGATGAAGTAACGGGAAACAACCCGTCCGACTCGAACACTTTCAAAACTCCTTATTACCCGCTGTGCGCGTCCCTCTAGAGATCCTCGGGTACATCTTCCGTTCCGACATCACCGAGCCCAGTGACCCCCGGCTTGCCAGGATATTACGACTTCCTCGTAAGATGTCGCCGTTGGTCCCAGGTTGCCGTCCTTTTCCGGAACTTTGGGGCTACCGGGGTAATAGTTTGGAAGACTGTAAATGATAGCGCCCCCGTTCTGGAACCGCTCCGCTGGATCTCGTGCTGGATGGAACGGGGCGCCGAATTGGGTCCTTCAAAGAGACCCAGCGAGATACTCTACCCCCCGGAGCGTTTCACGAAGCCGCAACTATGGCGCCCGCCCGCTCTCCTTAAACTCACATTCAAACATCCCAACATTACCGCAAATGCTTTCGCTCCTTGACTCGAATCCCAACATCCGGAGCCTGGCGTTAGGGTCGTTAAAGATCAAGGACGATATTAGACGTGGCTCTGACGGGTTTCGAGTGGCGCTACCCTACTGAGATTGTTGTGAAGTTTGCCGAAGCGCATAATGGGATAGGTTACTTCGATCCTTACTCGTTGGGATCGACGATGGTGGGGTAAAAATGGTGTTCGGTTGATATTTAAACAAAATTGTGTAGACTACGGCTTTGCCTTGAATCAACCGTAATTGCACTGACTCTCACAGTCCGGGTTTCTGGGGTGGTGTTGTGGGTGACTATCCTTCGCTCGCGTATATAACGAGGCGGACGACCAAACCAGGGCTCGCGCGCTCATGACGTTTATCAAACGATGCGATCAGCGGTAGATCGCGCCACCCGCCATACTTTTGAGCGACATTACCATCACCATGTCTTTGGAGGCTGCTCGTGACCTCTCCATCCCCGAACTCCTCTGCGTGTTGAACGAGAAACTCGGCCTGGAATCCTCCCGTTTACGAGAATCCTGTCTCCCACCCATCGTCTCCATTGCATCACTAGGAGCCGAAGTGAGCACACCTTTAACTCTGCCCACCCGAACGGACGTGAAATGGATCTGCTAACGCTGAACTTCTGGACCCCTCAGATCGAGAACCTCGAAACCAGAGTACGCGGCGTTCTGAACCTCATACCTTCCTTATGGAACGCGTTGCGGCCGGTGAACAGGTTACTCCCAGAGATCATCTCTAGTATCGCTCGATACTATGTCCAGGATGGCCGAATCTCATATCAAATCATTCCATTGACACACGTTAGTCGGTACTGGCGCAATGTCATCATCTCTACACCCGATCATTGGACTTCGATATCCGCAGAAAATAGCGGGAAGTTAGTGGGGTTGAGCCTAGAGCGTTCTCTGACTGCTCCTCTCGATATCCGTCTCAACATGCATCGGTTCCGAGAGTATAATTGGTTCCTCGACCTCCTGAGGCCAAAAATCCAAAACGCTGGGTCTTTGACCGTTCTTTGTCCGCAGGGAGTTGAGGACATAGCCACGGCGTTTCCGGATTTTACGCGGTCAATGCCCAACCTTCGATCGTTGAAGATTGTAAAAGGTGTAGGACCTGACTGGGACCGGTCTGTCGACCCGTTCGGACCGTCAGCCTGCTCCTTGAGGTGTCTCACGTTGGTACAAATACCTCTTTATCCTTCCTTCCTTACCCTCAGGACTCTCACAACGCTGAACCTCGGAGATGCCCAGTTCCATCTCCACCTGGACACCCTTTTGGACTTCTTGGAGAAGAATCACTCTCTTCAAAGTGTCGCTCTGAAGGTTTCGTTCGTGGAGCCTTCTCTCTGCAGTTCTCAGCATCAATCCCCGATCAGGAATCTGCTCCAGCACTTAACGATATCCTGCATCCGCGCGATAGAAGTCCAGACCCTCATTTCCAACATCGCACTCCAGAGAGGCGCACACTTGGAGCTAATCGACCGGGGCTGGAACGCAGGATTGAATGAAATCCTTACCGGGATCTCCACTGCACACCTTTCGAACCTTCTCTCCCCCACTTCCGTCGAATATGAAACCTATCTCAGACGCATCCGACTATCCGGGCCGGATGGGGGGTTCTCATTTAGAAGCTTTACAAAGGACCCCTTCGTGGGGTTCCCTCTACTCACTCTCGCGAATGTCCGAGAGTTTCGCCTCATAAACCACGAGTTATCGGAGACGCCCCGCCTCAGCCCCATCACCCACTACCTGTCATTCTTCCCCAGCCTGAAGACCCTTGCCGTCGAGTGCGAGACCAACACACCCTACCTCTCCACTTTGTTGTCGAATCCGCCGTCTTCCCCTTCGTTAACGACCCTTGCGTTCTTCAATTGCGGCCTCTCCGAGAGCTTTATGGAAGAGCTGACACGATTTGCTTCTGACCGCAAGAACACCACCTCGTCCAGGTTGCATCGTGTCGTTATCGTCGATTCGGGTGGGAAGTTTCCGAGTGCCGCCTCGATCGATGCGCTTGAGAAACATGTCCCAATAGTTGATGTTCGGAGGGGCAAGAAGCTACCCACAGACCTGACGTGAGCCAAACTTAAGTATAGTGAGTGACTACCTTCCTCTCGACCACACAATGGAACTCTAACACCCACGAACAAGGAACCAAGAAAGCACAAATCTTAGTTACAGTGTTCACTCGAGGCCGGATAGCGTTTTGGAGTTGGTGCGGGCAGTGGTTAAGGCATCTCCGGGTCGGGTCGGGAAACGAGAGGTCGGAAATCTATGCGATTGTAGTTATAAATAATAAATGTCAGCGAGAGCTCTTTCGGCGCACAAGACCTCTACACCGCAAACGAGGTCCTCGGGGAACCCGTATAGAATGGATTGAACGAGCTTCAGGGTAACTGTGATGCCTGACGGAGGTTTGGACACCGGCATAGGTTGCGAAACCAACATCGACTCCATCCTGGTGCTGGGCAAACGAATTAAGGGACCAACGGTGGAACTCACCCAATTCGGACTCTCTAGAAACTCCTTACCATTACCCGTCGCGCGCGTGTTCCTCCAGAGATCCTCGGCTAGTGCATCTCCCATTTCAATATCACCACCGAGCCCCTCGGTGGCCCCCAATCCCAATTCGCCGGGATACAGAAGGGTTCATGCAACTTTTCCTCGTCTCCCACCATTAACCCCAAACCAAGGGTCGCGTTCCGGAGCTCTGGAACACTGGGGTAACGGTTTGGGAGACCGGAAGCAACAGCGCCTTCGTTCTGGAACCGCCCCGTTGAATCTCTCACTAGACGGAACGGGGCGCCGGATTGGGTCCCTCGACAAGTCCCTGCGAGGTACCATACGGAAGGTTCGTCTCAGGGGAGACGACACCCACCTCAACCAACATTAACTCCTCGTTGACCCCCTACTTCCCAGGTAGCAATATCCAATGGATCACCTTGAAACGGCGTGGACGTTTCCGATTTCTTCTCTCATTGGCATTCCCAAAAGCTACGAGACCTCTTCCTCTGAGGACCCTTCACGATCTGGAGCTGGGACTGCCTGGCCCTGGGCTTCAGCACCATGGCGCTGGTTAAGCATCAGCCCTTTCGCTCTCCTTAAACTGGCCCTTATACACCCCAACAACACCACAGGCACCTTTGCTCCTCGACCCGAATCCCAACGTCCGGGGCTTTACGTTAGAATCGCTGAAGATCGTGGCGTTTGGTTGACGTTCAAACAAAGTTTCGTAGACTACAGTTTCGCCTTCAATCGACCGTGATTTCGCTGATTCCTAAAGTTCGAGCCTCTGGAGAGATTTTTGGACTACCATTCTTCGTCTGTACATGTAATAAGGCAAATCACCACATCAGGCCTCAGGGCTGGTGCGCTTACGGCGTTTATCAACGATCGGTAGTAGATTGGGTTACCCGCCACACTTTTGAGCGACAGTCACCACTATGTCTTTGGAGGCTGCTCGCGACCTCTCCATTCCCGAACTCCTCCGTGTGTTGAACGAGAAACTCTGCCTAGAATCCTCCCGTTTACGAGAAATGTGTCTCCCACCCGTCGTTTCCATCGCATCACTGAAAACCGAAGTGAGTACGCCTCCAACTCTCCCAACTCGATGGACGTGGAGTGGAAGAATCTGCTAACGCCGATTCCTTCAGATCGAAAACCTCGAAATCACAGTGGACGATGTCCTGGACCTCATACCTTCCTTACGAAACGCGTTGCGGCCAGTGAACAAATTACCCCCGGAGATCATCTCTAGTATCGCTCAATATGTCCAGGACGGCCAGGTTTCCGTCCACATACGCCAAATCATTCCACTGACACACGTCTGTCGATACTGGCGCAAGACCATCATCTCTACGCCCGACCATTGGACTTCAATATCCGCAGAAAGTAATAAGAAGTTAGCAGTGTTAAGCCTGGAGCGCGCTATGACCGCTCCTCTGGATATCCAGCTCGACATGGACCGGATTAGAAAGGACAATTGGGTTGTCGACCTCCTAAGGCCGAGAATCCAAAACGCTCGGTCTTTGACCATTCTCGGTCGGCCGAAAGCCAAGGACGTGACCACGGCGTTCCCGAATTTTCCGCGGTCAACGCCCAACCTTCGATCGCTGAAGATTGTAAGAGGTGTAGGACTTGACTGGGACCGATCCGTCGACCCATTCGGATCGTCGGCCCACTCCTTGATGTGTCTCGCGTTGGATAATGTCCCACTTTACCCTTCCTTCCTTAACCTCAGGACCCTCACAACGCTATTCTTCAGAGACCACAAGTTTCATCTACATTTGGACACCCTATTGGACTTTTTGAAGGAGAATCACTCTCTTCAAAGTGCCACCCTGTGTGTTTCGTTCGTGAAGCCCTCTCTCCGCAGTTCCCAGCGTCGATCCCCGATCGGGAATCAACTCAAGCACCTATCGATATCTTGCATGCACGTGATAGAAGCCCAGGCCCTGATCTCCAACATCGCACTCCAGAGAGGCGCACACTTGGACATCCTCTACTGTCACTGGGATGCAGGATTGAATGAAATCCTGACCGGGATCTCCACCACACACCTTTTGAACCTTCCCTCCCCCACCTCCATCGAGTATGAAACTCAACCTAGGCGGATTCGACTATTTGGACCGAATGGAAGGTTCTCATTTGGGAGCTTCCTCACAAACGACGTCTTCGTAGAGTTCCCTCTACTCCCTCTCGCGAATGTCCAAGAGTTTCGCCTCATACACCGCGATTCATCGGGTGCTCGCCTCGATTCCGCAACGGATCATCTGTCATTCCTCCCCAGCCTGAAGACGCTTGCTTTCGAGTGCGAGACCAGTATACCCTACCTCTCCACTTTGTTGTCAAATCCATCCTCTCCCCCCTCGTTAACAACCCTCGCGTTCTTAAATTGCGATCTCTCCGACCTGTCTATGGAGAAGCTGACGCGGTTTGCTTCTGGCCGCAAGAACACCACCTCGGCCAGGTTGTATCGTGTCGTTATCGTCGATTCGGGTGGGGTGTTTCCGAGTGCCGACTTGATCGACGCGCTTGAGGAACACGTCCCGATAGTTGATGCTAGGAGGGGCAAGAAGCTACCCACAGACCTGACGTGAACCGGACTGGAGTATGGTGGGCGACTACTCTCCTCTTGTCCGAACAATGAAGCGCTGAAACTTGTGACCAAGGAATCAAGAAAGCGCAAATCTCGATTACCGTGTCCACCCGGGGCTGAACGTTGTTCCGGAGTTGGCGCGGGCAGCGTTTAAGGCGTTACTTGGTCGGGCTGGGAAACCCAGAGGTAAACATCTATGTAATTGTAATGATACATCATAAATGCCAGTGAGAGCTCTTTTGACGCACGAGACCTCCATACCACAAATGAGGCCCCCGGGTAATCCGCACAGAATGAGTTCACCGCCGAAATTGCCGACATACAATTCGGAAACCCAAGACAACGCTCCTCACCAAACTTCCCAGCACCGTGACACCCAAATACCCCTCCCAGGAGTTATCGGCGACTTCCTGACACATCCCCAAGCACATTTCTCCATGCTGCCCTCAAGTTCTACCTGGGTCACCAAAATGAGCATTCCGCGAATCGGGGATGCAGGAAGACGGTTCGGACTCGGACTTTCGATTGTTTCCCGGCATCATGCATCAACCGTCACCTGGACAAGCTCCGAGTACGACTCCTCATACCCATCGTGTTACATGAGATAACTACGCTTCCATTGACCTCTGTTTTTGAAGCTCCATGGCATCACGCGGCACACGTCGCGAGGCATGCCACGTACCGCGTAATGGCCATTATAAAAGGGGGTCGACTTGGCTCTTCCTACCTTCAGGTATTCTTCTTGGCTGGCGCACGAGGGTTGACGTCTATGGAGCCACCTACGTGCACCGGGTGGTAGATAGTTTCAATGAATCCTCGCGGTAAGTAGGGTACAGCGCGATCTCCAACGCACAGCTTACGTTTAGACAGGCCAAGAGCAGTGGTACAGGCTGATGCCGGAGCGATGGGGCGCGGCTGACCTGCTGGCTCCCAGGCTGTGGTCGACTACGCACGGTGATACTGCGCGTTGGATACCCTCGGGGTAGGTTACGAGCAGTGGAGCATGGTGCAGAACGCGAAAACGAAGATGGATTGTTGGAGAACTTCGCAACGTAATTCCCACCCCCAGCTTGATCTTGGCTGCTTGAAACTTTCTGGTTGTAGTACATATTTAGCGGTATTGAGGCCTTGGCGGCACGTTTCCATATGCGGTACCAGTCAATGGTTCTGGACCGCCACCAAGGGCAGATAAAAGGGTGGCTCTCTACAGTTAACGGCATTGAAGGTATAGGACGTCTAGGCTAGACTATAGCGGTGGGGGTTAAACCCGTCATCTTCCGTTCAGTTCCCGATCAAATCGATCCGTGTGGATCATTATTCAAGTGGTCTCGACCATCACAGCCTCACCCCTCAAGATCGCTGGTCGATAATAGGCACTTCCGTCGACTGGGGCCACACCTTGTGCACCTGGGTTGCGACTCGGGGACAGGCTGGTATGCTGAGCACGATCGCGCTGTCGTCCATTGACAGCATCAGCAAAACAGAAATTTCTGCAAAGTGTAAAAGTGAATAAAGTCGAAAAAAGTAGAAACGTGCCAAGAAAGTGTTACCAAAGTCCCTGCAAAGTGACCTGCCACAGACAAAATGGTACAAAGTG
>Ga0307513_10005595_pt1 | contig 16575 bp, 18 predicted proteins | sample 15_EM_MG_FD_202174 | JGI IMG/M metagenome (GOLD analysis project Ga0307513, IMG submission 202174) | Populus trichocarpa ectomycorrhiza microbial communities from riparian zone in the Pacific Northwest, United States - 15_EM | ecosystem: Host-associated > Plants > Roots > Unclassified | place... | reverse complement strand
CCCACCCACTAGCTGGAGTAGTATGCATGTTATATTAAAAGGATGTTAGAGAGGAGTCGACATTGGTGTCCATGGGCGGACCCTCAGTACAATGATCAGGACGATTTTGGGCGAGGTAAGTGTTATTCACTTCGCTTTACTTCTCTCGTTCTCTATTGTGGTTTGATTTTCGCCCTCTTAAGCATCAAGGCGCCAGCTTAGCGCCCCTCTTTTATCTTCGCTTCTCGTGTTTTGTTTCTGTAGGACGTTTGCTGACGTTGCCCTTCCATTCGCTAGCTGACTAGTACCGTGTTAATTAATAATCTCGCGAACACAATGTAATTTTCTCTCCAGAAATTCGGAGCTAAGTGTGAGATCAGGTTCAATTGAAGTGCCACATGCGCCATGCGCCATTCGATGATTTGCGAAAGGCCATGCTCGCCCTGGAGGATAGAGCCCCCATTGCAATGACATCCAATTATCCCGGTTGTTACCTACCCACCCCCGAACTCCCACTATATCGCTTTACTTGACCTAATTCGTGGATCGCCTCATTGACGTACTCCAAAGGCAGATTAGTTACGCCCCCTAGCCCGAAATCCAATGACCAATGCCTCGACGAGCATGAAGCAGATGGGATCGAAGGTGGCGAGCTTGCGTTGTTTTTCAGTGTGCGACTCGCCCTTGGCCTGCCGGCGCATTTGTTTTAATTATTGGATAGGAGTGTACTTACAGTTTTTTGGGTTAGTATTTTGCGTTGACCCCCGCAAGGGAATTATTCGAGTTCCGGCAGAAGAGCGCAGCGTCTAAGGCGTACGTTGCAGTGTTTCAGCATTCTATAATTTTCTGGTTCATGATGTGCGCCATATTCGCGTGGACTATTCATACGCCGATGGATACTCCTGACCAAAGTTCTTGATGTCATCTCCTTGAATGATCTGCTGGTGCCCGTAATCTCAGGTTTATTCACTGTGGTACTTCACTCACTCATCCTTCTTGCTCTTTACATAGACGGCGACACCTACCGGTGATATGTATTCCAATTTTTCGCAAAGCGAAGTTCTTGCGTAACTCATCCGACTTGTTCTTAGACCTCCTCGTATTACTGCTACGCATCCTCTACTCTGGCATATCTGATTCCGGACTGCTCGCGCACCTTCTGGAGGTGACAGTGGGTTCATTGAAGAGCGTCAGACCATACGAAGAACTTGCGATGTACAACCAACTACATGATGCCGTTCGTCGTTGAACTGTTCGTCCCGAACCACGAATAGAGTGTTATGTGATCGGTGAAGGGGAAATGGAAAGATCGGTACCCAAGAACAGTTTCCCATACCCGACATACCAGCGACCACCTGTCTACACTACCTCTTATTAAGAGCAGACCACCCTCCTCCACCGAGGATTAAGTACAGTCCCTCCCCAGGGTATTTCTCGAACACCCGCACTCGTTCACAAACTGTTACATTTTGAAGATTTCAACGCTACTTCGAGAATACCCGTTTCCCAGTATCTGGTAGTTTCATAAGTCTCATTCAAGTCAGGCAGGAAATTTGCTGGTTCCTTTCCTCGGACCCCTCACTCAATGACTTCTCAGGTATCTTCCAGTACTGGTCGTTAGCACTGAGGGTAGTCGGCGAAGGGCGAAGAGACGGAATGGAGGAATTCCCGCACAGGGAACCAACAAGCGCGGGGTAACGAGGATCCTATCACAGATTTCAATAACCAAAGACCCAATACATATCGAGAAAGGGAATCACACAGGCGAGAAGCAGGCAACGGTACGATGATCCAGGAATTATAGGATCTTGACACACGAGCAGATGATGCAGTGTTGGGAAACGATGTGAGATTTACAACTAGTTATGGACCTCGAATGACGTCATTTTCAGACATCCTCCATAAAACGAGCGGGGAATGACGGTGGGAGTTGACCTACGTTTATTAGATATTAAATCGGTGGTCGACTGAAGACTCAATAAAAATAGGATGGTTCTTCGTATGCGGCAGCGTTATGTCTCCGGAACGCGGTTACGTTTCGTGGGTCATCTGGAACGGTCAGTTGCAATGCTAAGGAGGGCCGATGAGACCTATCTCCATCATGCCAAACCATCATCTTCATGACGCCTTCACGGTCGTAATCGATCCGCGCTGCATACCATTGGATCCAAGGTTGTCCCAAGAGTACGTCGTGTCCTCTCATGTCTTCGCGTGAAACAAAGAAGTGGTGGTCGAAACGGTGGGAGCCAATTTGAACTTCGACGTCCATGCAGCAACCGCGGAGTCCCACAGGATCTCCGTTGACACCTTTCAGTGACCATTGCGAACCTGCGAAGTCTAGAGCTAATCCGGAAATTGAAAGAAGTCGTTCTGGGATCAGATTTAATTCAGAACCAGTGTCAACCATGAATTTAAGAGATTAGCCGCAAAACTTAGCTGTAAATACACCCGTAGTCATCGCTAACATCTTCGTAGGTTTGAGTGCAACGGTGTTGGAGTGTCGAACGAGAAACGTCTGAATTTCGTCCGTATCCGGCATATAGAAATTCTTCATGGTCTCGCGGACGCTCGCGTAAGATGTCTGTGCAAGAACCTGTTCAGCCTCGGGTGCGATAATATCATACTCACCCGTTTTCGTCGAGTATTCACGGCGGGTTTTCGTGCTATCTGTGATTTTCTTCTGAAGCGCCGGCAAGATCCCGATGATGTCACGTAAAGATACCGTGATCTTCTGATCGAAGATAGCATTTTGGATCGCGTCGATCGAGACTTGTTCCTGGATGTCAGAGGTAAAATGATACTGCGGCGTACCTCTCTTCGGTTCATCCTTGGCGTTGACATCTTTCATCTTCATGTCCTTGGGTTTTCCACTTTTCCCTTCTTTCCACCCTTCTTGCGTGTTGATAGGTGGGGGAGTTGGAAGATTGGGAGGTTGCGCTGGCTGATTAGATCTAGGAACTTGTGTAGTCGGCTTTTTAGGAATAATAGGTGGTGATGACTTAGCTTTAGAAGGTTCCGGTTTCTGATACGGATTCATGCGCGCTGTGGTGTCCTTACCTGTTCGTGTTACAGCGTTTGAATGAATCATGTCTTCGTAATCTTCTTGAGAGATGGGAATGATTCCATCTCGTGCTTGATGTCCATTGAGGTAAACTGACCCGATGGAAGTGCTTGCATTACCGGGTCCCGAAGAACTCTTCGCGCGTTCATCACAGAGATATTGGGCAATTCCTCCTGGATAATAGGGAACAACGGGTAAGTTCGATCCGTCCATGAGCGTATACCTTTGTAACTCGTTTGCGAACGTTATGAGCTTCTCGGTGATGAGCTTCGCAGTCTCTGGGCAGTACCGGGGATGTAATCGATGCGTCCCTGGTAAACCGCACATAAAACATTTCTTATCAGATGATTTCGTGGTCTGATTAGATGTAGAACTTAGCCCAGTAAGCGCCGACATCAACTGTGCTTGGCTGAGGGAGAGCTGCTGGAGTTGCTGCGTCAGGGCTTCGATCATTCCGAGGTTTCGGACTTGTTATTTGCAACATTCGGAAGCTTGACAGGTTCGGTAATCGTTGTGGCCGGGGTGATGGTTATATGAGGAGCAGTCCTTTGTTCTTGGCTCTCGTCGTCCTCGGATTCGTAACCGTAATATTCGATGCTCTTCGGGTTGAAACGGTCGCTAATGATCTTGATCATTTGGGAAATCGAAGGAGGATCTTTCACCTCCTTGTTCTTCTCTGGAAGTCGAGTCGTTAAGAACGAACGTGTAGCCGCCGGTAAGCCTGCAAGAAACTTTAGTTTCATTTCGTCTTCTCCAAGCTCACCTTTCTTCTTTAGTTGGCCAGCGATCGCGAGAAATCCTTGGTGGTATCGATCGATATCGACTCGCTTCGTGAATTCCCGGCGAGAACGGGTTTCCTTAATGAAATCTCGTAAGTCATCAATAGTAACTGGAGTTGGTTCGTCGCTGGAACCGTAAAGCCCTATCAAAAGTTCTTTGACAGCATCCCAATCAGTTCCATCTAACTCTTCGCTCCATCTGATGACTTTCTTAACCTCTGTAGAACAATATTGGAGGACATAAGCCGGTAACTGGGTCGAAACCAGTCCCGCAATGGCTCCATGTCGCTCGATAATCGAAATGAATTTGCGGACGTATTTCCCATCGAAAAGCGGAGCCCCTACCGTCCTTGGGATCGGCATTGGTTGGAGCAACACGCTAGGTCTCATGATAATGGGGTCCTCAACTTCGATTTCGGGCTCGGGTATCGGATCGGGTGGCATAGTAAAAAGTGAAATAGATTAAAATGAATTGCTCAGCTTGTATGGTTCGACGAAGAGAATTTTCGTAGTCGGAAAACCTTTCGCCCTGTCTCGGTCACCACTGTGGAGGAGACTCCCGTCTCTTGAGGGGGTACGGAGAAAGGTCGACTAGATAATAATAAAAGAATAGACGTAAAACGGCACTGAGAGAATCAAAAAGATACTCAGCGTAGAAATATAAGGGATGCACTAGCCAGTGCAGTTTGCTGCGAATCAGGATTTTTTGTTTAGAAGTTTTCGAACGCTCTTGAGGCGAGATCCTTGAGGTAAGTTTGCTCGATTTTCTTACAGTCGCGGAAAATGCCAAAAGAGAGATAAAAATTTGGACCTAGGGTCCTTCGAAGATAAATGATTCGATACAATTGATTTTTCCGAGACGCACGCGTTCTCTCACGTCGTCTGGACCGAAATAAGGCTTCTGAATGATGAATAAGATGTAAAAAAAGCGAAAAGAGCATCATGTGTGTATGTAAGAGTCCGTGTTTGAAATAAAAATGCTCACCAGACCTCTTAAACCTCCGGAATGACTCCTCCCGAAGCCAGCTGCCTAGTGACGAATTCACGAAAGGGGAAGTGGCGCGGTTTACGATGTGCTGGTGGTCAGTCAGCTGCGCCGGAGCCCACTCGGCGTTCGCAACCAAATCCCATTTGTGCTGGCGCGGCGCGGACTTGTCATCCCATTGGTTGTCTAAAGCCTGGGTTGCGAGTATCGTATGATGTGAAATAAAACGATTTAAGGAGAAAGAAAGCGGCTATGATCGAGAAAAAGAATGGTAAGTAAATTGTTTGATGAAGAGAGATCGTGACGCAGTCTGTATTCCCTACTGTCCCTATCCTTTATCCTTCAATCGTGCTTGAGGATTGTCGTCGTTGACATCTTCTCGTGAGCAATTCTTGAGCTCGACGATTCCATACGGCGCTTGTCGAAGAAGTAGGTGGTGGTGGCGTTGATCGAGGGAACTGAATCCGAAGCTCGGCGTGCTTGGCCTCGTGACTCGGGAGCTTTGTCATCGTCGGGAGTTGTGTCGAAAATCTGGGGACGGATATTTATGTAGTCAGCGTGTTCAATTAATGAATTCATTAATAAAATAATTGTAAGGGATATAATGACGTGAAATCTAATCTACGTCCGTAAGCGTGAGTTTCGGAGAATCGACGAGCAGTTCGTCTATCTCTTCCACAGCGGATGTCCCTTAATGCCTTTACAACTGGTAAAATCCGTCGTGACATTCAGTAGGAGAAAACGAAAAGGGCATACCAGATCCGAGAAGTTGTCAATGAGGTTTCTCGAGTAAAATCCAGGTAACTTCTCCATTCGAATTGAATTTCTCGAGCACGATCTCATATGGCATGGAAGGGGAACTCCGACTGCGAATAACGGAGTCTGATCCGTTTGTTGTGAGGACGCTCCAGCTGCATAAATCGTCGCCGGCGGGCGCAAGGCTCTTGCGATCAGAGGCATCCGAAGGACGGTGGTTCTCGAGGCCCACTGAGAGTGCAATAAGATATACGCTTGAGACGACCCCGGGGCCTGATTCAAAATCGACGCAGACTTAGGGAGGGTATACAGAATTCATCAGAAAAATATCTACCAACCAAAGGACCTAGCGTACATACCACAGACAGGAGAAGGATAGAAGGTATGTCATTGCGAGGGGATTAAGATACTAGTTAATGTTGTGAGTATTCAATTCAATTCAATGTTAAAGCAATGGAATTACCTTCGGAAACATCGACTACGGGATGGTACGAGCGTACTTTCCTAGATAATGATGGTAAGTAATTACTTAGTTCAATGAAAAATCAATGGAAGTCAACAGATCCCCCGACATTGATATGTGGTGTCAGAGCCTGGGTGGCGAGGTGTAAACACGGCTGGGAAATACACTCAGATGGTGAAGGCGATGGCGGGAAGTCGATATATGGTGCTAGAATATGAGAGGGGTCCAGGACAACCTTGGGCCGCCCATACGTCGTTTCGAGGGTTGAAAAACACCCGCGCATAGTGACGGCGATAGCAAGAAGTCCATAGGTCCTGTTGAAAGGAGAAAGAGGGTCCACACATTGCGTCTGGGTGTAAATGCGGCTTATTCGTATACACTACCCGCCTACTCGTTCATCTCCCCAGGATCTGTCGACACGTTTTCCAGGTTCCCGCACCCACACCCATACACATGTGTCTGCCGCATTCCACGAGGTTGAGCGACCGACAGTGTTGGAAGTAGAGTGGTAAGCAACAACATATCACTTATCGCACTCGTCCGTCATTCGCACACATTCTCCCTCTAAAGGGTTCTAGGACCTCATACGATCCGTCGACGGACGATGCATCCACAAACGCTCTCTCGCAGTTGCACAACACGTACATGCAGTATGTCGAACCCCCGAGTTTGAGTCTAAGCTGCTTTCCGATCGTGTCAGGAGTATTCGCGCGCAGGGCTACAGGAGGAGTTGTTTAAGGGAGGTAGTGAAAAGGGAGGTGTTATCAGGATGGCGGGGCAATGAAAATAGTAGGCAAGAACTTACCTTAGGCGGACAGAGATGCAAAAGCGGTGGTCCAGGTGGTCTAGCGTAAGTTTAAGTGGTGGTGGCTTGTGCCAGGTGTCGCCAGGGTTGTGGGGTGTTGGGTGCGAAAGCAGGAATATGGCCCGGGCATCAGTCAAACTATGTGTTCATGAGGGAATTGGGTAGCGCTGGCCAGGCGGTCGCGTTAGGTCCCGGCAAAGGAGGAGAAACGATTCTGGAGGATTCACTTGCTCACACAGGTCCCCCTCACCATGGGTCTCCCCCCCCCTTTCCCTATCTGCCCTTAACCGACACTCCCACCTGGAATCTTTTGGGATTTGCCCTATATCTCTGATTGGAGGGAGAGGCCGGGTGGCAGCTGCTGGGAATGAACATGAGTGCGGAGGGATCTAAAAAACGATCTTGTGGATTTTTGCGCAATCGCAAGTAGAGTCATACATGATCACCTAGCAGTCTATGGGGTGTGTGGAAGCAGGTGACTAGGTGTCAACTGCTCCACAGGGCGAAGGCCGATGGAGAGGGCGGATGAACCCCTTCCATCAATCCTCCTCTACCAGGTTGGGACCATTGGGTTCAGGTGGGTAATAGGTATGAGGGGCCAAAAAGGTGGTGGTGTAGGTGTGGGTGGGTGGGGAAAAGGAAAAAAGGTCTGAGACGAGGCATATGGAGGCGAGGCGAGGCAATGTCTTGTGGATTGCGTTAGGGATAGGATGAATGATTAATTAAGTAATTAAACATGTCACGATGGCGCTGTCCACAAGAAGGCACGCCCACGTGACATGTCACGTGGGTGTTTCCACATTTTGGGAAAATTGAGCATAGAACGTACGATATAAATTTACCACACCTTTAATAAAGTCCTGATGCACCTATACTCCATCCTCTAGTGGTGGTAGTTGCCGCCTATATCATGACGAGTCCTCGATGTGGGTGATAATATGGTGCCCAATGAGAGAACGGGAAAGGAGTTGGCTCCAGTGCTCATAGTAATTCTACCTATGCCTGAAGTGCAATCTGGTGGATGGATGGGGTCATAGTGGTGGTATGAGCAGAAGGGTCGGGCAGCCCAAATGCGGAACATCAGCAAAACAGCAAAATAGTTTCCAGGTTTCCAGGTTGCCGAAATTGCCGCGTTGATTTCGTTAGACTTTTCTTGAGGAAAACACTACAAATGGTAATTTCAGGGACTACCAGGTTTCCGGGAACAGGGACATAAGTTTCCAGGTTCCGAAAATGGCCTAGTTTCGGGGTTTTTAACGGTTTTCAGGTTGAGCGACCTCAGGAAACTAAAATGCTTGATTACTGATGAAGGGCGCATACCGAAAAGCCGTAGCTCTCGTCATGCCGAGAACAAGCTGTGGCGCAAGCAGGTAAGGATGGAATGTATCTAATGTGATCCATCAGAAGTAGGAGGTAATTAGATGTATCAGGTTCATGATCTACCTTACCTGAGTCCGAACTTTCCTGCAATTTCACGTCTAAAGTGGTCGAGAGGTGCATGCAAGCTGCCTCACTCTTTTTTTCTTCGCCTGCTACCAATTACCTGACTGGGGACATCTCCTGGGGTTTCCCAGTCCCCCAAACGAGTCATGACTTGTGTTGTAAACCGCCCGCGAGTTCACACCGTGAATCACCGCTTTAGAGTTCACCTAGGGTTTCTATGAATGAGCTAAAATTATTCATCTTTATAAATAAAGGCTTGCAACATCTGGTCGAATTTTAAATGATACAGTATTGTAAATCTGTCTACCAATCTGTTGGCTTCTGGCTTTCTAGAGTACTACCAAAGACCACTCCCAACTTGTTCGCAATTGATCCTGTGTAAACTTGTAAGTAAAGTCCCCCCACACCTGAGCTCCTCCTGTATCGATCTACCACAAACCCCAGCTGATGAATTGAGCACTTGGTCCACTGGAGCACGTCGCTAAAACTAAAAATCCCAGCCTTGTCATGACAACACATTGTGAAGTCTTCATAATGGTCGTTTACAATAGCATAGTAAAGCGTGTTGCCCCAACAATAACAATCCTTCATAACTCCCGTTTCTTGCTTGCAGAGTGCTGTTCTTTCCCAAGGGGTGTGCCTATTACCTTCCCGGCATTTCATAGTTATACCTCGAGTCGTTACACAGATCCAGGGGAATTGTTGCACTGGACGACTCCTTATTCTGATGCCTTTTGTCTTCATTCACTTATAGATATGAGTAATTGTTGACATCCTCCTCTTCCATATTCTAGAAATGGCAAACTGGGAAGTCTATGCAGCGAGTGAGGGCACCATTCCTCTTGGGTGTAATAATTTCATCGCAGATATAAGCAGGATACAATTACATCACAAGTGGACAAGCTCAGAGTGTCTTCAAAAAGAAGGGGAAATACCCCATACTAAAAGATCTTTGAACACTCCGGGAGCTCAAAGCGGGTCTTTGCAATGCACACGGCCTGTAAAGGGAGGTGATAACACCAATGTTACTTGTCTATAGAATTAACAAGTCAACCTGTCCATTGTGGAACTGCTGGCATAGTCTCTTGCCATGCAGAGTATCATAGCAGTAGTTATTGCCCTCAAAGACATCCACAGGGATCCTATGTTGTTTAGAAATCTTCTTGAGAGAGGTGTCAGGCCATTGAACGACACCAGTGTCTGAGCCGTAGCAGTTTTCGGCTTTGTGTCCAAGGCAAATCCACTACAATAATATAGTCCTAGTTAGAACATTCCAAGCACAAGTCTGAGAACAGTCTGAACAGATACCACCTGATTTGGGACAAGATTGGTGCACCGCCCGTTGATTTGGTCATTTTCGCATATGATCTGGAAACTGCATTGTGACGCATGCCGGTGAATGAAAAACGCAAATGTGAAGTATGAAGGTACTAATGTGGGGACTTGATGTGCTGCTGTGATAGTATCACATATATCACTCTCTTTGACGGTATACCAAGCATCGCATGCCGGTTCACCAAGAAGGGAGAGCTCAGCGTCCTCTATACGACATGTTTCAAATGTATAGGCCAGTCAGCGGCAGTCACGGAAAAGTATGCATCAGGAAAAGGCCACCTAGCTCTGGCTGTCTTTAGATGCTTTAGCTGTCCTAGGACATCCTAGGACATACTGGGATGTCTTGGGATGTCTCAGGATGCCCTAGGACAGCTAAAGCATCTAAAGACAGCCAGAGCTAGGTGGCCTTTTCCTGATGTGGATCGGGATCTCACGCATGGAAGGACTGGAAAACTGCTCAGTAGCGATGAAGAAAGCCAAAAATTCAGTAGTAGAAGGAATACGTGTGTTTTGTTGGGAGGGCTGATTGTCGAAACAATAGTGCAGTTCACCGGGCACTTTGAGTATCCTTTATATGGCGAAGGGCACTAAAGCTCTAATAAATGAGGCTGTTGATGATTCATGCTTGCCAGAATTGTTGTTTGATTTCAGTGTATATCTTATTATGGAATGCTATATCTCGAGGTCAGAAGAGTGATATTTGTCGCACAAACATTTGGTTGGTGAACCCCCGGCGTTCTGACCTGGGTCTATACTTGAATAATTGAGTATTGCCTTCCGTAGCCATCATTTACGTGGACAAATAAATCTCCGGTGTGCATGACCAGATTGAAATTGTTCTCACCATGGATGACTGAGGTTGCCCACCCTCAGTCCATCAATAGCCCAGGTGCAAACAAATGCGAGGACCAGCATCCAGCTGAGCGGTAAACAAGAACTACAGTTTTGGGGTTCGCACGGTCCTTCACCTCTTCTGCCACCTTCCTCAAGCTCGAAATCCTACAAGACGCCTTCGTTATGGGTTTTCTCGCATGATTTCTTTTTACCCATCCCTTCCTCTTTGAATTAATACTCATATATTTGAAAGAATTACACTATTACTTGGTCTCACCTGCCTCATCTGATACAGGGAAATTCACCGAGAAAATGGTCCCACCCACCCCATCCGGAGTCTGACAATTAGCTTTTTTCTGCTTGTGCAAGTGAAAAAAGTGAAGGAAAGCCCGCAAGTCAAAAAAGCGAGTTGTCAATTGGCAAAAAGCTGGCATGAATGCCTACTAATTTAGAGGACATTTTCCCTGAAAAAATACATCATTTCATACTAGGAATTCTATGGGAAAAAGTGAAAAAGCAACACAAAGTGAACAACTAAAATGTCAACTGGGCCTGGTGGCCCCATTGCTCCATTGCTCCGTGTTCTGACTGTGCTCAGATCCCAGCCCAACCACTAACCTTGTGTCATCCGTGGTTCAGTGAGAAAAAGCTGGGCACATCGCACCCTACATATGAGAATGAATTGAAAAGGCCGGTGTGGAGCCTATCAGTAGTTTCACAATTTACTTTTTTTGGCTTGTGCAAGCAAAAAAAAAAAAAGCAAAGAAAAGCGACAAAGTCATGAGTTGAATGGTCCGCATCTAATTTCCAAAAAGCGACCCTGTTTTAGTTCCATCAGTATGTAATTTCAAGAAAGTTCTATAGATTTCCCCTGATCTAACTTCTTTTGGGAGCCGAAAAAGGAGAAGAGCGAATAAGTAAATTGTGATCTCACTGGAGCGAATAGGAATGATGGAAATCCAAGGGTCATTTGATATCGAACTTTGAACTCAATTGTCTAAATTGCCAACCCTCACTGCATTGGTAGTCTGTCATTTTACTTTTTTCCGCTTGTACAAGCGGGAGCAAGCATAAAAAAGCAACAAGTGGAAAAAGCCCGGTATCGACTTCCAAAAAGCTACCTGCTCTCATCCATAGCATTACTAATAAATTATAATATTTAATCTACCAACTTATAACTATTAAGACGACGACTAGCAGATGCTAGTGGGGAATTAAGTGCACAGAGTGGTGGCCTTTATATAATTGACTGGCCTCAGGGTTAGCTCGCTAGAATATTCCACTGCTCCGACTTGTTCTGATTGATGGTGCTGATGGAATATTCTAGCGAATTAACCCTGAGGCCTTTTACTTATATAAACGCGACCACTTTTTACTCAACTCCCCCACCTAGTGTTTGAAAGTCCAGTTACAAGACTGGGAAAAAACCGAGACTGGACCGGACCCTAACCGATCAAGACCAGAAATAATCAGGACTGATTAAGACTGTAACCGCGGTCCAGTCTTTGGTCCATCAACATTTGGGAAAATGAAAGACTGAGCAAAGACCGGTCTTAGCAGTCTCAACCAGTCTTTTTCAAGGTTCTAGCATATTTGTATTTCAAATTTTGCGATACATGTACACTTTCTCCCCACTTTCAGATTTAGAATTTTTTAAAGAGCGACTAGGCCGAAATGCTACAACAAACACATCACCACATCACAGCTCCAGAAAATATTGAAACAGACATTCCACCATGACTATCACTACTCGAACAATTGCACTCGGCATTCCACCAAGGCTCCACCAACCCAAGCCTACTAAGACCAGCAGTACGAAGGCTACCAAAACCAATAAAAAGAACCAGAAAAGGGTTGCAACTGAGAGTGACAAAGATGATTCCAGTGATGAGTCAGAGCCAAGAGTGAAGAAAAAGCGATGCAAGGAGCAGAGCAAGGTGTCAGATGATGATGTGGAGTTGGTTGAAGATGATGTTGAGCCGCCGGAGGAAGATGTCGAAGACGTTGATATTGAACCTGGCATTGGTGATGAACAACAGGTTAGCAGGCCGTTCATTGTGGTGGCCATAGACTCACTTAATCCCAGGATGACAGCCTTAATGACAAGCAACGCAGGGCTGACCTTGAAGCACAGCCTGTAAAAAAGAACTCAATGCTAGACCTGCTCATGATAATGTCCGACACAGTTACTGTGAAATTCAAATTAGGGACAGATAACTACATGACAGAAAAAGGACAGTGGTGTAAGATTTGCAAGTAAGTCTCCATACCAAAAACATATAAAATGATGGATGACTTACTATAGTGAAGGATCGATGAACAATTTCTCAAGTTAAACGGAAAGCGCAAGGCTTTCCATAAAGGAGGGAACTCATCATGTCACCTACATATCCGTCAGCATTATCCCATTTACAAGGAGAGGTGTGAAAAAGAAAAGATACCGGTTGCTCATTGGGCCATTTCACGGAGCATTTGGAAAGTGATGGAGGAAGAAAAAGAGGCTGAAGCGAGCAGCCGCACGACAAAGAAACAACAACAGCTAGACTTCCAGATGGTGACGGGGCCATGAGAATTTATGAGAGAAGGTGTCCTCCATGCGGTAGCAAAGCTCATTGCAACTAATGATCAAGTGAGTCATTAGTACATCTCATTTTTATCACGGAAATAATCGATAATGTATCTATAGCCGCTTGCACTCACTGATAATCCTGTGTTTCGAAACTCTCTTGTTGCCATGAGGCCGAAAGCAACCTCAAATGACCTTCCAACTACTTACGACGTGAAAGTGTATCTTCACAACCAGTTTGTCAAGCATATACAAAAGCTGAAGGGAGAAATAACTGTAAGAAACTTGCCACCTTATAAGCACAGCAAAGTTGACATTTACCTGGGGTAGGTGGCTCCAGGGAAAGTTTTGGTCACTGCGGATGGGTGGTCGGCTGACACAACGAAGGCGGGGTTTCTTGGCATGACGGCGCATTGGATTGAGGTGAAGGATGAGAAGTGGAAGATGAGAGCTGAGGTGATCGCATTCAAGGCTGTATCAGGCGCACATAGTGGGGAGAATTTGGGAAGGTACACCATGGGATTGCTCAACTGTGTTGGCATCATGGACAAGAAAAGATCAAAGGCATGCCGTTTTACATGGTCTCACATGACCATCAATCTGATTGTTCATTACTTATAGCTATATACAGTGACATTAGATAACACCGGTAATAATAACACAATGTGCAAGACCATCCAGGATATCCATGCTCGGAGAGGCCTTCCCCTGTGGAATAGCGATGAACAGCAATTACCATACGTTTATTTGTTGTTCATAATTTCCTCCTTCTGAATAATCTTCCTATAGTTGCTTGGGACTAGTGATGTGCCGGCTTTGGCCTGAGGCCAGAAGCCAGGCCAAGCCAAGCCAAAAAAAGCTGGGCCAAGCCGGGCCTGACCTTTGGCCTAAGCCGGCTTTTGGCCCGGCCTAGGATATGGAAAAGCCAAAGCCCTTGGCCTAGGCCCCAGCTTTCGTACCCTAGGAATATGACTTAAATTTGCTGTGAGAGACAGAATTTTTAACATTTTCACGAAGGCTTTCACATTGAAACACATTTAAACTGAGTTTCAAATGTGACGCAGCACTCAAGAACAGCCACGTACAAAAGCAAAACACATTTGGCGAGATCCATCGGAGTTTGAATTACAATCAAAACCTCCTTTGCATGCAATTCACTGCGATTTGGCATGATTCTGGCCTGATTCTGCACCTCCTGTACTCAAAAATAAATAAAATAGGGTAACCACACTGTATAGTAGATATTTACATATATTTAAATCGATTTAAAGGTCAAAAAGTGCGAATTTGTACATATACACCAAAAGCCCTAGCTCAGGCCAAAGCCAGGCCAGGCCAAGCCAGAATTTTGGCTTTGGGCCCGGCTCACGATTTCTTCAAGCCAAAGCCACCTAAAGCCAGGCCAAAGCCAGGGCTTTCAGGCCAAGCCAGAGCCGGCACATCACTACTTGGGACATGTAATCAACCTCAGGAACATTGACGTTATGTCCCACATCACCAAGATTGCGGCTGTCGAAAATTCGACAGCTATCTGGGAATACGATCCCACACGGACTGACAACCATGTTCTAGGCGGTTCACTTGATGTGATTGCCACAATCCATATGCTCGCAATCAAGGTAAGAATGTCTCAATTCCCAAAATTCACATGTCAAACTCACAATGCACCTTTAGATTCAGGCGTCTGGACAACGGATCGAATATTTCGAGAGTACCCAGCTTCATTGTGGACTCCCTGAAGCCGTGAAAATTCCTTTACACAGCAATGTTCGATGGGGAATGGCTTTTAACATGCTTCACCAGGCAAACCACCTTTGCCAAGTGAGTCTCATCATTTCTCCTGTTCAATTTGGTAATAAGACACTTCATTAGCCTATTGGGTTATTTTTGACATCAGCGGACAATAAGTATGGTCCCATCACTATGTTACGCTGTGATAATCGTCTCGTGAAGCATATCCTGTGGTCTGCATTCAAGTTGGGTGATCAAGATTGGCTCAGGGTGGTTGATGCACGCGACATACTCGGGGTAAGTAATTGAATTTATTCTCAATCCTTGTACAAAAACCTGACCTGATCCATTAGGACTCGAACTGAATTCAACAATACTTCTCCTCCGAAAAGGAACCGACCCTCTGGCGAGCCCTTCCTGCACTCAAAGAGCTTCAATCGGCATGGGAGAAAAAGCGCGACGCTCCAAGATATGCGTTATACAAGGAGGCCCTTACCACTAGCCTTGAAAGCTTGGGAAGTATTATTCGAGGCTGGACGAGAAGCCTAGTTTCGTATTGGCACTCAGTAAGAATCCTGGCTCAATTGGTTGGTTCATGTTGACGAATACCTTTACAGTACTTCATCCCTACTACAAACTCGCTTACATCGAGATTTATTGCGGTGGAGAGAAAGAGCAAGCCGCTGAAATTGCACAAGGAAAGCTTGATGCTAAGAACTGGCATGGTGAGGCCAAAAAGCTCGTTGAGAGAACAGTACATCATGTGGTTATTGTGAAATAGAGACTGTACTAACTACCTACAAAACAGATGGCTGAGTATTATAAAACTCGCCCCAAAGCTGCTCCCATCGTCCCTTCCATGAATGCTTCCTCCAGTGCCACATCGACCTCGGCTGATGCTATGTTGGAATTCGACAAGCACTGTGAAACATTGCTTTCGGACAATTTAGAAGAAGGCTGGGCATCGGAACTAGGCCGCTACCTTAATACGATGCAATGAGATGTTAAAAAAGACACGGATATTGTTGAATGGTGGCAGGTACGCACTGTCATCTGCCCGTATCCTTCGTCTGCTAATCCGAGCTCTGTAGAACCATGCCCTATTATTTCCTACGCTTGCTCATATTGCACTCGACGTCCTCCTGTCTCAAGCTCCATCTGTCCCATGTGAACGGTTGTTTTCGGGTACCAAGCAAACTGCAGACAACCGCTGATCACGGCCCAGTTCCAAAGTCTTTGAAGAACTTGCAATCATGGGATCTGCATGGGGGCCTGAGCTCTACGATTTCGCCGCTTGGAACACAGCCCAAGTCGAGGAGATTCTGCTCGACAATCAGGAACTGCTTCTTGATGACGTTGACGCTTTTGAGTGGGAAAAGGAGTTGGATTCAACAGCTTTGAGCTTGAACTGTAGTGTATTATGTCCCATTCTTGTACCTAGACTACCTATAAGACTGGTTGAAACTGGTTTGTAAACCAGTTTCGACCATAACCGGTCTCGACTGGTTTTTTAACTGCAAAAGACCAAGACCAACCACTGTGAACCAGTCTTATGCAGTTCGGTCTGGTCTTTCACGACTTTTCAATTTACAAAGACCGGTCTTGGTCTCAGTCCAACCCCTCGAGGGCAAAAGACCGGACCGGACCGGACTTTCAAACACTATTCCTACATACCACAGGCGATGCCAAGAAAGCAAGACACCACCTTGCAAGAATGACCAAAATTTGCAAGTTGTCTGCAAGCATTTGTATGAACTTTTTGAGCCTATCAACTGTTGGCAACAATATTTTTTGATTTTGAGATGAACAGAATCTTGCTGCCTCCTTATCATTTACTG
>Ga0307513_10005594_pt1 | contig 16576 bp, 15 predicted proteins | sample 15_EM_MG_FD_202174 | JGI IMG/M metagenome (GOLD analysis project Ga0307513, IMG submission 202174) | Populus trichocarpa ectomycorrhiza microbial communities from riparian zone in the Pacific Northwest, United States - 15_EM | ecosystem: Host-associated > Plants > Roots > Unclassified | place... | reverse complement strand
GACTCATACCCCAGTATGAGTCGCATATCCGCGTAACCAAGGAAACAATACAATTTGTCGTAAACCTTACAAAGGAAATCCCTCATAGCAACCGTGTAACAAAAGAAAGAACACCAAAGTTATTCCAGCACGTATCTCATCAGGGGACCGTGAGACTATGGTCCCTGCACTTGGACCTTCTGTACTAGATAAGCTGATCATTCACCTTCAAATGAATTCTTTTCACATCATAAGACATTACTGTTTCAGTTCCCGGCCATCCCTGGCCGTCCTCCATACTCACCTACTCTACCTGGCCGACCTCACCCTTTCCTAGCCCTCCTCAATGGTCCCCTGCCGCTCCCTACCATATTTGGCCATCCTGTACGGTCCCCTGCACTCCCCCGCCGTCCCCTCCCCTGCCCGCTGTCATACACATAGATGGCCGCCCTGCACTTACACTGCCCCAGAGGGTCAGGAATGCTGTGGCAATGCCAGAAGGGTAGAAGAGGGGATTTTGGAGGAGCTATTACTTAATGTATTTCACCCAGTAATGGGTCACCCCCCAGTAATGGGTCACCGATCAAAATTCTTATACAAGTCTAACAAGTCCAATTTCTCAACCACATTTTATTTCTAGCCTTTCAAATTTAACTAGATTGTAGAATAATAATGCACTTTGAATACAGGAAAGAATAAATATTTTTTGCGACCAAATGGCTTCAGTATTCACCAGAGTAATAGTACATGATTATATTTTAAGAGTCAACATTTCCTGAACTACCAGCTTTACCACTTGTGCAATAATTGATCTGATGCCTAGAGGACCTACGTGGATGGCCAGTGATGATGCTGGGCAAAACAGATTCCCGATTTTGTTCCTATTGGTTGTAAGCAAAGGTTTTTAAAACAGTTCATATTTAATAAGAATTCACTTACACCTTGTCCCTGAGATTCAGATTCAGATTCATCCTTAGAACTCTCTGACAAAACACCAGAGGTATTCCTTTGTCCTACAAGCTTGACTCTCTTCTTTGACACTTGCTGTTTCTTTGCCTTTGCCATTTGAATCCTTCCTGCTTCAGCTTTCTGCTGCTTCATAAGATCATCTCGCTCCCACTTCCTGTACAACTCTCCCAGAACCTTGGTGTGAAGAAGTAGGCCTCTCTTGATCTGCCGGCGCTCAGTCTTACTTGGCCTTGTAGCTTCAAGTTGTTTGATTGTGGCTTTATCCAAAATTGACTAGGTTTCAGCATCCTGAGCGAGTTCAATTGCTCGATGAAGTAGGACAGTTGCGGGACTATCTTTAAGCTCTGCTGCCATTTTTTTGGATTTCATCCACCTCCTCAGCTCTCCCATCCCGTCCAGCCCATGGGCGAAGACCCGAATGCCTTGCTGAGAGAGGAACAATTGGGGTTGCATTGGTCTGAAGGTTTGGATTTTGAAGTACTCGCTGGCGATTAAAGAGAATCATGCCACTTGCCCTCCATGCTGAGATAATATTATTACTGGTCATAGCCTTGTCTCTCGCCCTTTGAAGCATTGGGTAGAAGTCTCCCTTTCACATCTTCCAAAATGGGCCATGGTTGCATTGAAAGTCTTCTAGTTCTTGTTTATAATAGGACCCAAGTGGTGAGAATAGACCAATATCCAAGGGTCGGAGGATATGTGTTGTATGTGCAGGTAGACAGAGCAGGTGGATGTTTTGCTGAATACAATGTTCAATAAACATAATATTATTAGTATGGGAGCTATGACCATCCAGTACTAAGATTTGGTGCTCTTTGATACCAGAAATTGGGCGTGAACGTGGCTCGAACACTTGATCCAACCAGTTCAAGGTGATTTCTGTAGATGTATATCCAGCCTTCGAGTGAGTAAAGAAGGCATCCTGTGAGGACTCGTAGTTGATATTGGAATGGTGACCCATGAGATGTGTAGTTGAGGAGTGGATAACAAGTGGCGCAAGAACCTTTCCAGTACCAGAAACTACTTCTATGACTGTAACCCAGTCCCTCTTTCCCTCCTGCATAATCTTTGAATTCCGTCTTCCAGTTCGACAGAGGACTGTTCCTCCTCCTCCTAATCCCATTGCGAACCCTTTTTCATCTGTATTCCAGATGTTTTCAGGCAGAACATCATATCTGCTTTTCAGAGTATAAAAGCGGTCCAAATGAGTTCTCAAGATTGAGATATCGGTAGCCAGGGCTCTTTGCTTGTCAATACTCTTACCAACCTTACTTTGAATCCCAGGATGTCGGCTAACAAATCGATCAACCCAATCTTTCCCAATTTCAGCAACCCTTCCCTCTGCCTTAAGTATTTCATAAACCATTTGTAACACAGGTCTTCTCCAGAGGGGGATACCATAATCGTCATAGTCTTCAATCCTACGAACTATAACACCCTCCTCTAGATGTGTAAGTAGCTGCTGGTTCTCATGGGCAACCTTTCGAGATGATGTGAGGCCTTTCAACCTATTCTGAAGGGTTGTATTCGAAATACCGTATTTTTGAGCAAGATAGCGTATTGAGAGATTGGAATCTTCGTCCTTAGCCTGGATTGCTGCCTGGAGGAGTTCCTCTAGGTTAGGCCTATGGTTTACCATTGTTATTTGATCAATTTTTTGCAAGATTTGGTTTTGAAAAGGTATTGTAAGATGTTTCACTTGAGGGAATACTTTTTCAAAAAAGGTTCCTCTTTTAAAAATCTTTGTTTGGCCTCAATACTTGCCCTAACCTTTTAATATGAATAGGGCATATAGAAATTCAGCTATACTCTCTATCTAAGAAAAATTACAGCTTTTCAACTAGTGATACTATGCTATTACCACAATCTCTCTCCTGATCACCAGATCTGACTCACTTAGTTTTCAGATCACAAAATACAATTATCTTTTTCAAAATTCACATCATAGTTTCAGAGTATAATACCACATTGGAAATTGATTTTGAATCTCATTGGATTCTTTTTGAGCTATATAATTAGGATTTTAAGAAATACTCGTCAGGTGATCGGGTGACCTATTACTGGGGGGTGACCTATTACTGGGGGGTGACCTATTACTGGGGTGTGACCCATTACTAGGGGGTGACCCATTACTGGGTGAAATACGTTAGTGAGATAGTAAGGCATAGACTTGGCTGCTTACTGATCAATGAAAGAGAACTTTGTAAAATATATATGTGCTGTTTGCTGGTTTGGTGCATTTTGCTTGCAAAGTGGCGGTTTGGAAGTGGTGGAACTGGAAGGCAGATCGGTGAGGTCATCTTGTATACTCCACTGACATCCTTTTCTATATCAAATCGCACTCTAGAGAGCATGACCAACTGCCCCTGAGAAAGGAACTACCTCTGCCCCAGCCAGACATATCCTCGACCGGACAGATCCTCTGCAATATATACCTGTGGTCGTTCACTCTTATCCATATTAGGAAACTAGGGAAACCACTGATGATATGTTAATGGGAACCTGAGACGATAGTATCTGATGAAGGATCTGGTGCATGCTGCAAGTACACGGGATAGGGCTTGTGTGATGAGTGGAGGATAACAAGTGGCCTATTTTTCTTAGTTTGCTACTCATTGTACGCATCATTGGTTTTGTCTCTCTCTACTCAATTATCTGCATGTAGTTTATCTGCCATTTGTCCCTCTCTGTTTCCTCTCAAATCTTGCAATTCTGGGTCTCTGGACTGTCTACCAGTCAAATATCCACACAACCTCCTCATACTTAGTCTTTGTTGCTATATTATCAAGCCGCACCAACGGACTACTATGTCTATAATATACTGTGGTTCAAAACGGAGTTGTTGAGAAGAGGATTGTCTGCCTTATGGGGTATGCCTGTGTTTCAAGTTGGCCCTGTAGTTATTGAGGGAATTAGGCTAGTCATGTTGTCCTGCGGCCATGGTTATTAGTAGAGGAATAGGGAGCCAGAGCATTGCAGCACTAGGAAGAAGGCTTGATTGATGCAAGGATAATGTCTTTTTTTTGTTCTACCTCTACCCTGGTTCCCACAGTCAGATAATCTGAGAAAGTGGTTTGCACTATCCACGACCCTTGCCATCCACTACCATATCTGATCTCATGCAATGCATTGTGGGTGTATATCCCAGTATGGTGCATAATGAATATATTCACTCATGGCACCAATACAGTACAGGAATGGATAAAGAAAAGGAAAAAAACAGCGAAAGGTTGACTTTTCAACCACAGCAACCATCACAGCCACCACCACTCTGGGAAACCTGGAGGCATCCTGGGCTATCTAAGCCCTCTCGTGCTATCCCTACCGGTTCCTGTTGGCTTGCTCCCAAGCCTTCACAATGGAGATATGATCTGTGATATGCTGGTTCGCATGGATGAGCTCGGCTTGGAGCAAGCCAAGCTTACTTTGTGTTTGGACAGCTGAGCATGATTGCTCTGAAGCTCACTGGAAAGAACAAGGGCACTGACTATCCAAAGTGTAGCTTGGAGTAGTGCAATATGGTCATTGGAAATACAGGCTGAAAAATAGATAACAACATGCAGTTCAGTAAAAATACCCAATGTACTTTATAGGCTCTTGGGTTTTGTAATATGTGTACATGTTTCGGTAATGGTACACAGGAGCGGGCAGTGCAGGATCCCCTATGTTTAGTTGATTTATATTTGGTTTATTTGATTTGATTTCAGCTCCGCCACTGTCTCTGAGTCAGATAGGCTATGCTATCGTATTGCTATATTGAGTTTGCCTTGATGGAAGTTTATATTTAGGATTCCGGGTATGGAATGGTCATGTAGCACTGGCAGAGGCTGAGCTTTGTTTCTTTCTTTGGTCTTACAGGATTACAGGATTCCGGTATGTGGGCAGCTACTGGTAATGATCGTGATTGCAGGAAGGCTATCGCCCTTGGGTTTTGTATTTAAACAAGTCTCCTGGCTAGCAGGAGACAGCAGACTTCGACAGACCTTCCGTCTAAGAATACACTTGGTTGAACGGCAATCCCTGAGTTCTATTTGTCCTTAAACTATTATCTCTGACCTCCGGTCCCTTGAAGCCTCCCTTAGTACCAGCGCTAGCAGGTCTATCGCCGGTCCTACTGTATTTTCGTTAGACAGGAATAAACCTGTTACAGGTTCCTTGAATTCACCGCAAATTTCATTTAGCATTGTAAGTTTTCCCGGTGCTGTGGAGTATAGATATAAGGTGTTTGTGGTTGGGAGATTTGTAAGGAGGGCTTTGTGGCGGTAGAGTAGGATATTAGTTGTTCGGGGTTTGGAGGTTTGTGGTCGGGCAGGGAAGAATGCAAGCGGAGTTTGAGTACGGTACTTACCCTCCACGCTACAGCCACATTGCCATCATACGACTACTGCTATATAGGATAGAGAGCAGCTTGGGGAGATGCTAGTCCGAGTGACGAACCAATACTGGTTTAAGCTAGCTATAAAAGGGAAGGTTTCATACTTGCGAGTAACCTTTTTTTATTTATTATATTTTGCTTGCTTGGCAATAATCTTTATGAGGGCATAGACATCTAGGAAGTGAATTGGAATAGTATTGGAATAACAGGGTACCTTTCCATATTTTCCCATTCGAACTCTCAATTGGAGTCAGTTAACAGGTATGATACAATTCGTTACAGCAGGGGAATTTGTATGGGATATTGAGCCCCCGAGCTATTTGTTGGAAATAGCAGTTTTTCTATCATAATAGGGTCCATTGTAGCAGGGGCCATAGTGCTCGCTGGAGGTGCTCCCCAAATCTGATGTGGGCTTGTGAGCTAGTTCCTTGACCAAAACTTTGAGCAATGTGTCTGTCAAGGAGAATGAAGGAATAAATAAAAAATAAAAATACAGGAGAAAACACATACAAAGGGAACAGCTACATAAATGGAGTGCTCCCTCTGTAGTATGGGAGGGAGATCATCTGATACTGCCAACAAGTGCGGTCTACAGCTGCCTACAAGTGCCGTCACCCCCAACATGGATGGCGGAGGACATAATGAGTGACGTTTCGTGATTTCTCCTCCCCCTATCTCTACTCGGAAATATCACCAAAGGAATAGAATGAATGTTATGGGTAGGAATCTCAGAGTCTGGTTTGTGGATATGCCTTCCATTTGGGAATGGATCTTTGGGTTTTATCTGCCCCCTCTGTTAAGGATGGGTTTAGGCTCATTCAACAATCCAAGGGAGTGTTTCGAGGCTAGTAACCATACTCGCAATTCTATGGGGTGGTGAAGCGCCCATCGGGATAGGGTGCCTATGTGAAATGGGTTTGCGAGTAATGGATGACCAAAGTGGTGTGCCACCGCGAGAAGCCATGTCGTAGTTGGATAATAAAGTTATGCTCCCAACAGATTACAATGAAAAAAATAGAATAAGAACTCTCCCGCTTTCGTGGTTTGGGAATCTGCGAGTTTTTTTCACTATCAATTTTATGCCGTGGCGTTACCAGTTGCGTCGATCGAGGTGTTGTATAGACCAACTATCTATGCTATTATGTTATCATGACACTGTGTAACCCATTCCGATACCCAGGGTTAGGTTTTTTGCCACGATGAGAAAATAAAAATTGAAACAAAAAATATGCACAAGATTTGGAACCTATGCTCACACGAAACAGATTTCTTGTCGGTTTCCTGAACCACTCGGCCACGACGTCTTATACTTTGGTGGCTCGTTGAAACCCGGAAAAGGGGCTGATTCAAACTTGCTTTTTTGGCCCAAAACTACTTCGGCGTATTGTGGTTGTAGACACCCCTCACTACGAGTAATTAAGTTTCTTTCCGACAAAGTGTTCCTGTTTACCCCCCGGGTTATAGAATATTTTTTGCTCGCCCCTATTGAGTGTCCGCGGAAAATCTATAAAATAGAGCTGATTATGAGCGAGGCAGCCCCACCGCCCGTTTATTATATGGTGAATTCGGGGGTGTCAGTCGGTGATGGAAGCCTGTGGGAGTTTATTAGCAGAGTGTCGAAAATGGGGACTCCCTCAATAGTAGTTAAACCAGGAGCGCCCCTCCTCAGAGTAGTTCTCTCCTTTTTTGCCAGAGATCAAGAAGGACTTGGACCTTTTACCCACCCTGTCCATTACTAAGAGAAATCACGGAAGATCACTCGAGGCTCATCTCCCCATTGGGCACTGGAATTTCAAGAGTTTTATTTTTTATGATTGGTGAAAATGAGGAGAGCCCCTAGAGAATAAGTAAGAATACAAACAAAACAGGTGGCTCTAAAGCATCGAGAGGAAAAAAAAGTGTTCCCCCCACCACGATCACCCGACAGGGCAACTAAAGATTCGATACAGTTTTGTTCCACCAGGCCACTTGCGTGGTAGTCGGCTCCTACCAACCAGTTTTGAGCTCCACCTTTTCCCCCACACTCACCAATCCGCCAGTGGCCCCTTTAATGAGTTGTTCATAAGCGGGCGAATGTTTAACGCCACAGGCACCCGATTCAGCATGCTGGAGGAGAGCAGATGAGGAGACGAAACACTCCACGCAAGCAGGGCAACTACCCACCTACACGTTAGCATTCACTTTGGCTTAGGCCAGAATGAGGTTGTCTTACCGAAAAGCCTTCTTGTCATGGGTAATACTCTCAAGATGCGCCCTAAGCGCGGTTGGAGTAGTGAATTTCTTCCCGCATCTGAGGCGAGGACAGACATAAGCTTCGAGTATCTTGTTCCAGCAGTCTTCCGGGTCTTCCATGGGAGAATCGGTTGGTTTTGCTGGAAGGGTGTAGTCGAGAACGCTGACGAAACCCCTCGGAGCGAGTTCCTCAGGCTTGAACCCGTTACCGGCCTCGGCAAGGGCAACTTTAACGCGTCCGGGAAGGATACCAGCACGCCAGGTGTGGGTGGTAGTGCTACCAGCGAGAATGCCGGCGGGGAGGTCTTTCTTGGCAAGGGGAGAGTTTTCATAATTTATGAGCTCGCGAAAGTCCTCGGGGGAGAGGCCACCCTTGCACTGTCCGGATTCGATATGCTGGGTAATATTAGAAATAGAGTTAAACAAGGCATCGCACGCGGGGCACTGGTGGGTGGTTTTTTGTTTGGGCTTGTGGACCTAGGTGTAGTATTAGCTAGCGAAAAGCGCTCCAACAATGGAAGAGAAGAAGGGTTGAAAACAAACCTGATTCCAGTGAAGATCAAGCGCCTCAACAATATGAAACTCCTGAGAGCACTCAGGGCAAACCGAGTGCTCGGAACTCTCCACCACATGCCCCTTCAACTCCCCCTTGTCCTTAAAGCTAGCCCTACACTTTCCACAGTAAAGGTTTCTCCCGGAATAATCCTCGCCATTCCCTCCGAACATAGGGTCATCCTCGGTATTCGAAAACTTGACACCGCACTCCTCGCAAGTGGGGTAGCCGCCTTGCTCCCCATGCGAGATCTCATTCGAGTTCCATGTCGGCTTGTACATGGCCTTGAAATTGACGCCATTCTCGTTGACGTAAACACCTCCGGTGTCGGTATCTGAGTCTGAATCGGTGAAGAGACTGCAATAAATTAGTTATGTCGGAGCGGTGGGAAGAGGGGAAGAGGGGGAGAGAATTACTCAGCGAGGTAATAAGGTATAGCCATTCTTGATTTATAATTAATTAAAGAGGGCTTTGAGAGATGATATTTGCGGTTTTTTTCTGGGTTTTACTGTGGTGGGGCTGCGGGTAGGTAAGTGGAGGAAGTTTGGTAGGGTAGTGGTGGTGAATTCACAGGTGATTAATTTTGTGCCTCTTTCTTTTGTTCGTTTGGCTGCGTGAGATGAACCAAGGTGTCGGGGCTTTTTTTTGGAGGATAGGGTTCTCTTTTGCGTTGGGCCTAGGGTTGGGAAACAAGTGACAGCAATCATTTCTAGGAAAACATTGAAAATATTTAGATTTAACGCAAGAAACTAGCATAAGCCCCTCGAGTTCATGCCTGCGTTAGACATAGCTATGATATAATTTTCATTAAAGGATAACTTGGGGGAAAATGACCTTAATGTCATTTCTTGAAAGTGAGTGTGGTATCCGCCTCCTCCGACTATGTATCATAGCCAAGAGCACAATATAGCATCCTGAGGCTTTGCTGTGGCTTCAAATTCTCAGTCGTACAGGCCAAGGGGTCAGTGCGGTTACTACAGTATCATGCTCGGGAAGTATCATATATTAAAAATCAGAAACCACCGGCGCTGAATAAGGGCCGAAGCTATCCGGTGATCACAATGTCTGGCAAGAGAGACGGTATTATAGGGCATCTTAAAACAATACTTGTTGTGCAATGTGACTGGCAAGGTACTCTCATGTTCAATATATTTATGTTCGTCTACAGTGAAAGGAAGGCAGCTCTATGAACAAAACACACCCCGCAATATTCAACCCTCGTAGTTGACCCGCTATCACACAATGCCGGAAACCCAGTCCTCTCAGGGCACCAAACTTGACAACTATCCCACCTGTATGCCCTAACGTGACATACTACTATGCTTGGTAAATTGCCTCTTTAATAATATAATTCCGCTGAAACATGCTGAGAACATTGTAAGTACGAGTATTCCCGCTAGGGGAGACAATAACACGCAATCAGTAAACAATGCACCTCAAAGCCTCCTAGACTCCTCGAACATACCAAAAAATATGTCTAGCATTGTGTCCTTTTGATGCGAAGGAGTAAAGAAATATTATGATGTTTGTGGTTCGGAAGCTGGTGGGGAAGAGTGCGATATAGTGATGACTTGTTTGTGGGTTGGAAGTTTCTAGGGAAGCGGGGAGGCAAGCGGAGTTTAAGTACTCAATTCCAGCACTAGTGCCACGTTGCAAATTTTCGCACAGGAAAACCGCGGAGCACATACAAGCTACTCAGGCTAAGTCACCAAAGGATAAAGGGAAAAAAAGAAACATATTAGAGAAAAAACATACAAAGGGAGCAGCCACATTGACTACTCCCTTTATAATGCAAAAGAAAGCGTTTCATACAGTTAAAAACTCTAGTAACTTACAGAGGATAAAAAAGGAGAAATCATTCCTACCTTTCCCCTCCCCCGTGCCCAAAGGCACTCCCGGAGGATCAGCGCCTCCATCTTCCCATCTTCTCTGTTTCCTCGGCTTAGCTTCAGCCGCAATTTTCCTCTCGCGACGATCGGTCGCAATTTCCCTCTGTCGAAGGCCGGCCGCAACTTTCCCCTACGACTATTAGCAACTACGGCGATATGACGATCGTGGGCCAGGGTGGTCCAAGCTTTACCACAGCACTGGCAATCTCAAAGGCTCTGTTCGGCACCAATCTAAATAAATCACTAGAAGAGCTGAGAATGGAATATATTTCAGAATGTAATTTTTTTGTAATACTAGCTTATTATTGTTGTAAACGATCATTTCCCCTCGGGATTTTGCTTAATAGATATAAATTTTCCTCACAATAACAAGTACCTGAACATAGGGTGGGGTTAACCCCATTTTGGGTAATTCTGGCCTAGATTGCCTCTCTCAAACAGTGTACACTGACCTCTCAGATATGCCTTACCTCCGGAATATCACTGTATTATCCTTGTCTTGCGTCCAGATGCTCAGGTACTTATTGCCTGGGACAAGTACGAACAAAGCAAGGAGAGACCTTCGTTGATTTCAAATATTCTCGGTTGCCTGGACCTCCGCTTATTAGGGTTGCTGGGACGACACCTTGAACTGTCCATTGGGACTTGGTTGCGCATACTATGAATGCCGTGCATCAAATAGAATTATCTGGTAAGCTATATCGTTTCCTCAAATCTTGCATATCCTATGCTGTAGAGCAGCATCACCAGGAAAGTAGTGAATATGACTATAGGACGTGAGGAAAGAGTATCCAGTTAAGGGCTCCTGAGGAATATGCCCTCCAAGAGTGGAATGAACATACTCGAGAGTTCAGTAGGCAGCCGGAAGACCATCTCTGCTTATTCCGTACGAGTGTGTAATTCTGTCAGGACAAGGAGGTTGTTTTCCGATTTTTACGGACACCCCCGAGCACAAGCGCTCAAGTTACCGGATTAGAGGTTCATCGTTCTGAGTGCATCAACACCAGGAGGAAACGCAACTGCAATCCGGTGACTTAAGCAGTATGATGGGCTTATTCAATAAAACCGGGGAGCCAAATACCCGCAGGTAGTCACAACAGCGGGGCAATCAGTTTGAGCGCGGCATCGGAGGTCTTTTCACCGGAGGATAAAGCCTTCCATCTTAACTTAGTATTTCGGTTAAGCGAATGAGGAACTGTGGCGACCATGGGAGGAATGGTCAATTTCAGTACGAAGAAAAGAATCGATCTGATTGTGGAAATTCAAAGTTCGTCCATGGAGCAGATGCCGCATCGAGGTGAGCGCCGACACGTACTCGTACTGGTAACGGGATAACGCATCCACTCATCAGTTGCATAGAATTTCTCATTGCAACTAAACATACGAATGGCTCTACATCGGGGTCTACAATTAGTCCTGGTCCCGTAGTCTGTTACCACGCAAGCAAAAGATAGGAAAAATGAAGTAAATATCATATATAGTATTATACCGTAGTTTCCAGAAGTGCCTTCTGATAGTACATTCTCCCATCCCTCACTCAGGAGCAGCCAGAGCCGACTGCTGAGAAGGAGCTGGTTTAACCGAAAAAGAATGCATTCTCACCCATATCCTGCCGTACCATGTTTGAGTAATCCGTATTGGGGTCAAATTCCGTCCACAAGCTCGCCGGGAATATGGGTTTATTCGGTTCGTACCAGCGACGATCCACCACTTTAGCCATTGTCGGATCATCTCAATTGGGATTCGCAGTGCAGGTCCGGGATACGGGCGACGGGGATGGAGGGAAATCAATTAATAATCCGTTAGGCCCCATCGTGCGATTGACGATAAAAATTCAAAGTGCTGCCGAGCGAGTCAGAAATCACGAAAAGGAAGAAAGAGATGGAAGAAATACGTGAGGTATAGTATTATCACTCATCGACCGATACTCTGAGCTACTCCCTGCGCCCAGGTATTCTCCAAGCATGTTCGGGAAAGAACCGCACAACCTCGCCTTTCTTAACCGCCACTCCCTCTCCAGTGGGAGGGGTGCCCAGTGGGGGGTTAGCTTTATGTTAACTTCGAAATTGGAGAATGCACAACACCTACCATCATAAAAAACAAACGGAATACTGATCTCCTCACTCTTAATCTTCTCATGCAAAGCCAAAAACTCCCTCCTCAAAGTCTCGCGCTCCCGAGCTTACCTCAGAAGTGTATTCTTAGTCAAGACCTCCGGAACCGGTAGCCCGTCATCCTCTCCAGAGAACGATAATCTCCTCTTTACCACTTTCCTGCGCTTCTTCGTTCTCTTACCGCCGCTGCCTGTGGGTCCCTCACTACCTTCCCGAGACGAGCTCACAGGTTCCCTACCTCCACTGCCGCTGCCGCAAATCGGTTGGAGTTTCTCGCCTGCTTCCCGGTCTCGTTGTTCTACTATCATAGCTAGACGCGACGCTTCTTGAATTCCCTTAGATGCAGAAGACCCACGGTCGTCGTTTTTAGCACGTCCTCCATGGTTTCGGGGGCTTTGTGACGAAGCGTGAGAGTGTGCTGGTAGCTGAGTCGGTCACAGTAAACGCTGGTATATATGCGCTGATGGTGGGGTTTGATGTTGGGGCGATAGTTGTAGTTGGGTATTCTGAAGGAATGCACTTCATTGACTTGGATGAAGGGTGGTGGCTCCTCGACTCCAGGAGTCGGGAACCATTCGTGATTCTCGTCAAAATGGAGAGGGATGCGTTTACCGTACGCATTGAATGCTGCATAGTAGTTGAGCCAGGCCGTCGTAATACTACGCGCATACACCACCGGATCCCTCTCAGTGTCCAGGATTTCGAGATCGACTGAGTCGGAGTACTGGCATCAACGATGAGATCCACTAGCTTGAAATTCCCTATGATTCTATCTTGGACAATCATGCCCCTAGGTGCTTTTAACCTGGTCTGTAAGGTCTTCGGAAGTGGTACAGTAATTGGGCCCGAGGAATTTGAACTTCTCAGTCCTAAAGTTAAAAGCTGTGGGACTGCTATCTCTGATCGGAATCTCATCCGCACTGAAGGTTTCGCTCATCCTGAACTAGGGACACACGTATCTTTCGAAAAATGATCCTGCTCCACTACAGACACTTATTTGATGTGAGAGGTGTTTAAACAGCTGACAGCAGTCCTGCATGCTATTTTTCTCGCATGCCAAATTGAGCCTAAATAGGGAAAGAAACGGCATTGAAGTGGAAAAATCGCAACTTTTGTGGCAAACCGGGCCCGACATTACTATCGCATTACGAATAGACCTCGTCCTGCCGGTGTAGTATTTCACAACTCTCCCATGTCGATTCCCAGAAGCAAACGGCAGCGGGGTTTGCCTCATATGTTGTGGATGTGGTGCTCGTGTTTGCGCTACAGTTCGCTAATTATATGGATGATGCGGGGCCACCAGTTGGTAATGAAGTCCATGAGAAATTATTAGAAGGGTTATCAAAAATGAAGACTCCCTCCAGAACCGCTAGAACTGTCCGCGTCCTCTCTCATAGTGCTTCTCTCATTTTGGCCAGAGATTGAGGAACAATGACCCTTTTACCCATCCTCAGTATGTTCCCAAACAAAATCACCGAAGATCACTCGAAGGGCAGTGCTTCACCTGGCCACCAGGTTACCGGAATTTCAAGAATATCATTCTTAAAAGTTTTTATCTTTGGTGAAAACGAGAGAATACAAACGAAGTAAGTAGCTCCGAAGTATCGAGGACAAAAAATGTTCCCTCCATCCCACGGCCATCCGACAGTGTAACTAAAGATTCGGTACCACTTTGTTCCGCCGTACCACTTGCTTGGCGGTCTGTTCCTACCAACTAGTCTTTACCTCCACCTTTTTGCCCACACTCACCAATCCACCGGTTGCTCCTTTGATGAGTTGTTCGTAAGCTGGGGAATGGTTAACGCCACAGGAACCCGATTCAGCATGCTGGAGGAGAGCAGATGAGGAGACGAAACACTCCATGCAAGTGGGACAACTACCCACCTACACGTTAACATTCAAGCGGGCTTAGACGAGACTGAGGTGGTCTTACCGAAAAGCCTTCTTGTCATGGGTAATACTCTCAAGGTGATCTCTAAGCCCCGAAGCACTAGCGAATTTTTTCCAGCATTTGAGGACGCGGGGACAGAGATAAGCTCCAAGTATCCCGTTCCAACAGTCCAACAAATTCTCTATGGGAGGATTTGTTGGTTCGGCTGGAAGGGTGCAGTTCAGAACACCGACGAAATCCTTCGGGGCCAGGTCCTCAGGCTTGAGCCAGTTACTAGTCTCTGCAAGGGCAGATTCAACGCGCTCAGGAAGGATACCGGAATGCCAGGTATGAGTGGTATCGATACCAGCCAGAATTTCCGCGGGGAGTCCTTTCTTGGCACAGGGAGTGTTTGCATAATTTATGAGCTTGCGAAAGCCAGAGGGGGAGAGGCCATGCACTGTCCAGATTCGATATGCTGGGCGACGCAAGAAATTGTGTTGAATACTGCATCGCAGCGGAGACACTGGTGAGTGGTAGTTGGTTTGGGCTTGTGGACCTGGTGAAGTATTAGCTGGCCAAACACTTTCCAAGAGGGAATGAGAAGGGCTGAAAATAGACCTGCTTCCAATGAAGCTCAAGTGCCTCAAAAATGTGAGAGCGCTCATGGCAAACCACATTCTGGGAACTCCCCACCATGGGCCCCTCCAACTACCTCTCACCCTTTAAGTCAACCCTGCACTTGCCGCAAGAAAAATGCCTCTCGGGGTCATTCCTGCCACTCCCTCAAACCATATGCTCATCTCGGATATCCAGAAACTTGACGCCGCACCTCCCGCACTTAAAATTGACACCATGATCCCCATGTAGAATCTCGTTCGAGTTCCAGGCCGGCTTGTATATAGTCTTGGCTCAGATGCCATTGTTATTTAAAATTTGTAATCAGTTAAAGAGGGCATTGTATAATGTATATGTGAGGTTTTCGGGTTTGTTGTGTTTTGTTTGCAGCGTGGCGGTATAGTTATTATGGTGGGTCTCAGGGGCATATAAGTGAGCCTGAGGGAAGTTTGGTAGGCAGTGTGATGATTGGAGCACATACTTGCAACAATAGCACTTTCTGCACTCAATAAGTGGTCATGTAAACTCTTTATTCGACAAATCACTTAGAGAGTCCGGCTGGCCAGGGATTACTTCCGACACTTTTCCCTGTTAATTTTGTGGTTGTGGAGGGGAAACAGGTGTGTAGGAACTTTTTTTTAGCGGTCGACCAGGGTTTTTCTTTACGTTGGGATCGGGGTTGGGAAACAAGTCACAACAATCACTTCTAAGAGAACAGAGGAAGTATAGCATCTCTCAAAAGGTTTGTGCAACCTGTTTATAATTGGCAAGGCGCACAAAAGGTTATCAAAACATCCTCTCATCGTGTATCATACGTGAAGCCAATGCAAAATAAATATCCTCCCTGCTGGCTCCTCCAAAGAACAAAGTTTCCACCCCTGGTATCGCACCATGACCTATCCGCCCCACCATTCACTGAAAACAACCCAATCTCCTTTAAAAAGCAAAAACACGGCCACAATGCAGGGTGTCGGGTGAATTGCAATTGAGCCTGCGATGTATGGAGAGCTTTACTGAAAGCGAGAGTGTGAGAGATTAAAGGTTAAACAAGAGTTACGTTGAGACAAGTTTCTTTGCATTGGTTTATGGGTGAGGGAGAGGGCCCTAAGAAAAGAGAAGTAAAGAGACAGAAAAGAAACGAAAAGAGAGAGCAGAGACGACAAGCGAGCACAAGAACTAATGACAACTAGGACAACCTTATAACGAAGCTTTGGCTAACACTGCCTAACAGCTAATGATATGCAACAAACAGCCCAATCCACTATGGCGAGGGGTGCGGGATCTGCGGCAGGGGTGGGGGTTAGGGAGTGGCTGGTGGGGGCACGCTGCCGTCTTGAACAGATCCCTCTGAGGAGCTTCTTGATTTGCTTGATTCGCTCTCATCATCCGTAGCTGCTAGAATTAGTTTCGACTGCAATTAACATGAGGTCAACAAGGCTGACTTACAATCATCTTCTTGAGAACTATCAGGGACAGGTGGCCAAATGTGATTATAGTAAACTCTGAGGTCGTGCTCAGTGATAGTGTAGTTGGCTTCTCCACGCTTCTTCTTCGGCTTGCGTAAAAAGATTTCTTTGAACTTTAATTTCAGGGGGGCACCGGTTACCGAATTCTCAGTGATGAGGATCGTCTTCTTTGGGGTTGGTCCTGTGGTTATTTCCTCGTCATTTTCGCTGGTGTGCTGTTGCCTCTCGACCGTGGATCTGTTCCATACTTCAATCCGAATGGTTTTGTGCTTTACTGATACGAACAATAGGAAAACGACGTTTACGGCTCCTCCCGAATTCTCTATCCACCAACGTGCATCAACAGTAAGACGGCGGGGGGTTTCGGAAACGCCACATTCTAGAATAATTGTCGGCCAAGCGTTGAGGTCGGGGCGGGCGCGCAGAGGTCTCAAGGACCCATCCGCTTCCTTTGAACATAGTTTGCCCTTGTATGTTGTACTTCCCATATTACATATCTCGGATGTCTGAC
>Ga0307513_10005593_pt1 | contig 16577 bp, 19 predicted proteins | sample 15_EM_MG_FD_202174 | JGI IMG/M metagenome (GOLD analysis project Ga0307513, IMG submission 202174) | Populus trichocarpa ectomycorrhiza microbial communities from riparian zone in the Pacific Northwest, United States - 15_EM | ecosystem: Host-associated > Plants > Roots > Unclassified | place... | reverse complement strand
ATTTGCTCGCCAATGGCGCGGCGGGGATCGCGGTCGGCATGGCGACCAGCATCCCGCCGCACAACGCAGCCGAATTGCTCGATGCGTCGATCGCGCTGATCGACAATCCGGACGCCAATGTGCTCGACTATGTGAAAGGCCCCGATTTGCCGACCGGTGGCGCGATCGTCGACAGCCCGGCGGCGATCGCCGAGGCCTATGCGACCGGCCGCGGGTCGTTCAGGACGCGCGCGACGATCGAGCGGGTCAACGAAAAGGGCGGCGGGTGGCACCTCGTCGTGACCGAAATCCCGTACGGCGTGTCCAAGGGCAAGTTGATCGAGGGTATCGCCGACCTGGTCAACGACAAGCGCTTGCCGATCCTGGCCGACGTCCGCGACGAATCGGCTGAGGATTTGCGCATCGTGCTCGAGCCACGCAGCCGCACGGTCGATTCGGACACGCTGATCGAAAGCCTGTATCGGTTATCCGATCTAGAGACGCGCGTGCCGCTCAACCTTAATGTGCTCGACGCGACGCGAACGCCGCGCGTGATGAGCCTCAAGGAAGCGCTGCAATGCTGGGTCGATCACCAGTTCATCGTGCTGCGCCGGCGCTCGCAGCATCGCCTCGACAAGATCGCCGACCGGCTCGAACTGCTCGACGGCTATATCATCGCGTTCCTCAATCTTGACCGCGTGATCGAGATCATCCGCACCGAGGATGAGCCCAAGCCGGTGATGATCGCCGAATTCGAGCTGACCGACCGCCAGGCCGAAGCGATCCTCAACATGCGCCTGCGTAGCCTGCGCAAGCTCGAGGAAATGGAACTGCGCAAGGAACGCGAAGGACTCGAGAAGGAAAAGGCCGAGCTCGACTTGCTGCTCTCGTCCGACGCTCGGCAGCGCACGCGATTGAAGCGCGACCTCGGCAAGGTCCGCGATCGTTACGGCCCGGAGACCCTACTTGGCCGTCGACGCACCAAGATCGAGGAAGCGGCGCCGGCGCGTGAAATCCCGCTCGAGGCGATGATCGAGCGCGAGCCGATCACCGTGATCCTGTCGCAGCGCGGCTGGATTCGGGCGATGAAGGGGCATGTCGAACTCGCCTCGGCCGATGCGATGAAGTTCAAGGAAGGCGACGGGCCGCGCTTCGCCTTCCATGCCCAGACCACCGACAAATTGCTGCTCGCCGCCGAGACGGGGCGCTTCTACACGCTTGCCGCGGACAAGTTGCCGGGCGGGCGCGGGTTCGGCGAGCCGGTGCGGCTGATGATCGATCTCGACGGCGAGGTTGGCATCGTGGCCTTGCTGCGGGCGAGCGAGGCGGAGAAATTGCTGGTCTCGGCATCCGATGGTCGCGGCTTCGTGCTCAAGTCCGCCGATGCCATCGCCGAGACGCGCAAGGGCAAGGCTGTGGTGACGCCGCGCGCCGGCGCGAAGCTCAAGATCATCTGGCCGATCGGCAGCGAGGACGATTACGTCGCGGCGATCGGCGATAACCGCAAGATGCTGGTCTTCCCGCTCAATGAGGTGGCCGAGCTCGCCAAGGGGCAGGGAGTCCAGCTGCAGCGATATCGCGACGGAGGATTGTCGGACGCGGTGACGTTCAAATTCGCCGAAGGACTGAGCTGGGCGATGGGCGGCGAGAGCGGACGGACACGCACCGAAACCGATCTCCAGCCGTGGCGCACCGCGCGCGGCGCCGCGGGGCGGATGCCGCCGACCGGATTTCCGCGCGATAATCGCTTCTGAAACGATAAGTTCACGCGGTTGCGAACCGCCCGCAAGTGACTGAAAGCGGGCAAGCTTCAGTGCGCTTTAACCAATCCACCCTATGCGGGTTGCGATGGCGCTCGGACTGTCTCGCGCGAAGGCCGCTAAAGTCGTGCCCGCTGAACCAGCGGCCGTGGGGTTGCGCGCCGAAGACATCGCCGGAATCGCCGCGTCTATCGAATTGATTCCAGTGCCATTGGCGCTGGTCGGCCGCCCCGACGGCGCTGTCGTCGTGGCCGCGGCCAACCGAGCTTTCCGCGTTGCCGGGCTGGGCAGCGCCGGGCACGAATCGCCCTTGATCGGCGCTCTCGGCGAGCGGATCGCGAACTTCCTGTCGGGAGAGGCGGCGAGCGAGGATTTCGCCTGGGAATTCGGTGAGGCGGTCGATTGCCGCTATTTCCGCGTCACGCTGGCGCGGCGCTCGCCGGCCTCGTCCTATTGCTTCGCCACGTTGGTCGACCATACCGGCGAATTGCGCACCGCGCGCAATCTGCGTCGCGAGATGATCACCGACAGCCTGACCGGTCTGCCCAATCGCAGCGGCTTCAGCGAATCGCTCGAGGAACGGATCGGAGAGCGCGGCGGCGCGCGTTACGCGGTGTTGATCATCGACCTCGACCGGTTCAGCCGGGTCAATGCCTGCATGGGATCGATGGCGGGCGACGAATTGCTCATCACGCTGGCGCGGCGCCTCAAGGGCGCGCTGCGCGCATCCGACATGCTGGCGCGCACCGGCGGCGACGAATTCGGTATCCTGCTTGCGCTCGAAGAAAGCGAAGCGGAGGCGGGTCAAGTGGTCCGTCGCATCCAGGAGACACTGGCGACGCCGTTCCGCATGTCGGATTTCGAGATCCGCGTTTCATGCTCGATCGGCATCGCGTTCGGGTCCGACGCGGTGGAGGATTCGGAGGACCTGATCCGTCACGCCCAATTCGCCGTCAAACGCTCGAAGAATTCGGGCCAGGCCGAATATTACCAAACCCAGGCGCTCGACATCGCGCGCGAGCAATTCGGGATCGAAACCGAGCTGCGCCGCGCGATCGAAAACGGCGCGATGCGCCTGACCTATCAACCGATCTGCGATCTCGCGACCGGTCAAGTTGTGGCCTTCGAATCACTCGCGCGCTGGACCGATGAACACGGTCACGAGCAATCGCCGTCGGACTTCATCCCGGTCGCAGAGGAATCGGGGCTGATCGTCCCGCTTGGCCGCTGGGCGATCGACGAAGCGGCGCGGACGCTGAGGTCGTGGGACGTCCGTGCCGGCGGTGGCTGCGGCGTGCGCGTCGCGGTCAATCTGTCGGCGATCCAGCTGCAGCGCGACGACATCGCGCCGGTGGTCGAGGCTGCGTTGCTGCGCAATCGGCTGGCCGGCAGCCGCTTCACACTCGAACTCACCGAAAGCGCGCTGATATCCGATCCGGAACGCGTCGCGGACATCATGCATCAGCTCAAGAGCCTGGGCACGACGCTGGCGATGGACGATTTCGGTACGGGCTATTCGAACCTCGCCTATCTCCAGAAGCTTCCGATCGACGTGCTCAAGATGGACCGCAGCTTCGTGACCGGGATGCTTGCCGACCGCGACAAGATCGCAATCGTGCGCGCGATCCTGAGCCTGGCCCAGGCGCTCGGCAAGGAAACCACCGCGGAAGGGATCGAGACCAACGAACTGGCGCAGACGCTGGCGGCGTTGGGTTGCACCTATGGCCAGGGTTTCGTCTACGCCAAGCCGCTCGAAGCCGATGAGGCTTACGATTATTTGGTCGCGTCGAGGGCCTGAGCGACTTCTTCGTCAGTGATCGCCGCGACGCGCGCGGCATCGGGGAATTCCTCGGCGATCCAGCGATCCTCGATCCGCCGCAATGTCCTGGCGACGTCGGGTCCCGCCTTCAGTCCCTTCGCGACCAGCCGCCCGCCCGACATTGGCAGCGTCGGCCGCGTCCAATCGCGGATCGCCCCGGCATCCCCACCCGACAGCAACAGCCGGTCGAGCGCGAGCGCGATGCCCAGGCGATAGGCCAGCGCGCGCGGATCGGCATCGACCGGCAGCGTCGCGCTTTCCAGCCGCTGGCGTTGTTTATTGGATAGCTTCAGCCGCGCGCCGACGCTCGCGGCGACGATCGGGTCGGCGGGCAACAGTGCCGCCAGCCGGCGGATCGGGTCGGGGGCGACGCCGGTATCGGCCTCTCGTCTCGCCAGATCGGCGAGCAGCCCGGCGTCGACGATTTCCGGCAAGACGGGCACGAAGACGCCGCGCTCGATCATCAGCGCCACGATCTCGACCGCGCGCGGTGCGACCAGCAGGCGCAGCAATTCGTTGGCGATGCGTTCGCGCGACAATGCCATCAGGTCGTTGGCGCGCTCGGTACAAGCCTCGAGCCCCGCGGGATCGGCGATGTCGCCGAACCGCGCGAGGAAGCGGAAGAAGCGCAGAATGCGCAGATGATCCTCGGCGATGCGGCGGTACGGGTCGCCGATGAAGCGGACGTGTCGCGCCGCTAGGTCATCGATGCCACCGAAATAGTCGTGGATTTCGCCGGTGGCCGGATCGGCATAGAGGGCGTTGATTGTGAAATCGCGCCGCGCGGCGTCCTCGCGCCAATCGTCGGTGAAGGCGACCGTCGCGCGACGTCCGTCGGTCGTGACGTCGCGCCGCAAGGTGGTGACTTCATACACCTCGTCGCGCGACACCGCGGTGATCGTGCCATGGTCGATCCCCGTCGGCACTGCCTTGATCCCCGCCGCTTCGAGCAGATCGATCACCGTGCGCGGGTCGTGCGGCGTGGCAAGGTCGATGTCGGCGGTCTCGATCCCGAGCAACGTGTCGCGCACCGCCCCCCCGACGATCCGCGCATTGCCGACGCCAAGCGCGGCGACCAACCGGGCGAGGCCAAGGCGATTGCGCCATTCCGCCGACGGGAGGAGCGTCATGCCGCCCATCGCAGGCGCCGTGACAGATTGACCAGCATTGCCGCCGTCGCTCCCCAGATGCGCCGTTCGCCCCAGCGGATTTCGTAGAAATAGCGCGTACGGCCTTGCCATTCGGCGCTGGCGCGAACCTGGTTGGCCGGGTCGAGCACGAACGCCAGCGGGACTTCGAACACGTCGGCGACTTCCGCCTCGTTGGGATGATAATCGAGATCGGGCGGGATCACCCCAACCACCGGGATCACTTCGTATCCGGTGACCGTGAGGTAACGATCGGCCTCACCGATCAGCGTCACCGCCGCACGCGGCAAGGCAATTTCCTCCTCCGCCTCGCGCAACGCCGCGTCGGCTGCGTCGCGATCGCCGGGATCGATTCGGCCGCCGGGAAAGGCGACTTGCCCGGCGTGGCGGCGCAGGCTTTCAGTGCGCTGGGTGAGGATCAGCCCTGGCGCCGGCCGGTCGGTAACCGCAACCAGCACTGCGGCGGGCGTTCGCGCGCCCTCGATCGCGATGCCGGGATGATCGCCGGGCAGCAATTCGGGCTCATGGACATGGTCGAGCGCCGCGCGGAGCCGTTCGGCGAGCGTCATGCTGCGGACTCCAGCGCGAAGAAGGAGCCGTTGCTCCACACGCCCGGCGGATTGTCGTCGCCCGCCAGCGCGCGCTCGGCGATATCGTAATAGACCGAACGTGCGACCAACGCTTCGAGCCCGCCGCGTACGTGAAGATAGGGGCGTGGCCCGTCTTCGCCTTGCTCGAATCGCAAGGCGTGGTCGGCGTCGGCGGCGACGAGCTCGCCGGTGTTGAGGCGAAAGGCGAGCGCCGCGCCGCGGCCTTCGCCTTCGGTCTTCATCTCGACCGCGACGAAGGGTGCATCCTCGACCTCTATGTCGAGTTTCTCGACCGGCGTGACCAGCACGAAACCGCCATCGGGCTCGCGCCGCAGGATGGTGGCGAACAGCCGCACCATTTCCTGGCGCCCGATCGGCGAGCCCATGTGGAACCAGGTGCCGTCGCGCGCGATCCGCATGTCACTGTCGCCGCAATGGGTGGGATTCCATTGCTCGACCGGGGGCAGGCGCTTCTCGGCGACAAGCCGCGCCACGTCGGTGAGCGACAGGCTGGCGAGATCGGGGAGCGGCTCCATCGGCATGATCCCAGACCGCTAGGGCAGCGAACCCCCGGCGGCAACCGACTCGACGACGTCAGGATCAGTACTCGATCCCCGCCGCCATCGAGTACAGACTCTAGGCGGTGACGATGATGCGCGGCCCCAGCATGCCAGCGACCGCCGGCACCTTCGTCCCGCGCGCCAGCAGCCGGCGCGGCTCGACGGGGCCGGGCAGGCGCCAGCGGCTGGTGGCGTCGGCGGAAAAACCCCAAAAACGCCCATAATATTCGGGGTCGCCGATCAGCATCATCGCATCGTCGAGGTCGAATTCGAGCGCGGCATCGAGCGCCTGGTGGACCAATTCCTTGCCCAAGCCGCCGCGCTGGCGCGCGGGTTCGACCGCGACCGGGCCGACCAGGACCAGCGCGTGACGGCTGCCATCGTCGCCATGGAGCGCGACCGGCCAGCATTGGATCGTGCCGGCGAGCGCACCGTCCTCGATCGCGGCAACGCTGAGTTCGGGAATCGCGTCGACGCCATCGCGCAGGCGATAGGCGGTGCGGCCGTGCCGGTCTCGGCCGAACGCTCGGTCCAGCAACGCCTCTACGGCGGCGGGATCGATGGCGTTGATCGGCACGAAATCGGTCACTTGGCGGGCTCTCCTTGAACGCGCGGGCATCACGCCCGGGGGCGGGCGCTTTATCGGCATCTTGGCTGAATACAAGACGAATGCGCGCACCGATGGCAGCGCAGGGGTTGATCGCCGACGCTTGGAAGGGCAGGGGCGCGGGCCGACGCCGCAACCGTTTCAGCTCGCTGAAACCGAGTTAGATGGATCACGCGACTTGGAAGACCGTTTGCAACTTGAAGTGCACGATATCGAGGTGATGGTGCTGACCGGCATCTATTCCGAAGAAACGCATTTGCCGCAGCCGCTGCGCATCTCGTTGACGGTTGATCTCGATCTGCCTGGCCGATTCGGTCCCGAATCACCGTTATCCATGTCGAAAAATTATCTCGATTTGAAACACGCCGCGACCAGATCGCTACCCGCGGGTGTGCATTTCACGCTGATCGAAGGGGTGGCCGATCACATCTGCGAGACATTGTTCCTGCAGGACAAGCGCGTCGCCCGCGTCGAGGTGAAGATCGTCAAATTGGCGATCGCCGAAGCGAACGAATCGATCGGGATCACCCTGGTCCGGCACCGCCGCTAGTACGGCACGGACCCAGGCTGCGCTTCACTAGCGCATAATCTTCTTGCACTGCCGCGGCGTCGGCGGGTTCAAGTCCCGTCAACGTGTCGGCTGGTATTTGCCCCGGCAGGCCGCAGGCCAGGCGGTACCAGAGGAACGTGTCGCGTTGCGGCGGCGGCAAGGCATCTTCCACCACTTCGCTCAGCGAAACGGTCCAGATCGGCGCCTGATTCTGCTTGCGCTGGATGCCGAGCGAGATCGGGTGCCCGGTGGTCTTGAGGAAGATCTGCGTCTCTCCTTCGCCGGGCAGCGTGCCCGCGGCATGGAAGGCGTTCGCGATGTCGACGATCGCCGGCGGGGCCTTTGGCGACACCAGGTCGGCGGCCAGTCTGCGCACAATGCCGTCGGTTTGCGGCGACCATTCCAGTTGCGCACCCGGCGTCACCAGCTGAAGCTGGTCGGGCGTATTGGCGACCGCGCGCGCAAAGATAATCACGCGCATTTTCTTCAGTTTGGGCGCGCGCCCGGCGGGGTCGAGCGGGGCGTCGTAAAGATAGCCGATCTGTGGCGGCAACGCCCCCGGCGCGCGGATCAGCGCATTGATCGTGACCGTCAGATAATAGCGAACATGCCCCGGCGCGATCCCGGCAGTCTCTGCCGGCTTGATCTTCGCGGCGTCGGTGATAGTGGCGTCCACGACCATCGGCGCCTTCGTTGCCAGATCAGCCATATCGGCATAACGATAAATACGCGGGGGCGGTGGTAATTTGGTTGCTGACACCGGTATCATCGGGGTGGTAGCCGCAATGAACAGGACGGAGAGGAATCGAGCCATGGGAACGCGTGACATAGCGAATGAGTTAGGCGATCAGAACGTTCCTATACAGAAATAATTCTGCCATGCTGCGATTGTACGTTTGTTGCGCCCGACAAAGCGTTTGCGTCGTTAAAGACTGGGCGATAGAGACTCGCGCTCTGCCCGATCTGGCGCTAGCCGAAGGGTTCGTTGCCGAACGATTAACGTTTGGCGACATTCGCGGGTCGGACACGAAGGAGTTGGGTTTCTGAATGTCATACGCTGATCGTGATACAACCGGCAGCCGTATCGTAGCGATTATCTTTGTTTCGCTGATCGTTGCGGGATTCGGTTATGCTTTCGTCACCGGCTTGGCGGTAGATTTCGCCAAGAAGGCAGCCGAAAAACTGAACGCGTTCGACGTGGCGCCACCGCCACCGCCGCCGCCGCCGGACAAGCCGCCACCCCCGCCGCCGGACCAGCCGAATCTGCCGCCGCCGCCGACTCAGGTTGTGATCCCGCCGATCAACATCCCGGTGCCGTCGCCGGTCAACATCGCGACGACCAACGTGCCGCAGCCGCCACCCCCGGTGACGCCGCCGGCCCCAGTCGTGCCGCCGCAGCCGCCAGCGCCGCCGGCGCCCCGACCTGTCGCCGTCAAGGGCGGCCCAAGGGGCAATCCGGGTGGTTGGTTCACCGACGACGATTATCCTGCCGACGCCAAGCGCGCTGGCGCCTCGGGCCGCGTCTCGGTGCTGCTCAGCATCGATACGGCGGGCAAGGTTGCCGGCTGCCGGGTTACCGCGTCGAGCGGCAACGGGTCGCTCGACGACGCGACCTGCCGTCTGGCGCAACGTCGTGGCCGCTTCATCGTGCAGAAGGATACGGACGGCAACGCGCAGCCTTACAGCTATACGTTGCCCGGCATCCGCTGGACGCTGAAGGACGAATGATTTGTCATGCCGGTGCCCGGTTTCCGGGCGCCGGCCGGGTTATATCTTGAGACGATATTTTAAGAGGAAGCATCCGAATGAGCATTTCCATCCTTAACGCTGGTGCGGCCAGTGCTGCCCAGGAACAGTTCGGTTTCTGGAGCGCGCTGAACAATGGCGGCGTCATCTCCTATGCTACGGCGGGCATTCTGCTGGTCATGCTGTTCTTCACGCTCTACATATTTTTCACCAAGGTATTCGAGCAGCAGAAGATCATCAACCAGGGCCGTCGCGTCCGCGCCACGTTCTGGAACTCGAATTCGCTGCGCGAAGGCGCCGCCAAGCTCGAGAAGAACTCGGCCTACAAGCAGTTGATCGACGACGGCCTCGCCGCGCAGGAACAGCACGCCAAGCTGACCGACCCGGTCGAAGCGCATGACTGGCTGCACGGTTCGCTGCAGCGGTCGGAAGACTCGATCAACTCGCAGCTGGCGGGTGGTCTCGCTTTCCTCGGGACGGTCGGCGCGACCGCGCCGTTCATCGGCCTGTTCGGTACGGTGGTCGGCATCTACCGCGCGCTGCTCGGCATCGCCGCCGCTGGTCAGGCCTCGATCGACAAGGTCGCCGGTCCGGTCGGTGAAGCGCTGATCATGACCGCCTTCGGTCTGGTCGTCGCGGTTCCCGCGGTGCTCGGCTACAACTTCCTGCAGCGCCGCAACAAGGGGATCCAGGAAGCGCTCAGCTCGTTCGCGAACGACGTGCTTGGCTACCTCGCGTCGAACGGCGCGGTGAAGCCGAGCGTCGCTGTGCGCAAGCCGGCAGCCGCCCCGGTCGCGAAGCCGGCGGCCACCACGGCCGGCTCGGCCGGTGGCGCGACGACCAAGCCGTAAGCACGTCTCGGGCGGTACCGGGCAATCGAGCCCGGTGTCGCCGGACGTTCGGGCTGCGGCCCGGGCAAGACGAAGCAAGGATAGGAATGCTTAATGGCTATTAGCTCCGGAGGCTCCTCCGATACTCCGATGTCGGACATCAACACGACGCCGCTCGTCGACGTCATGTTGGTGTTGCTCATCATCTTCATCATCACCGTTCCGGTGGTGGTGCAGAACATCAAGCTGAAGCTGCCCGAAGTGAAGTACGATGTGACGCAGACGAAGCCGGAAAACGTCAACCTTTCGATCGTGCTGGACGACAAGGGGCAGTGCTCGATCAATTGGGGCATGACCCGGATGACGCACCAGGAACTGCTCGACCGCGCGACGAAGAAGATGACCGCTGATATCAAGCGGTTGCAGGCGGCTGGCCCGATCGACCCCGAAAAGATCCCCGAGGTGCATATCCGCGGCGACGTCAACGTCCCGTACAAGTGCATCGGCGCGGCCATCTATACGATGCAGTCCTCGGGCTTCATCAAGGTCGGCTTCATCTCGCAACCGCCGCCCAAAGACGGGTCCGCGGCAGAGTCCTAACCGTCTCGCTAGCTCAGGAGTTTTGAATCATGGCAATGAGTGGCGGCAAGGATGATGGCGCGCCGATGATGGATATGAACATGACGCCGTTGATCGACGTCCTGCTCGTGCTCCTCATCATGTTCATCATCACCATCCCGGTCCAGACGCACGCGGTGAAGGTCGACCTTCCGGTCAACCAGAAGAACAACCCACCGCCGGTCGACGCGCAGAAGAACAAGATCATCATCGACGCGAGCGACAATGTGACGTGGAACGGCACGCCGGTGACGAGCGACGACCAGCTCAATCAATATCTGCAGGCAACGCTGCAGATTCAGCCCGAACCGGAGCTGCACTTCCAGCCGCTCCCGGACGCGCGCTACGAGAAAGTCGACAAGGTTCTGGCGATCATCAAGCGGTCGGGAATCAGCAAGCTCGGCTTCATCGGCAACGAGCAATACGCGAACGAATTCTGACGCCTGCGGGTATCGGTTTCGTCGAAAGGGGCGGTCGCGCGAGCGGCCGCCCCTTTTCGTTGGCTGGCGGACTCGGCTGGCCCGCTCGAGTCAGATCACTCGACCAGGGCTAGCGCCGTGCCGCATGGAGGTGCTCGATCAATTCGCGGTTGATCGCGACGCTGGCCAGTTCGACGCCGATGCCGATATAGCCTTCGCGCCGCAGCCGTTGCCGCACTTCATTCACGGAGCGGCAGTCGCCTGATTGTGCCAATTGGATGGCGCGTTCGATCATCGTCGGTGGTTCGGACATGGACTCGCTTAGGCGCTAATCGATCCGCATCCCATCAACATTCTGCATGCGAATCGATTCTGCCAGCGATCGTTTGCGCCTTCCGCCCCGCAGATCCGAAGTCCTGCGCGACACGAGCGATAGCGTTCAGAGCCGCGGCAAGGTCACCCCGCGCTGGCCCATATATTTGCCCGCGCGGTCGGCATAGCTGGTCTCGCACGGCTCGTTGCCCTGCAGGAACAGGAACTGACAGGCCCCTTCGTTGGCGTAGATCTTGGCCGGCAGCGGCGTGGTGTTCGAGAATTCGAGCGTCACATGGCCTTCCCATTCGGGTTCGAGCGGGGTGACGTTCACGATGATGCCGCAGCGCGCATAGGTGGATTTGCCCAGGCAGATCACCAGCACGTCTCGTGGCACGCGGAAATATTCGACGGTTCGCGCCAGGGCGAAACTATTCGGCGGGATGATGCAGCAATCAGTCTTGCGGTCGACGAAGCTGTTCGCGGCGAAATTCTTGGGATCGACCGTCGCCGAATCGACGTTGGTAAAAATCTTGAACTCGTCGGCGACGCGCGCATCATAGCCGTAGGAGGACAGGCCGTAGCTGATGCAACCTTCCCGCCGCTGCGCCTCGACGAACGGCTCGATCATCTTGCGCTGCGTTGCCTGCTCGCGAATCCAGCGGTCGGAAAGGATCGCCATTATCTACTCCCTGTTGATCTCCAGCTTTCGCGGGAATGGATCGGCGGGGCAAGAGGGCCATTGCCGGATGGCCGGCAAGGACATTGCCTCAATCACCGCGGTTCAGACGATCCCGAGATTGGCGGGGCCGAATGCGTGGGGGAGGAGGTCTGACAGCGAATATTCGGCGATCGGGCCGCCAGTCAGCCCCGAGCACCAGATCTTGAGGTCGCGCTTGCCCGCCTGCGCCGCCTCGTTGAGGATCTGGCGGCAGCGGCCGCAGGGAAGGATTGGCTCGACGCCGTCCTGACCCGTCATGCCGCCGACGATGCCGACCGCGACGACATCGCGCATGCGGCCATCAGCGCTCGCTTTCGCCACCGCGACGGTCTCGGCACACAGCGACAGGCCATAGCTGGAGTTCTCGACATTGGCGCCGGTAATGATGCTGCCGTCGGCCATCAACAGCGCCGCACCGACCGAGAAGTGCGAATAGGGCGCCCAGGCGTTAGCTGCCGCGCCGCGCGCCGCGTCGATCAGCCGTTCGGCCGTATCCGCATCGTTCATTTCGTCACCACGTCCCAATTGATCGGCCCTTCGACCCCCTCGACGCGCCGCATATCGCTTGCTCGCCACATCCGCCACGGCCGCGCGGCATAATCTGGGGGGAAGAAATTCTGCGCGCTCCACACCGGGCGGTCGAGCGCGGCGGTTACGGTATAATTCGCTTCGAAGCGTTTCGACACCAGCAGCAGCACGGGACGCTCGGTATGCGCCTCGACCATGATGATGAAGCGCTTGAGCTCCTCCAGCACGACGTCGCGCGATGGCCGATCGTTGCACCCGTCGATGAAATCGATCGACACCGCGGGCGGCAAGGCATCGTCGGCCTTGGGCACCGTCGTGTTGAAATTGTTCGCCTGGTCGACGGCGAGCCGGCACAGCGACCAGCTGTGGATCGCGCCGCGGCGCATCCCGGCCTCGGCGATGCCGTGCCAATTGTCCTCGAACTGCGGGTCGCGGTCACCGCCCAGCGTCGCCCGAGCATAACCGAAATCCGCGCCCGCGACCTTGACCGCGTTCCAGTCGACCGCGCCATTGGCGTCCGACACGTCGACGCCCTGGAATTGATAGTCGCCGGCCGAGGGGCGCCAGCCGCGCGCGACCAGCCAGAGCGCGCCGGCCAGCGCGAGCATCGCCATTGCCAGGCCGATCGGCAACGCCAGTCGGCGCATCAGGCGCGGATATGCAGGACGCAGATCAGCGTGAAGAGCCGCCGCGCGGTGGTGAAATCGACCTCTATCTTGCCCCCCAATCGCTCCTTCAGGAGCTCGGCGGCGTCATTGTGGATGCCCCGCCGGGCCATGTCCACCGTCTCGATCTGTTGCGGCGTGGCGTGGCGGATCGCCTCGTAATAACTGTCGCAGATCGCGAAATAATCCTTGATCGGCCGCCTGAGCGTGCCGAGCGAGAGGATCAATGTTTCGAGCGGCGAGCCGTCCTCGCGCGCCAAAGCGAGGACGAGTCGGCCCTCTTCGACGCCAAGATGGAGATTGTAGGGACCCGCATAATCGTCGGGATAGTCGCGCGACGGGCGGAAGGCATTGTCCTCGAGCAGATCGAAGATCGCGATGCGGCGTTCCTGTTCGACGTCCGCGCTGCGCCACACGATCGTGCGGTCGTCGAGCGTGATGTCCCTGATGCGATGATCCGCCACGGACCGCGCTTATCCCCATCCAATGCGATTATCCACAGCGCTGCTGGCTTTGAGCCGGCGGGCGAGTGACGTAGAAGGGAGCCATGGCGACAGCGATTCACACCTTGCCGGGGGCGGAGACGCCCACGCTTCCGCAGAACGTCGAGGCGGAAGCCGCGTTGCTCGGCGCGATGATGATCGACAACCGCATCGCCGAAGAGATCGACAAGCTGACGCCCGATCATTTCTTCGAGCCGCTGCACGGGCGGATTTTCGGCGCGATCAAGAAGATGGTCGACGCCCAGATGCCGGCGACGCCGGTCAGCCTGCGCCCGATGTTCGAGGCCGATCCGGCGATGAAGGAACTGGGTGGGCCGGGTTATCTCGCGCGGCTGACGGGATCGGGCGCGGGGCTGATCGGCGCGCGGCAATTCGCGCAGCAAATCTATGACCTGGCGCTGCTGCGCACCTTGGTCGGCGTCGGGCGCGAGCTGGTCGACAAGGCGATGGACACCTCGCAAGAGGTCAATCCGCGCGCCCAGATCGAAGCGGCCGAAGAGGAATTGTTCAAGGTCGCCGGTGACGGCGGCAGCGAAGCGTCGGTCAAGACCTTTGCCCAGGCCTCGACGCTGGCGGTGGCGATGGCCGATCGCGCGCTCAATTCGGGCGGCGGCGTGTCGGGAGTCACCACTGGGTTCACCACGATCAACGGCAAGATGGGCGGGTTCCATCGCTCCGATCTGATCATCCTGGCCGGGCGACCGGGCATGGGCAAGACGTCACTGGCGACCAATATCGCGTTCAACGCCGCGCAGCGCTACATGCGAGACGAGCAGGACGGGATCGATCCCAAGCAACGGATCGGTGCCAAGGTCGCGTTCTTCAGCCTCGAAATGTCGGCCGACCAGCTGGCGACGCGTGTGCTGGCCGAACAGTCGCGCATCTCGAGCCAGGAACTGCGCATGGGCAAGATCAGCCAGGCGGATATGGACCGGCTGGTCGTGACGGCCGGCGAATTGCAGAACCTGCCGTTCGTGATCGACGACACCGCGGGTCTGACGATTGGCCAGCTCCATACCCGCATGCGCCGTCTGCAGCGTCGCCATGGCGAAAACGGCATCGGGATGGTGGTGGTCGACTATCTTCAGCTGCTGTCCGGCAGCGGTTCGCGCGCGAGCGACAATCGGGTGCAGGAGATTTCGGAGATCAGCCGCGGATTGAAGACCTTGGCGAAGGATCTCAACGTGCCGGTCCTGGCATTGTCCCAGCTCAGCCGCCAGGTCGAGAGCCGCGAGGACAAGCGGCCGCAACTCTCCGACCTTCGTGAGTCGGGGTCGATCGAGCAAGACGCCGACGTCGTGCTGTTCGTTTACCGCGAGGATTATTACGTCGCGGCGAAGGAGCCCAAAAGACCGGCCGATGGTGACGACGCCAAGGTGTTCGAAGACTATACGAAGTGGGGCCAGGAAATGGAGCGCGTCCATGGGCTTGCCGAGCTGATTGTCGCAAAGCAGCGTCACGGATCGACGGGGAAGGTCATCCTGAAATTCGAACCGCAATATACGTTGTTCAGCGATTATTCCGGAGACTATTCCAGCCCAGATTATGAGTAGATCTTCCTCTCCCCGGAAGAGGAGAGAGGGTTGCGCAGACTTGGGCTCGTAAGAGCCCTAGTCGGAGCTGGGAGAGGGGTGAGCGGTCCGCGGGACCGCGCGAGCCTTCTGCTCCCTCGACCCTCTCCCAACCTCCGCTAGGCGGCAAGCCGCCAAGCTGCGGTATCCCACTCCCTGTCCAGGGAGAGGGTGATTTAGATCAAAAAACCGGTTCCTCGCCCGGCTTCTCGGGCACATGAATCCCGCATTCGGTCTTTTCCCACCCGCGCCAGCGGCCCGCGCGGGGGTCTTCGCCGGCCTGCACCTTTGATGTGCACGGCTGGCAGCCGATCGACGGATAGCCCTCGGCTTCCAGCGGATGCCGAGGCAGATCGTATTCGGCGAAATAGGCGTCGAGATCGGCCTTTACCCAATCGCCGAGCGGATTGACCTTGAGCCGCCCGTCTTCGATTTCGAACCGCGCGATATTCTGGCGGGTCTGCGACTGGAACGCCTTGCGCCCCGAAATCCAGCTGTCGAGCCCGGCCTTGGCGCGCTTCAGCGGCTCGACCTTGCGGATCTCGCAGCAACCGTCGGGGTCGTAGGACCAGCGCAATTCCTGCGCGTCCTTCGCTGCCAGTACGACGGGGTCGGGCTTGACCGTACGGCTGTCCGACAGTCCAAACGTCTCCATCAGGAGATCGCGATAGTCGAGGGTTTCGGGGAACATCCTGAGCGTGTCCACGAACACCACCGGCGTCGCCGGATTGGCCCGGGCGACGAGGTGGAGAAGCACCGCGCTCTCGGTGCCGAACGACGACACCACCGCGGTGTTGCCCAGCAGACCCTCGGCGAACAACGCCTTCAGCATATCGAGCGTGTCGACACCCGCGAAACGCGCGTTGAGCGCGTCCGCGTCGGCCTGGGTGTAGGCCGGGGCGGTGTCGATCACGTCGATCTTGCGCAGCGCTTCACCCATGCCGCAGTTTCCACACCGGCACCGCGCCGTCGGCGGCGGTCTGGTAGCGATACTGATAACGGCTCAGGCTCGCTTCGAGGACGGTCGGATCGATCGCTGTATAAGGAGCGAAACCGTCGAAGCCGCATCGGCGCATATGGTCGATCTGGTCGACCAGCACGTCGCCGGTGGCGCGAAGCTCGCCCTTGTAACCCGCCTCGCGCAGGATCTGCGCCGACGAATAGCCGCGGCCGTCGCGGAAACGCGGGAAGTCGATCTCGATCAGCGAGATATGGTCGAGATGCGGGATGAGCGCGCGCGCATCCTCGCCCGCCTCGAGCCGTACCGCCGACGAATTCGACTGGTCGAGGAACGCGTCGAGCGTGACGGCGGGCTGTTCGGCCGGATCGTCGTCGCGGAAGCGCAGCGGATCACCCATAAATCGCCTCCTTGAACGGATCGAAGCCGACGCGGCGATACGTGTCGAGGAAGCGTTCGCCTTCGTCGCGCAGCTCGAGATATTTGTCGGTGACGCGCTCGACCGCGTCGACGATGCCGTCCTCGTTGAACCCGGGGCCGGTGATCTTGCCGAGGCTGGCATCCTCCGCGCCCGAACCGCCGAGCAACAGCTGATAATTCTCGGTGCCTTTCTTATCGACGCCCAATATGCCGATATGCCCGGCATGATGGTGACCGCAGGCGTTGATGCAGCCCGAAATCTTGAGCTTCAAT
>Ga0307513_10005592_pt1 | contig 16579 bp, 16 predicted proteins | sample 15_EM_MG_FD_202174 | JGI IMG/M metagenome (GOLD analysis project Ga0307513, IMG submission 202174) | Populus trichocarpa ectomycorrhiza microbial communities from riparian zone in the Pacific Northwest, United States - 15_EM | ecosystem: Host-associated > Plants > Roots > Unclassified | place... | reverse complement strand
CACATCAAAGTCGTGTTCGTTCATGATTCGCAAATAGCACTTGATAAGCGTGACTTTCTTCACTTTTGGACTTGGCTCTCGATAAGGATTTTGTGCAGATGTGTCTGCTAACGCCAGCGCTACTAGCGACTACACGGCCGCGGAGAAGGCTTGACTAGAAATGTCGCACATCACGATCAGAAAGCATTCGTGTATTTGCCGGGTTGTTTGTACTTGATTGCCCTAATTTACACGCCTCGTGTGCAGTTCTTGCACTACTGGAAGGGGACAATTCTGTGGCCCGCAGAATGTCCTGCAGAAGTCAATGTAGATGCATAACATTCTAAATATAGCAGAATAATCAGAATAATAGCCTATGATTCTGCTATATTTAGAATGTTATGCATCTACATTCACTTCTCACTGCTGGCAACAGGTTATTTAAGTAGACCAAAAATGATTAGGAAAATAAATTAAACATGTTTACGTTTTTGGTCCACTTTTCCGTCACCTAAAATTTATTTTCAACCCAACAATTTCTGGTACAGAAATTCTTTTGTCAAAGGCTTCATTTTCTGTGTGTTTATATGCCTATTAATATGAGGGGCTTCGTTGGACAAAATTCAAAACTCTTGTTCGCCCAGAAATCAAGCACCAAGAAACAAATTTAGTTTTGTTATTTCCTTGGAATTGGTTATATCATTGGAAACTTTCCTTAAACCCCCAAAAATCCTTAAACACCCTAAAAATCCTTAAAAGCCTCAAAATCCTTAAACGCCCAAAGATCCTTAAAAGCCTCAAAATCCTTAAAAGCCTCAAAATCCTTAAACGCCCAAAGATCCTTAAAAGCCTCAAAATCCTTAAAAGCCTCAAAATCCTTAAAAGCCTCAAAATCCTTAAACACCCTAAAAATCCTTAAATGCCTCAAAATCCTTAAACGCCCTAAAAATCCTTAAATGCCTCAAATTTCTTAAAAGGCTCAAAGTCGTTAAATGTCCTAAAATTCCAAACACTGAATTCACATCACCTGATCAAAATGCATGTTCTCGAGAACACGATCGGCGACTCCTCGAACCTGCTTATGGAACACCATCACCATGGCCCAAGCGCCCTTTATCTCCACTCCTTTTTTTTCATACCTTTCATCCACATCATCTTTCATTTCTGTATCATAACTTATTTTTCATTGCCACAACCATGCCAGCAACTCTAGCCGCGATGCCTGAACCGTGTGTCCGCTGCCAAGGCCCAGGGTGCAATTTTTTCACTATAAATTCTAATGTGAGTGTCTTTTGCATGCACCATTTGCTTATCTGATTTTCTTCTTAGAATCTCTGCTATTGTGGACACTCCCAGGCTGACCATCAGCAACGAATCCCAATTTTCCCGCCAAGAGGAGGTTGTATGCAAACGCGCTGCAACCGCTTTACCGCCACTGCACCCCAGGTATATTTTCAATTGCTTGACGGTCTCCAATCAATACTCAGTCAATGATCCAGATCACGGACTTCCATCAAATTTGTGCTTGCGGTGCCGTGTATAGTCTCCATTACCCGATCCAACCGTATGTTTCCAAAATCATCTTGTGGGGCTATAACAAACCTTTTTTCATTACAGAACAAACCTAATGCTTCCACCTCCGCCACAGCTGACACAAGCTGCCCCAGCTCAGATCCAGCCTGTTGCTACCATGCCAGCCATCACCCCTTACCAGCCCCGGGCCTCGCTAGCCCAGCCCACTCCATTTGGCATTCCCATGGCCCAACCAACTCAAGGAGGAAGCTCACGTCAACCTCGAGGAAGGGCTAGGAGGGCCACCGCTGGTCAAGAAGCTGTGGCAAGTCGCAATCGACGTTTGACGCTTAAGCTCATGCTTGTCTTGTTTCCAAGAGATGTGAGTTGGACCATTTTATTCTCTCAAAATGATACTTAATCCCAACAAATCTTTCTAGCTCAACGGACCAGAACAAGATGCACACGGACTCCCAAACATTAGTCGCCTCAAGGCTGGCGAGCAACTCAATCTGGACCTCGAATTTCTTACCAAACAAGGTCTTGCGACAGTTCTAGACCTCACCGCCCAACGTGCAGAACAAAATCTTTTGTTACAAATTCAAGCAGGATTCGATGCCATGATCGCAAAAGCAGATTATCAATACCCCGCTGCAGGCCATGGCTCCAACATGGACTTACCACAGACGGCGGAATCAAGAGAGTCAAGGCTGGCTTTTTCCAAGCTCAACTTTCGGGTTCTCAAAGTCGGCAACCTTTGTGGGTCAGGCCCATCTCTGACAGTCGACAAACATGCCACCCACAGCTCATTTACGTATGTTTCGCTCAAAACACGCTTTCATCGTGCCCTCATGCAGCATCCAATGGATGCTTCCATACATGGGATCCTATATCTTTGTGAGTTATTTTGTACGCGATAAAAATACAAAACTGACACTTGACAGGCCCACGAAACAAATTACAGCTTGTCGGTCCTATCAATGAGGACAAGGCAGCCATGCATCATTGTTTCACGGACTTCATCCTCGCGCACCTTGAAAAGTCTACGTATCAGGTAGATCTCGATGACGAACTTTGTGCACTCTCAGTAGAAGAACGAGAGCAACTTTGGCAGCGAGAGTATCCCCATCCATGCCGCACCACGTGTCCTGCTCAGCCCAATATATGGCGTGAAGATGATGGAATCAGCGATGATGATGATCATGAAATCATGAATTCCACCCCTTTGGACATAGCAGGAAGACCACCGCGGACTCGCGCATCAACTCGTTCATTATCATCAACCTTATCTCCACTGTTCGGAACCTTGGACGTTGGACCTCTGCCAATGAATTTAATTCAGGACCCACCAAGTCCAACGTTGGCCACACCTGGATCTTCTCAGCTCACGCGTCCAACTTCTGACCCCGTGGAGCAGACCAACAGTGACTATCAGCCTCTGCAGGCTCCTCCATTTATCAATTTCCAGCTGTTTGAAAATGAAATCATGCGCACAGCCTCTATTCCGGAGATTAATGAACCATTCACTATCACGGCGGGCTCAGTCTCTGCAGCTGCAGAGGGCTTGGTGAATGCTATCAGGGGCATTAAACAAAAACAGCATGCAAGTTTGGTTCCCTATCAAATTGCGCCTGAATGCAGCCGCGATTTCTGTGTTATTGAGCCTGCTGGGGTCACGTTATCAACAATGTTTTCTCAAGGGAATTGGATATTCAAGGCGTCAGTTGGATTCTTTCACTCGCTCTCATTTCGCATGTTATTGATTTTTTTCTTCTTCTTCGACTCTAGCGGGCATTCTGACGATGATAATGTTGGAAGTGGCGTTATGCGCCAAATTCTTGCACAGGCCATCGCAATCTGCCAGAATCTCGATCACGACATCACAGAACATCTTGGCAACTCGGACGATTATGTCGTTCTCAAGATATCCGCGGATGGCATTGTCCAGCAGGATACGTTGGACCTGTACTATGCATTTGGCGTGCTATGTGCCATTTTTTTGGTCAAAGCACACAGTGCTCCAGAACCTGTCTCTCCTGCGCTTATACAGGCGGCCATTGGAGGTATCGATTCTATCCTGGACCCAAAGTGAATTGCATCAATATCACCAGGGGTCTCTCAAATTCTCGCCATACTGCCTGTGGACCCTAACGAGCCGATACCCAGCAATCGCATCTTACGAGCCTTTATTGAGGCCAAATTACTAAACTCTCGTGTAAGTTAATCACTTTTTTATGCTACAACCTTCTTTTTCTTGATGAATATTTCCAGTTTGATTCTGTTCAAAGAAGCCCCCCCGCTCAAAGAGCAGGTATAATACGCATGCTCACGGTCAACGCCCTCTTAGGGTCCTCCGAAAGGATCTTAGAGAATTCCCCAGAATTTGAAGCTTTTTCTAAAGGTTTAAACCTTTTTCTAACTCCTACCTATCCTTCTTTCAAAGATGTATGTTCCATTTCGACATCTGAGGTTTGGAAATCTGACAGAACTCTAGATAATTGCGCCTTCCTCAAAATACCTCCTTGCAAAGTGCTATAATCGGCGTGTCACATCTGCGGAGCAGGTCATTCCATTCCTTACATTTGTTCACCACCGATCTGCACAGCCAGACGAGGTTGAAGACACCAGCCACCTGGTTCCACAGATCGCAGAAGCATTTAAACGCTACCTCAGGGGGAAAGGCCATCCCTTTGCTGATGAGTGGCAAAACCTCATAGTTCCAGAGGCTTTCGAACGGGAAATGGCAGATACAGGTTTGAGGGCTTGAAGATTTGTGCAGGTGGTTAGTTCACTGGATATGATGCCTGTCATCGATAGGGCTTTCAAGGTCAGCATTAAGCCATTATGTCTCACAACATCTGGTTAATTGTTCCTTAGGTGTCACTTCGCGAAGATATCACGGAGAAGGCTCTCTTTAATGGAGAATTTAATGTACGTCGTTTGCTCATTAGATCACTTATGTCCCTGACTTTGACGTTTAGTCCACCGCCGACCTTGTCCCTGCATATCCTCATGCCTGCCTTTACGATATCGACATTTGGATCAACCAACCTCTAATCGATTCCCTTGCATCAGCAGATGCTCCTCTTGGCATGGACATCCAGTTTGACTGGGCCATGCACATGGGCATCATGAAAATGGGGAACGATGAATTCAATGGATGAATGCTCCCCCACTCGAACTTCCAACAAATTGATCAGCCTGTACCGCAAAAATCTACGACTTTCAACCAATTAATAAACGTCCATGGCCATAGCCATCGCCCCCGATCAGGCAAGAATCCAGCACATCGCACGACCTGTACCACTCAAATTCATGATTATCAACCTCTTTCTGACCATCGATTCAACATCCAAAGAATGAATGTGAAAAGCCGCTTCCATCTCCACCACACCTTCGAACTCTCAAAATTTGCACTGTACCATCGAATTTCATGATTTTCCTGCCCTCTTGACCTTTTGATACTTAACATGCCATGTAACGTATTTCTTTCTTCCGCTGCATATTTCTTCTGCCATGTACACATATCCGAACATACCAGATATCATAATTGCTCAAGGACATTTAAAAACATCACATAGATTGCACTGTATATTTTGCACGATCATTAATTTTAGAGCTTTGTACTTAAATAACATGTATTCACAGCCAAATTCATCTCAAATACGATTGTTCGCATGGCCGACAACTTGAGCGTTCAAAACTAGGTTGGCATGAGGGGTCGGAATTACTTAGGTACCTCGCTCATCGACACATTGTCACGGCTAAGGCCTAAGAAGTAGGACACACAGCATATGAACGAGGTTCGTTCATCCGGCGATAGAGAGAGCTGCTGTGGTTTGACTTGTTGTGTGTGATGTCGTGGGTGGGTATGAAAGAGGTTGTCGGAAGAGCGACGCGCCATGGATTTACCACTTCTACAACGTTGACACGCTACGCATAAGTTTCGTGTACCAAATGATCACGTCGCAGTTCTTGAGGAATTTGGCAGTGATAGGGAAGCTTTCGTAGTCGAACAGTTCCATGAGTTGATTTTCACAATCATGGGCATAAGGATGCTGAGGTGTCGGCAGCAGTGACTGGGTCGGGATAGACCTCAGAAATTTGACACTGCATCCAAAAACCGTCGATGGAATGGGGGCAAATGAGATCCTTCCGTGAAGCTTCGCCGCCGGATCTCCTGGATCTCGAAACCCTCTTCCCCCTCCTCTTCCTGCTCCTCCTCGTCAAAAACGACCGCAGCTCCACCCTCCTCCACAACTCCATCCTCCTCCGCAACTCCACCCTCCTCATTAATCTCCGCCTCCTTGTCAGGTGCTGAGAACCGTTTCTTCGATTTCCTTCTTCTTGTCGAAATCTTTCAGAGAGTTGGTTTTTAGCCCTTCAAGAACATTGTCGGCAGCGCTGCGAACGATGTGCTGGGCTTGGTCGCCAATGGCAGAATGAACTGCCTCCAGTATGAGCTCATACACCTGGCGAGTTTCGGCGGTGCGTGGTCGATAGGTAAGACCTTCGACGTCCTGGGTGGCCTCGATAATGTCGGCGTATGCGAAGCCTGCAGCATCAGCCTTGCGTCGACCCTGCACATGACAGGAGCTCATGGAAGAGGATTTGAAGGAATTTTGGGGTTCAAAGCAGTAATTGTCGAGTACGGCAAATTGAGGTGGAAGTGGAGGTGATGATACCATTGGAATCGTGGTAAGTTGGCGCGACGGATGAGCTCGGACAGGGGGAGGGTGCTCCTGCGAGGTGTGATTTCGTACCGCGTGTAGAGAGGTGGTTTGATATCAGAACCGGTGCCATTGACGTGGACGCTGACGTTGGGTGCGGGTATGAATAAGGGTTTGGAGACGCAGCTTGTGAGGTTTGGGCATCATTGAGATTGTGTTGGATGCGGGCATCATTCTCCTGTTGTATTTCATTTAAGTTTTGAACTGGAGAAAAAATCGAAATGGTCGTACCTTGGTCGAGTTACATGGACTAGGTGCCTCTCTTCGTCACCAGTTCTTCATCCTCCTCCTCGCCAATCTCAGAGCCTTCTTTTGGGTTCTTTTTCTTCTTCGTCATCCTCATCCATGTCGGGCATTTCGATATCGGATGTAGGAGCAGGTACTTCAGCCTCAGATGCGACTTCTTCAACTTCAGAATCTGATGCTGCTACAGCAGCGGCTTGTTTACTCTCCGACCTGGAAACAGAGTTATGAGCGTGAATATGGGAACATATTCAACAATGTACCCACTTTTCTCTCAGATGTTTAACGACGGCTTTTAGAGTTCCGTATTCTTTGATTAATTTCAAGGCAGACTTGGGTCCGACACCCTTGATGAGTTCCAGGTAGTCGCAGCCCAGTAAGATACAGAGGTCGATAAATTATAAAAAAAATAGTCAAGATTCGTTATGAGAAGAAGAGGGTGATAGTGTGCGTACTTGGCTCATCTCCATCTCTAAGCCGTCCAAGGCAGCCTGAAGATTAATCTCGCTAATGGGTTGCTTTTTTGCTTCCGAAAAGGTAAGATGTCAGAAAAATATTGGAGCAGAGGTAAGTGTGTCCATATCCTCAGAGCCTGCCGCATAAACCTATTTTTTGTGTGAGCGCTGAAGGTGACACAAAAGAATCAATCGTACCTTCCCCCTGCGAGCAAGCTCTGCACATTGGGCTTCTGCTTCTGGTGGTGCCTGGGTACAAGAAATGAGAGAGAGGAGTCGTAGAAAGATTGAAAATGCTCACAATTACGACGGGTATGCCCATGAGTTTCAGGAGAAGACGACATTCCTCATTGTGTTCACGCGTGACTTTCACCGTTCTGCGCGAGAAACGGTCCAAATTCTCCGCAGTTCCTGTTTCTTCAGCTTCTTCTCCCTCTGCTTTGGCCTCCTCGCGCTTCTCAAAACGTTTCGAGAGCTAAAAACGCGTCGCAGGATCAGCATCCAACGAAATTGTCGCTGCAACATGACAATGACTCACCACTCCCTTTTTCATCTCCGGTGGTTTGCCGTAAAAGATGTAGGCTGGTTTAATACCATTGTCCACAATTCGAATGGTTCGGTAGAAGTCCCAGTTCTTCGAGACACGGTAGGAAACCACTAATGCTAATAGAGCCGCTTGGTAGAGCAAAGCTTCGATCCATACGTCGATTTGCGAGAATACGAACGCGCAATGTGCTGGCAAACAGTTGCACGAAGATGGTCGACAATGGCAAAGTAGGCGTTGGAACAGAAAGATTGCCTGATCGATAAGATATCAGACTGCCGGCGGAAGGAGCAGCCATCGAGAATGCACGAGCATGCCCGGCAGACTCCGTGGGTGGAGAGGAGGCTGGCGATCGAAGAGTCCGTGTGTTCTGAGTAAAATATTGAGAATTGCTCAGACCCTGGGTGGAAACAGGACTTGTCGAAGACGGCGGTGATGGACTTGATGCAGACTGAGCTTGAGCGATCGCAGCGGCAGCTCTCGCACGTCGTCTTCCACCCTCGGTCAACAGACCTTGCTCTGCCTCGATCTCCCATGCTTCTTTGATCACCACCTTGGGCTTCTCAACGACCTTGGGCCGCTGTGTAGGTGTTGGAGACATATTTGAGGTGCGACTCGCCGCTCGAGGTTCTGGCACCACAGTCGTCTAATCATCAGTAAATGACGAAGTTGCAGCGATCCTTGCTTTTTCCCGCCTTTCAAACCCGAGTTCCCAAGGTTCCTTGACAACACACATTTGCCGACAAGAATCCGTGCAACGCCTGGCGGAGGATCTTCAGTCGAGAAATCAAAGTTGAGTTCCTGCTTCATCTCCTTCAAAACCTCCTTCACCGGGTCCAGGGTGGCTTGAGTTTCTGAAAGATCGAGAAGTCGCAGTGCAGGAAAAGGCGTGCGGGAAAACAAGGATTGGGGGAATGAATCATCTCCGACCTTGGCTCTTTCCAACTTGATTTCTTTCAATTTCTTCAGCGACGATACGTTGGGTAGAAGTTCGGTAGAGAGCCCAAGTGGGTTCCAGACAGGTCCACTTTGATCAGGGATACTGGAAATGTGGTATCGATCGCAGTCAAAATGATTTTGTCGAAAGAGACATCCAAATTGATGAGATGGGGGAGAGGTGTTGTAGCATGTGATATCACCCGCGTGAAGAAGCTACCTCCACTAGGTTGATTTGCTTTTAATTGACCGGTCTTGTGGGGCATTGAAGGGCAAACTCGTAAGAGAATTGTGGGAGAGATTGAAGGTAGTCAATTCGGAAAGGGCGAATAACTTTTCTGGAACGGATATAAGGCCGTTGTATGGAAGATCGAGAACAGTAGGCGCGGTCAGGCCCGCAAACGTGGTCGGGAGCGACGTCAGCTTGTTTTTGTGCAGCTAGATTATATGTCAGTAAATTAAATAACACACAGAATAAAAAAATCTCACGTCGATCGTCTTCGAGGAGCCAAAAAGTGAAATTTCGTGCAGAACTTCCTGGATTTCGTTGTTCCAAGCTTTCAGCACTGTAAAATCTTGCGCCTCAAACCAAGATGGCTTGCTTGTGTCACGCCTCGAAGGCCTGGGTTCCGAGCCAAGGAGGAGAAGCCGAGGAAATGCAATGCACGATCGTCCAAACCACCCACTTCACCCAGCATACCACCGCCAGCCATAGCACCCCCTCCGTAAGGGTTGATGCCGAAAGACTTTCGGGGCGTTCTTGTTGGATAATCAGAGTCCTGTGGTGGACGATCATGAGAAGGAAGAATATAAGGAAGTGGAAGAAAAAGACTAACGGAGTCGTCTCCAGCTGCAGGCATGCCCATCCACCGACCCAGCTCGGCGCCACTGGCACTCCACCCTAGTCTTCCCTTTCCTTTTGCATTCGCTCCACCGCCATTTCTGCCGTTTCTTTCCCCCTCCATGTCTCGGCGGTGGTTTTGCAAGGTCCTCTAGCGGTGGTGGTATGGCGTAGTTGACTTCTTTTCGCTGTCTGAGGGAATATGGTTTGCCATCGCCTTCGTCTTCCGGTTTTGGTTCTGGCTCTGGTTCTGGAATAGGTTCGAGGTCGGAAGAGGTGTGGGGCGCGTCATCGGGAGACCCGTCTGCATCTGCGGAAGCTCCAGAGGATGTATGGTCGGGGAAGAAATCATCTTCGACCTCTGCCTTGGATGTCCCCCGTCGTGCATCCCTCCGTTGAATCCGTTGCGCGCGCTGTGCCTGCTGCCTCTCCTTTTGCGAAGGCTGAGGGGCGCCTCCGTTAGCCTTGGAGGCGAGTCGCTTGGCCCGGATCCGAGTGGCATACCCTCCATTCATCTCGTCGTCATCATTAACTTCGATGAAACCATCCAACGCCGCTGTCGGTCTCCGTTTCCTCAGATATCGACCTGGATTGCCATCCTCGTCTTCATCCTCCACATCAGCTGAGTTCTGCTGCCGCCTTGCAGTCGACCGAGTGACTTGGCGGACTTTGGTGTCATTGAAGAGCTCAATTCCATCGTGATGGTGTCTTACAACGGTCGTCGTAAGGAGAGAGAAATGCCTTAGATATGTATATGAGTCAAGGAGTGAAAGTGGACAAACAACAGAACGTACCATACTCATCGTACCACTGTGCGTACTCACCTTGGCATCGAGGTGGTGGTCGAGAAAGAGGCAGCTTATGTAACATTCGACTCGACAGTCTCAACTATGCACGGAACTCTTCATTAACATCTAATTATCTTAAGGAAAATTCTATCCCAAGATCTCTCTACAAAGACTTAGAGCCCAATGCCACACCTGCTTTCGATCTACCATATCTCTCGAAGTAAGAACAGCCGCTGGGAGTTGCATGAAGTTCTGTTGGAAAACTGCCAGATCTTCGTCTGAGAATGGGCATCGCGACTCTTCAACCTCCACCATGCTGAGGGTTTCTGGTGTGTGTGCGACAAACGGATTTTGTGGAAAAGGATCAGTTGGATTGGCAGCTGTGTGATGCTCTTGAATCTGTATATTTTGATACGCCTCCCAGTCAACTCCATACTCGTCGATGTTTTCCACTTCGACATTATCCTGCATCGGCTCGAATTCATTTGCATTCAGAGGACTGAATCCCCGTGCACCATCTTGCAACATACTGAACCAGCGCAATTCAGTAGGTGTTTTGGATCCTTCGCCGGGCTGTTGGCCAGGAATGGACATCTTGTGGTTGTTCCAGGAATTCGCCCAGTCCATGATGTCTTGATTCAAGGAATCAAGGAAAAGGTAATGGATGAGCCAGATGTGGCTTGGGAGGTTGACATCCAGTCCTGCCTGATATTCGAGTTCTTGGAAAAACATCTTCCATTTTGAACCGAGGCCTGCAGTGAAATCGAACCATAGGCACTCGATGCGAATGTTGTGAACACTTCTGAGTAATTTAAACATTGGTTAGGGGTTATAGCCATGTATATGAGTAAGATTTCTCGCCTTCCCCAAATATAAGACCCTCTATTTGGTCCTCTCATCTCTTCCATGTAATCTGCAACCATCACATTTTCCCCTCCATGATCACCACGACATCGACTGGGAAGCCCATGAACTCCGACGAGCTCTTCAAAAAGCTTGAACACAGTTTTAGCCCGATTGTTGTTGTGTGCCCGGATCCCAGTTACGAAGCGCGAATATCCATCGATAAAACCATGGACAACAATTTTATACCTAATCAAACCTACAATGAGGATCAGAAAATCGGAAAGTTGTGATGAAACATAGAGAGTGTATGTGCCATGTTGACCATCATGATGGCATAGAGAATTATAGCCTCGCACATTGTAAATACGGCGTTCAATGCGTCGAACACCAAAACCTGCACGAGGCGGGCCATGAACACGGGCATATGATTGTTGAATGCGCTTGCGAGGAACATGGTGGCCAAGAAATTTAAGGTGACCGTCAATCATGCGGCGCCCAAAGGTCGGAAATGAGTTGAGAATGTCTGTCATAATTGCGTCGAGATCCTCGTCGAGGAGAGTGGATTGAGAAGAGGTAGAAGACAAATAGTAGCGCATAGTTGTTCCATCTTGATCTATGAATTCGACATAGACAGGTTCACCAGGTTCGACGATTCCAAGCTCCAATGCACGACGGCGAACAAGCCGCGAGCTCACGTTGAACACACGGCCAAGTGCAGTAGGGCCTCTCATCGCATACGAAGCTTCTAAAACTTCAGGATCGATGATCACCCGAGGACGGCCTGGTCGTCCGGTGTATTCCAAAGTGACAGGTTCGATAGGGTCTGCATCAGGGAGATCTGCAGACGCAAATTTTGCTTCCTGGAGGTCCTTCATCATGAAATTGATGCTCTCTTGGATAATGGCAAACTGATCAGCTGGGATAATATTTACATGCTTGTAGGGATGTTAGAACCTGTCAGAAAATTTTGAATACCATAGCCTACCTGACTGACTTGAAGCATAAGGCGTGAGCAAGCCTGAATCCGCTGTTTGAGCTGGGCAGCATCACCAAGCTGAGTAAAAAGGGCGGTGTGGACGTCATCCTTGAGGTGGTTAAAAGCAGCAGCAATAGTTGTAAGGATAGTGGTGTGCACCTGTGCCATCGTGGTGAAGGATTGAGAGATGTTCAATCCTGTGCTTCTTTTTCATGCTGCTTCGAGAAGCCTGTGCTGCAAACGATTTCTCAGATAGACTATAATGTCAGATTACCAGCAAAGCCTACCATCTGAAAGCCGCATTGTCTTTCACATTGATCATACTGTAATTATTTTGCAAGGTAACCTTGCCGTATCATCATAAGTCACAATTCACCGTGCTGATCCCGACTTATAAGTCATGCTTGTGCGACACGAGGAACTTCCAGAGAACTTGCCGGCCCCGGTCCTCGCAAGGCCCAGCCTACAAATTTTCCTAAGGTACCTACATAGTTCACAATGGTATATTTCAACATGGGTTGCTCACAAAAATTCCAGACCCACCATAAATCCGAGAGTAGAAAGCGTTTGGTCGAGGTTTAGGGCACGGAACGGCACCGGTAGATAGTCTGAGCAAGGGGATTGCGGTGAAACTAAAATCTTGTCAGAGCTATCTCCCCAAATATGAGATTAAGGCCATGGACCTTTTAGTGTAGGTGCTCTGCATGCCTGTGTAACCTAAGGGCAGGGAGAGTCAGCCAATCCACTGCTGAATATCCTGTTGGCCATGTTCAGCAGCAATAAGCAAAACATGAACCGAATGGACATACCGGGGTCCCGGGGTCCAGGCATAAGCAATCAGAGTTCTTCAAGATCCACTTCAGGCTTCCTAAGCATTAACTCTTGCACATGAGCTTTTCGTTTGGGTTTGACGGCCTTCAGTGAGGGAAGCACCCGACCTCAGGGTCACTCCGACGGCATGTGGAACAGGTGCATATACTCCCGATTCAATATATTTGGAACTGGAGGATATTAGGCATTATAGGCACTTGATGAGACTCGGATAAATGAATGCGGAGGAGACGATATAAAGGCTTACGATGTCGAAGCTGAAATTACACATGATATTATTCCCCTGAAAGACCCTTCTAACTTTGAATTCCAGCAAATACATGAGACTCGATTCGTGAATCAAGATATTGATAGGTTGTTTTGTGAGCAGAGGATGTTGGACAAGTGAGAAGTGAGAAAGGTGTAATTTGGCACTCACTGAGTCACTAGTATGTCTTCAAATCCCAATGTTCGAACTTGACTTGAAGCATAAGCAGCGACTTGGATGGTGGGACATGGATTGATGTCATGCAGGATCTGGGAGTGGCAGAAACCGTCAATCGGGATTTGCACTGAGGCTTCGAATTCGTGATCCTCTTGACTTTGCTCACTCTTGCTGTGCTCTACATCCTAAGCACTGTAGGTATTCAAGCTTCAAGTTCACAATTGATTATAGCATTGAGGATAAAGATGTGGCAGAGCCTGCACATGTCTCCTGGGATGATCATGTGGAGGGAATGATGAAGCCAGTGCTGTAGCCGGTGTAGGTGCCCAGGGAGAGTCAAGATGAAAATCAAACATCACTGTACCCGTCTACTGACGCCGGCAACGAATCTATCATTATCATGATGCCGACTCCCATACCAACATTATGAATGAGTCCAATAAAGTTCAATTTCTATAAACTTAAAGCTAGTAAGCATCCATGGATCATGGTGATCTACATCTATCTGGTCTTGAATACGGATTCGACATCGGCTTCCAGCTCGTCAAAATTTGAGAACATTTCCATCCCTTGCTTCCACCGATCCCCAGCCACCGTATCAAGGCTGCATTGTGTAGCAATGAAGCGATGTCGACGAACGTTTCTATGGGAAGGTCTTGTTCTAGTTTTCCCATAGAAATATTCTCAGATGCGTAGGGCAAAAATTCGTGCCGTGTACGTGTTTCCATTCTGCATAAAGAAGCGAGTCAGTGAATTTGCAGAATATAATTCTTGTGGAAGATGGAGTGTTGGAGTGCCTATATAGACATTAAAATAGCATGCACAGCGCGATTATTCCACCACCCTCGCCGCAGTGCCTGTGGTAAGACTCCGCGAACGATGACGAATGCGAGCGGTAGACTCCGCAAGCGACTCGCTCCTATAGTGCCGTGTCGAAATCGCACAGACGGCGCTATCACCACCGTCGCCGCAGTGGCTGTGGTAAGACTCCGCGAGCGACTGCAGGTGAATTGCGTGTCCGGTGATTGATGGTAGGCTATCAAGATAGGCTGCTGTGGACTCCACGAGCGATTCCTGACCCGCCGAATCATAAGCGTGCATCGAAATAGCACGGACAACGCAAGTATCGCACCACCCTCGCCGCAGTGCCTGTGGTAAGACTCCGCGAGCGATTGCAGATGCGAATCACATGTCGTGTTAGTGATTGACGGTCGGTAGGATGGGCTGCCGCCGCGCCTGTGGCAAGACTCCATGAGCGTCATCCTTCCTGAGCGCCCGAGATGAAAAAAAAGGAGTGACGCTGGAGGACTTTACCTTTCATGTCCTCTAGATTTGCCTGGATGGATGTAGGGTTCATAAAGGTAATCCCCAAAAAATTTCTTAAGCTTTAAAGCTTAAAGTGCAGTGCCAAATACAAACATCACTTGGCACCAGTTCCTTTCCCTTTTAGTAATCAGAGAACATTTTGGGCGCTTGGCCGCCAGGAGGTCAATAAAACCTGGAATTCAGACGTAACAAACGTTAGAATGGAGAATCAGATAATAATCCCATGGAAAAAAAAATTCCTAGGGGAAGGAGGCTTACGGGTATCTTCAACGCTCAACGCGCTGAAGCTGAAGGATGGAAATCTTTTGTCACGGTGAAGGCCCACGTGGACGCGTCAACGCCAACGTTACAACTCACAACTTCTACATTTGACTCACGTTGACCCGCCCAGCGTCAGAGGGGCGTTACGCGATTCGATTCACTCTCACTTCGAGTCCTGCAATCAAACCAAGGCAAGTGCCCTGATTGATCCCCGTTTTCATCCTGTATAAACTACATAATATAATGACTACTATCCTACTAGCGACGTTGGCGATTGGATTAAGAGCATGTGATCGACCACGCGAGCGATTACAGCGATGAATTTGATTCGGCTTGTTATTTGCCAAGGACCAAATTGGTGAGTCTTGTAATACTAAGAGGAATTCATTGGGTGCTTACAAACATAGGGTTAAAGGGCGTCGTCCATCCAATTGTAGGAGAATGATTTGACATTGCGAAGGCAGCGATGCTCGCAATCTGACGTAATGGGTCCTTCAGTGACATGCACTAAGAGAATAAGATGAAAAATATCAACATCAATATATCACCCAGACAGGAGAAAAAGAAATTAACGCACGACGCTCCGAAACCCATGCCCTCCGCCTATATATTTCATCACGTCCGTCTACCCCACTTTCCAACCCCACTTTCCAACCCATCACACTTCATCACCGTACCAGCCCACCCGACCGTGTAACCCCAAGACTGCACCACGTTCAACAGGCTGATGGGATTGGCAACGCCTTACCTCGCGATTACCTCAAATATCTAGATGCTACCTCAGTGTTGCACCACATGCACCACCGGCCTGGTGGATGGCGACTGCTGCCACCACGACCCGACGACTGAATACTTTGATTAGTGCCCACTGCCAATGGCCCCAGAGCACCCAGTTCAGGCCTCTCACAGCGCCTTTTTGTATCCGCTATTCCACATCTCGCTAATAAAATAAGTATACAACATTTGCCATACTGATTTTCTGAGATAATAAGGACTTGAGAAAGTAAATTGCTACGGAACTCACGTTTATTGGAAGACTGACAAGTTTCAGGGAAATTAAGGTTTTTGGCGAGATAAGGATTTTCAAGGAAATAAGGATTTTCGAGGAGATAGGATTTTCGGGGAAATAAGGATTTTCAAGCAGATAAGGATTTTCAAGGAGATAGGGATTTTCCGTACCGCTGAACTTTCGGGAGATTAAGAGTTTTAAATATAGTCCAACGGAACACCTCATATATTAAATGCAATATTTGTGCTAAATTTTGGCGATCAAAAATTGTGACAGAAAGGTAAAGTTTGTTGTTTTATTGTTCTCGCTGTCAATTATAGTATTTACGACAAGCTTTGGTCCCTTTAAAATAAATTAAAAATGTTTTCAATTCAGTTTCGGTGCGAAACATTTTTCTTTTTGTTTAGCTGACAACAAAAATTCGTGCTAAATTTATCATTTACGAGACAACAAAAGAAAATGTGAATGTGAAATTTAACAAACAATTTTCTCTCTACAAAAACATGACATATACTTTAGGTTCTGTGGGGCTAAGAACTTTACAATAAAGGTAGGATCTATATTACATTTTGTCAGAATTAAAATATATTATTTTTAATGGATTCAAGATCTCGAAAAACGGTCTAAAAAACGTAAACATGTTTAATTTATTTTCTTAATCATTTTTAGTCGACTTAAATAACCTGTTGCCAGCAGTGTCTGCGGAGATTCTGCAGGCCGCAGAATTGTCCCCTTCCAGCAGTGTTGGGTGCAATTGCCCCATTATTGACAACTCTCGTAGGCAAAATGTAACAAGATCACGGGGACTTGAAACTGTTGAGAACAGATTTGAGATTAACCAACTTTGGAGTAAGATGTGAGAGTTTTCATATGTGACG
>Ga0307513_10005591_pt1 | contig 16581 bp, 9 predicted proteins | sample 15_EM_MG_FD_202174 | JGI IMG/M metagenome (GOLD analysis project Ga0307513, IMG submission 202174) | Populus trichocarpa ectomycorrhiza microbial communities from riparian zone in the Pacific Northwest, United States - 15_EM | ecosystem: Host-associated > Plants > Roots > Unclassified | place... | reverse complement strand
AGTTTAAACCATTACTTTATATAATTTAGCCATAATAGATGATCTTTATCTAGTGAAAAGGAACTTTGTGCCTCCACATAGATTCATATTAGTTTTTTTAGGATTCTATAATATGTGCACCTGAATTTAGTATTGTTAAATAGAGAAAGAAAGAACTTGACTTTTTACCTTCAAATAGCATGTAGGTACTATATTAAATATGCAAACACCTTATAAGATCTAAGTTCAAAAAGCCTATCGAATCATACCTCAAAATGGTTGTAGCGGGGTAGGTCTATAGTTATAGGCCTCTCTGTACTAAGCTATATTTATAGCATTTTAGGAGAGTGTAATGCTAGATAAAAAAAAAAAACACCTTTTATAATGAAATACAATATCTATAGAGCATTATGATGTGTTCAAATATGGGTAATTATCTATTTTTTAAGGTTTAGTAATATAAGAATAAACCTTGACCCAAAATCAATCTTTCTAGGGTGTAGCTTGCTATGATCTTCATTCCAAGATTTGTCTTTCAAGGAATGTAAAAAGACTTTACTTAATTTGATATATTTGAGTGATATAGGATTATTGTCTTTATAATCAATGGGTCCAAGACCTCAATGGATTTCACTTACCCAACATTAAAGAACAAAATTTAAAAGAAAAAGATTTTATAGCATAGAGAAGCATCATAACCTATAGAGATCTATAGTGTAGGGTAATGATTAACCCTATTCCAAAGAATAACTATTGTTCTTGTGAACACTACAATCCTTTCTTTGTATTCATACAGTTAAGGTTCCTCCAATGCATAGCTTTTTCCATGCTTTATTGAGAGATTACTTGTATTTACAGAAAAACTATAATGGTAGTTGTGTAAACGATCTTTAGACTTAATTACCAAGTTATCTTATATAGAGAATGCTATGTTTTGATTCTAACTACACATTGCCTTAATCAAAGATAATAAATGAAAAGATATTGTGTATAACATAAATTATATAAAGGTATTTAAGTGATTAAAAGATGATTTATCATCCTAGATGAATTAGAAAAAATGTTTCATATGTTATCAAATAATATTTATTGAGAAATTCATGTATAAGGTAGAATGAGATTTGAAAAAAAAGGTTTTAAATCTTCTCCAAATGATTAATGACTATGATGTTAAGAACATATATGATTTATTGAAACATAGCATATGACTTTTCTAATATTTGAGAAATCATGACACATTGTTAGACAATACTCTTGATCTTCAAGTATAAATCAATCAATTTATTGTATTGATAATAAGTTAAATTATTTAATTTATTTAATCATGTTTTATTAGGATTCTGATTTATATTTGAGTCAATATATTAAAAAATCAATGAGTCACACACATTAAAAATCATTAACAATAAATTAAACTAGGATAATAAATTAAGTATGAATTAATTATAACTAAGTTTTAGAAAATAAGGACTAAATGTAATTAATATACAAAATTATAATTCTAGATCTATAAAAATGAAGTAGAGAATTAATTGTATTAATTTATAATAATTATCCTTAATAAAATATGCTATATTTTTCAAAGCACACAAAGTGATATTTTCCTATTAATAGTTTCACAACCCAATTTGTGACCTTCTTTTCAAAATATTTGTTTAAAAATGAAAAAAAATAAAAACAAATCCAAAAAAATAAATTTTTGATGTATTCATGTTATTTTTGTCATTTTCAACGTCTTTTCAAAAGAATCTGAAATTTAAAAATTTATTTTCAATGCGTTTATTTCAAAATCTTTAATTAATTTTTCTCATTGAGTTTATAGTGCCTTTAACAAAAAAAAAATACTAAAAAATAAGAAAAATATAAAAATATAAAAATAGACAAAGCTAGGACTAAAAACGAAAATAAAAAGAAATGAAAAAACCAAAATAAAATTAAGTTACTTGATGACCAAGCAATTAAAAAAAATTACTTTACCTATATAAAAAAAAACCACAAGGGGGCATTTTTTATAAAATAAAAGCCACATACTTAGTTATCATATCAAACTCTCTCCAGAAAAATCACTAAGAGAGCGTTTGGAAACGCAGTGACACCCGTATTTTCAAAAAATTAAATTTTGTTTTGCTAAAAATTAATTTTTTTTATATGTTTTGGATCGTTTTGATACGCTGATCTCAAAAATAATTTTTTAAAAATAAAAAAAGATATTATTTTAATATATTTCAGCATAAAAAACACTTTAAAAAACAACCACAACCACAATCACAACCACAATCACACTCCAATCACGTAAACAGTTGCCTATTCTTAGAAAAGGAGATGAAAAACGTGACCTCACTCTCCCTCATCTTCTCGAACAATAACTACACAAAAAAACACCATTACAGCTCTCTTTTCTCACATTTCTCTCACTCTCATCTTCCCCAAAAAAGCCACGCCAGACGAAGCACTTCCCACTACCACTTCTCTTGTCCCTGGTTCCTCCTCCTTAAACCACTCACAGACCCATCTTCCCTCTAACTATCATCATCGATTGGTTACCATCAATATCGCCATCCAATGACCCATCATCTCCATTGTCAAGTCTTAAAAACAACAGTACACAAAAACCATCAAATTTTCCTGACCTCTCAGAGCCTCCACACCAAGGATAGCTTTCTCCCTCTCTCGACTAGTAGTAGCCTCAAAAATCCACCTTTGATACCTACCATCGACCATACCTTCCAACTAGTCACCAGCCCAACCAAAATCACCCTCCCACCTTCCCTCTATGACCTGAAATCTCCATCAGCCGTGTAATGACAACCATCACAACTAGCCTTATGGCTCTCCACTTTCCACGATAGCCATACGGCCCTTACTATCTTTTTCAGCCATGGTAGTAAACACTAGCAGTAGGAGCAGCGGGACCAATGAGGCTTCATTTGGCATTGTGATCAACTGTTGTTTTTTTTAATTTTAAAAATTTTTAGTTTTAAAATATTTATTTATATTTTTAAATTGATGTGATAATATTAAAAATAAATTTTAAAAAATAAAAAATATTATTTTAATATATTTTTAAATAAAAAATATTTTGAAAAATAACTTTTACTATTATTTAAAAATTTTAAAAAAATTTTGAGGGCTTTGAGACGGGGCTACAGGCAACAGTAGACTATACCACCGAACAAGCTCAAAGAAGAGTAGCTCATGATCCGCGAACACACGCGCCATTTAATTTCATCGGCAAGTGATGTTCATGCATTAGGGCTTCGGCAATGTACTATACGTGCCACACACGCCATATCATATGCCATTGCACTTCCATTAGCTCTCAACAGCTTCTAAAAACACCTAACCATATCCAGAAGGTCAATAATCGAGTCCAAACCTGAACATTATTTAACATGTCTTAGAATATGTTTGGGAAAATTTAAATTTTTTTTTTTTGCTAAAATTTAATATAGTTTGTACGTTTTGGATCGTTTTGATGTGCTGATGACAAAAATAATTTTTAAAAAATAAAAAAAAACTTATTGACATACATTTCGGCACAAAAAGTTATTTAAAAAGCAATCGCTATCACACTGTCAAGCACCCTTTTAGATTAGAATGAGTGTGAAGTGATTTGTTGGATTTTGACCAGAATTGTATCATTAATTGCTTTATTGTGATGACGATTATAATGTTTTGTTGTTAAATGTTACAAATCCTGAACTAGTAATGCTTTTCTAATGCTTTTCAAAGTCTCAAAGTTGAAGTCTCATACTCAAGGTTTACTAATTATGTTTAATTTTATCTATTTATATATTTTAATATGGATATGATTTGGATATGTTTAGCTAATAATTTTGAAGAAGGTTTTTTGTTCTTGAAAAGTCATAAATTAAGTTAGAGAATTGGGAACATTGTTGATTTGAAATTATTTTTTGTTGAACTTGTGATATGGTTTCTGGTTTACATGATTTATGATTTATCTTCTCATCTATAGTCAAGATATGCCTGGAGAATATGGAGAAATAATGATATGAATCGTGGGCAAAGTTTCTTGTTTTTCACTACTTTGATCTATCACAAGAAAATTTTGTCACGTGGTTCGTGTTGTTGGATTATGCTTTATTGACTTTGAAAGATTTGGGTCATGCTTATTATTTAATCCCAGGATTCCCAGCCATTTTTTGGGTCACTTTTTATGTTGTGAGCTGATCCTTTTTGCTCAAGCCTTTTTTTTTTTTTTGTATATATATATATATATATATGGATTAAATTCATGTGGGCTTTCAGATACATGGGTTGATATTAAGGTTTAGGTCTTTAATCTGGTTTGTGTTTGAATGCTAATGATGGGCTCATGAATATGAATTTTGCATGTACTTTGATTTATTTTTTTATTTTTTATTTTTTTTTGCATATGGTCAAATTCAAAAATACTTTTCATGCATATTTTTTGTAAAATAAAAACATATTTTTCTTTATATTTTTTAAGAAAAAGAAATTAATGGATTTTACCAATAATTTATAAATATTCATTAAAACTTCACCTACATTTTAAAAACACAAAAAATAATTATTTATTTTTAATGTCAAGATTTATGAACTTATATATCAGATATATTTATAATATTAAGAAAGGAAAGTTAAAACCATAATAAATAAAATAAACTTTTTTCCCTCTTTTTGTTTAATTTTAATATTTGAGAATTATGTCAATTTTCAAATCAATCTTATTAAACACACAAGATTTATACAACTCATTAAGAATATTAACAAGTCGAGGGATAAAATGTTTATACTTTAACATAATATTATTGATTGCACCTTTTATCAATGACAAACCATTATGGATCTTATCAAAAAATACATAGAACATTATGGACAATAACTTCAACTCTTTATTAGAAAGCCTTACAAAACTTCAATCATTTTGAAATTTTAACTCAAGATAAAAAAAAAATATCTGAAAACTTCTAGCAAAATGTCAGCTTAATCCAAAGGTTAGATAAAATATCATGTTTGTTGGTATAAAGTTATGTAGTAGGATTAAATTGAAATCTGAATTTGATTGTCCTATACAATCCTCAAATTTCTGTAACAAAGATATAGCAACACTAAAAATAAAAGAATCAAGATTGTTAGTGTTAAAATATGTTTTCTTATACATAAGTAAAATCATAGACATGTCAGAAAAACAAGCACTCTTGATCTCGCTTTTTGTTTTTGTATAGAAACTCAAGTGTTTACCTATATGTTCTACGCTCTCTTCTTTTCTCCTCCTTATTTTCTTCTCTCTATTTTTGGCTTCTATTAACCTTTTTTTTCTCCATTAACCAAATCTAAGCCTTTTCTCTCCTTTCTTATTCTTTCCTTAAGACTTACTATATTTTCAATCTTTAAACTCACGATTTCACATTATTTATTTGTTTAATTGACTTTGCTTTCTCTTTTCAGCTTTAATTGGTCTTGTTTAAGCCTTCAAGACTTTCTTTTTATGAACTTTTACCTTCAATAACATTGTATAAAAATAATAGCTGATAATAATTTTAGATAAGCATATCTTACTAACCACTTTCGTATATATTTTTGAATGATAACCACGACTTCACATTGTTATATTATCATTTCAACTTCACTTTTCTTTTTCAATTTCAATTGGTCTTTATAAACCTGTCTAGGTGACAATGATGCAAGTGTTTATGTCCTTCCATCATTTTTAAGAAAATACCTATTTTTAAGTTCATCACACTTGTCCTTCCTATCAAATTGACAATGTCTCCCTAACAGTAAATGACTAGCATGCATTGGAATCATGTCACACAAAACATCATCCTTATACTTTCAATCAAAAAAGAAATCAAAACATGTTTAATCATCATAACTTCACCACATTCATTCAATCATTGAAGCTTATAAGGTCTATTATGCTTAACAATTCTCATATTCAATTTCTTAACAATTATAGTACTAGCAACGTTAGCACAACTTTCACTATTAATAATCTTACAACACACCTTGTTACTAATGTGACATCTAATATAAAATATGTTCTCTTTGTGTTGCTCCTTTACCAATTTCATAGCAACTTTCTAATCATCAACCTTTGAAAACTTATTTTCTTTATCTTTAGCTTTAGAAGGTTGAATTTTAATTTTTCTTCCCTCCTGCATCAAGAACGGTTTGGATTTGTTCCTTTTGCAATTTAGCATCTCTTTTATCTATAAGATTAAGACCATCACGTAAACTAGCAATAAAAGTCTATTGTATATCCATTATGTTCATGACCTCCTCAAATCTTAAGGCTATCATATCCAATTTCCTTTCTATAGCCTTGTTACCCTTTAGTGATGAACCATTTTTGGCGGATATTTTAATTTTTAAAAATAAACATTAGCAACAAAGATATATATATATATATATATATTCTAACACACTCTCTCACGTGTTTACTCTCAAATTAATGTCTCTCCTATCGTGTTTCACAAAATTTTTATAGGTTTTTCACTCAAATATACTCACTACCCTTTTACCTCTCAATCCCCAACTTTCAGTTCTTAAAAGTAACTAGCACAATAATCAAATAAATCAACTAACCAAAGTATCAGTTTCTAATTAATTATTGACTCAAGAAGAAAATATTTAACTAACAACTAGCAAATTGACAAAACTAAGAATGTGAATTTTACAAGTAACAATGTAAATTTCATGCGAGATATATGACGATATGAAGACACAAATAAAATTATAAAATCAAGAAAAATCAATAAACTAAAGATTTTTTTAATACTAACCCAATAAAATTTCAAGAATCAAATCAAAATAACTCAAAGATCAAAAAAAAAAAATTCTCTTAAACTTTTGGCCAAATTAGCAAATTTCAATTTCTCTTCCTTTGTTTTTAATTAAGCAAACTCAATATAATATAAGATCCAACTTTTTTATATATATACATTTCCTCTAGTAATCAAAAATCCATAAAACTCAAACTAAGTTTTTTTTTTTATGCTAACAATATGCAAATTAAGAAAATATAAGAATTTAAAAAAAAAAAAAAACTAGTCGAAACTAAGACATAGAGAATCAAGAAAAATAATATGAAATAAAAGAACATGAATTGAAAAGATATAACTTGAAATTAAAGCAAGCTCTTATATTAATTGATGTAGGTTGAAGCTAAAGACAGCAACAAATAAAGAGCTTAAAGTCTTTTTTGAGCAAACGGTGTTGCAGATGTAAATCCTAAATGCGTAGGTTTATTCTCTCTAAAATAATAATATTAAATTTTTCCTTCTTAGGAGATTTACAAAGCCTTTTGGTCCAAGCTTCTACTATAAAGAAAAAATATAAAATATAATAAAATTTTATTTGACTTTAGAATGGTTAGGCTTGACCTATAAAGCCATGATTCACCTTACTGAGGTGGATCCATTTTAACTAATAGATCCTTAGTAATAACCAGACAAATAAACAATATAATTTATCTTAGGTAAAGTGTATTAAGAATGATATTATCATCCCTATATACAATTAGTTCTATTATCTAGACTCTATAAACCAATTAAGGTTCCTAGTAGGTGACGATTCCAAACCTTTAAACCATGAAATAACAAAAATTACTTGTTCTTTCCACACCTACAAATCCTAATTCCAAAGAATGATTGTCACGACACCCTAGATATACGAAAAATAAGGTTATAAGATTTTTCTTATAAATAAATTATTATACCTCATATTATTATAAAGTATAATACAACATACAAGAAAGAAAAATAAAAGATCTAAGACAAGGCATAATAATCCATCTTGTTTAAAAGAGTTTAAAATATTTTTTTTATCTAATAATTCATGTGGATTACTTATAGGTCAGATATTTGGATGGTTTGTGGCTTGTGACAACTCAACCTTGAAAAATTAATCAAACACTAGAAGAAAGAATTGATATTCAAGTAATCTTTACACAAATCCCAAACAACGTTGTATTTTCTAACAGGATCCAAGAGACTCATAAAAAAAATTAAAAATACTATTTTTTTTTGTTCATGTCTTTTAAGAAACCCAACAAGTACACCTTCCTTTTAATTTGGTCAGTATTGGGGATGATATAAATTATACATTAGTTGGTTGAAAATTTCCTCATTTCTTTTGATCTTTAAAAAGTATTTGTGTTTTCTTCAACCACTTTGGTAGCTTTTATATCTTTATTATCTCTTCAACAACTTCTATAGGCTTTCTTGATCTCGTGATCTCAAATAGTCTCCATTCTTTCATTTTTCCAACTAGGTATGTTCCCCTAAATGGTTTTTCTCTACTCATTATGCCAATATCTTCTTATAAAGAGCATCTTCTCCAAAATGATTTTAATGCATTTTTGCTCTATTATAGTTATGGTTTCTTTTGCACTAATTAGGAAATTTGTGTATCAAGGGCTATCATGCCCAAGTTGGGTTGTTGGTATTATGTCTGATATATTGGTATATTTCCTAACACATGGGGCATAATAGTTTCAAAAATAAAAAAAAACTTTAGTTTTGGGACTTGCCGCTAGTGTATAAGCCTATGGTACTTCATACCTGTTTTGTTGCAATTTATTATTGATTAGACTCAATTAATAAAAAATAGTTAACATATTTTTATTGATTATCACAATATTGTTATGGTACGTCATGTTTGTTATGTTCTTCATCTTTGTCTGGATAGCCCTTATATATGCATTAAAAATATTTAAAGGCCAAAAGAAGGATGCCTTTTCAAAAGCTACATGGTTGGATGGATGATACTCGTTACTGTTGGTTATGACTACCTTATAATGCCATCTGACCCATAAAAAAAGGATATGCATGGCTATGTTTAAGGCATAAATACACCTAAATAGGAACCTATAGTTAATGGTGATGACATAGTTGGAAGAGGTGGAAATAATAATGACTACTTGGGGACAATAAGGTTATGTTTAGATGTAGTTCTATATTGTAGGGATGAGATAGATCCCTATCACATTACATCTAAAACTAGTTAATCCATATGAATATATAGTGATAAAGGAATACCAGGTTCCTAACTACCAAGAAATTGGCCCTTTTATATTACTTTTACTAATTGTTCATCAAGTGTAGCAATAACTAGTTTACCTGTATTATTATTTGGTGGCATATCTACTAGTTAATAGAAGAAATATTGGATCTTTCTCACTAGCCATGTTATTCTATTGATCATAGATACAGATGCTTGTAAATCAATCACGTTACATATTCTTTGTTTCTTCCTTATAACAAGGACAAACTATAATTGGAAACTTAATATTGAACAATAGGTAATCGCCTTATAAAATCAAACAAAGTGTAGGTATATCAAACTTTGAACCTTAATATCTTAATGACCCATCCTCTTTCCTAAAAAGAAAGGCTCTTTGGTTTTAAAAGGGGGGAAAAGGTCTAAGACTTATGTGATATATGAAGGAGTCGCCACCTAGTATTATGATCACTAGAAACCCTAACTGGTTTTTCAGAGTTCTAAGATGAGGGACTAGTTATGTTAAAAAGAATATACTATTACTCTAAAGTATCCTACTTGAGGTAACCTTTTCTATTTGTAATTGGTATGTTGTGCCTAATTTACTAATAATCTATCTATATGGATCGAAATAGGTCTACTACAATAAGTTAAAATGCTTGGTGGATGGTTGGAGTAATTCTATCCTTTCTAAAATCCATGTGATCTTTTCCACTCCTAATTGCTACTACAATGATTATCGATGTTGGCTTCACTAATTTTAATAATAGTTAGTGAATTAACCTATTTACAACCAATTACTTATGATCAAGACCTATGACTAGTAATGGTCTACCAAGTGAAGTCAGTGAATAATTAGATGTGCCTATATTGGGCTCAATGAACCTGGCCCTAAACCTAGGAAGAGTTATCGCTAAATACTTTGTTTCTACAAGTATGGTCCATGGACAACAACTAATGAAAGTTCATTTATCCTATGGTATTGAATTCATCATATTTTAATAAATGAGGTTTTATACTCGAGGCCTAAATATCAAAACAATAACCATTATAGGTTCATCTATTTAGAGATAGGATTTAGTGGTATGAATGTTCTTTTTGGATTAACTTTGGATAATAACCTCTATGGATTCATTTGTCTTAAATTTGTCTTAAAGTGTGTTTTGATGTTTAACAATCACATTGGTATCTTATTTTTAAAGAATTGCGCTGAATCAATATTTTTTTCATATCAATTGAGAAGACTCATCTATTGATTATTGGTATGCATTTGGCGACTCATTAAGAAACTTAGTGCCCCCAATTAACACTTAGGTGCTTATTTAAGTTCAACAACATATTGTTTTTGAGTTTTTTTTTTAAGAAGACATCAACATGAAAAAAAAATCATAAAATAGGTGTGCGAATGACAAATAATGTTCTTTTTAAAAAACAAATTGCTTTTTTTCTTTTGAAAAATATTTTGGAAATGAAGGTTGAAATTAGGTTACGACAATATTCGTTACATAATTTTATATTTATTCTTTATAATTCTTTTCTTGCATCAAAATGAGCTACTTGTTTTTGCAATTTCAAGTGTTAATAAAAGAGCTACAACTTTCAAATAAAGGTAACAATCAAACATCATCTAGACCTTAAGTAATATAGTTGGGCCTATGATAAGAAGTGATTTTGAGCAGTCAGATGTGGATCTATCACAACTATATGAGGATTTGCTCCAATCAGATTACATGAATAGCCTAACAAATACATTTATGAACCAGTGGAATAGGTTAGATCCAAGAGGAGATCTGGTCACGCCACAACATAATAACATCTCAAAAGGACAATAGCTTTTGATCCGATCGTTGGATCATGTTTAAATTTTTTTCAGGACTTTTTGAAAATTGTTTTCTCTATAGTAACCACTATGTTGCTATGCGGATCGTTATATTTTTAGATATTAAAAATCTTGTTGAGGTCCTTGGTTTGGAAAGTTTTGTGATTTTCCTTGTTATTTTTTGATTTCGTGCTTATTTAGGATTTTATGCTTCTTTCCTTTGTAATTTTGGATTTTGTTTTGTTTTCTAGTTTAGGTGGAGTTTCTGGCCTGTTTAAGGCTTTCTAAACCTCATAAGGAAGAAAACTTCATTATTAGTATTTAGAGAGAATAAACTTGCGAATTTAGGGCTCATATCTGCAGCCCTTTTCATCCATAAAAATATTATGTGTTTTTTGTTTAATTGTTGTTTTTAGTTGAAGCTTGCATCATTGACCTAGGAATTCATGTGATCATGTGTTAGAAAATAATATAAATCATATCCTGGGACCTCACCTAACAGTTTAAGTTATTGGGTTGAATTGGTTCTTTGACATGGTATCAGAGCCTTGAAGACCAAGCAGTCATGAGTTCAAATCTCACCATCCTTATTTATTTGATAAAAATCAAGCACAAGGTAATGTAGGTCTATGCAAGTTTCAAGCCCAAAGGGCTTTCACTTGAGGGGGCATGTTAGAGAATAATATAAATCATATCTTAGGACCTCACCTAACAGTTTAAGCTATTATGTTGAGATGGTTCTTTGACATCATGAATGTTGTTTCAGCTCTCTTTTACTCAGATTCATGTTTCCTATATTAAAATCATTGTTTCTAAATTTTATCGATGTATATACTTTGTTTGCAATAGAGGAGATAATCGAGTTTTGTTTCACGAACGCATGCAGAGAGATGCAACTATATTCCCTAATACAAATTAAATAGCATGGTGATGTATGATTAATTGACGATAAGTTCTTCAAGATGCATGAAAGCAAAAGGCTGTAATGAGCTTTAATAATCGCTTAGCTGACAAAGTTTATTGACCGATTATAATGATAGCATTACTCCATTTGATAAAACATCCATTTATCGTCTTTTGATGGGATTGGGTAGGGAGAGGGGGGGAGGTAAAGTGTCCCATAGTTAATACTTGGTGCAATAAGCTTCCTTGAACGATAAAGTCTACCTCTTAAGATCATATCCCTATCAAGGAGTTCACTTCCTACACGTTACCATAGACTGCACAGTCAGATGCAAATGCAAAAGAAAAGCAAATAACATCCTCAACCATTTTAATAAAGGTCTGCAAAGAATTCAGTTTCACGTCTGCATCGGTAAAGTGCATTGTGATAATGGGAATGTTGAGATGATTTTTAGCATTGTAGCAAAGACTTAGTTCTTAAATAAGGTGATCAATCGGTTTCAAACGCATGAATTTGAACGATCCTCTGACAGATATGTTAATGTGGTTCTCGAATCAATGATAATGTTGTCATTTGTAAATGCTGTGCGAAAAATTTCTGCTAGATTCTATTCTCTTTCCTTCTACACTGATCCCTTCTAGTGTAAGGAAGTAGTATGAATCTGTGTCTCCTGAAATTGCTGGTGTAGAAACCGCTCCAGGTCTTGAAACCACACATTTTCCACCAAAATTCAACTTGTTAGGGGTGCTTGATCTATCAAATTATTCATTCTAGTAACTAGGGAAACTGCTGCTCCACATCCAAGGCCAACTACGCCAGTTCCATCAAAATTTATTATAGGGAACTCAATTCAAAAGGTCATGGAGGACAACCACCAATCATTGATTGGAAACCACCAACCATAGCCACCGACCACTTAGATACTGCCACTTACCATTATCTTTCACACATGGAACTTTATTTTTCATTATTTTATTTTGTGTATAAATAGGTAACAAAGTTTATGTTATTGAGTGTGGAAAATAAAATAGAGAAACACTAGAGAGAAAGAGAGGGTGAGAGTTTAAGAGTTTGTAATTTTATCTAAGCTTGTTATTTATGAAATAAAACATATTGTTTATCTCCTTTGAGTAATTCAAAACCACCATCAGTTGTCTCTCCCACCAACAATTATTATCAGAGCATTGTTCGTCAAATACATAGGAGTTTTTGAAATGCGCCTGAATTTTCAATGTTGTCAAAAACATATTTTTATCTTTCCATAGTGTAATTCTTTAATACAAACTCAACGATGCAAAAATTAGCCTTATCGAAGCAAGGGGTACACTATACGCGCCACCTGAAGACACTACTTCTATCAACCACGTGCATCCCACATGTGCCATATTTGAGCCAAGTTGAGCCACTTAAGCCAATCCATAAGCCGAGCCGCCAAGCCATTTAGGCGAGCCGTGATTTGTGCAGAGCCAAGCCATCAAACCATTGACTGAATAATATTCCTAGGATATTCCCAGTTCAACCCTAACGAACCGACCGATGTTTAGAATCGGTTTTTTGACTAGTTTAACCTATTTTTAACTCATTTTCAACCAATTCAGACTATTCTGGATTCATACGCAGTATCTGTTTTGTCAAATTCATCTTCAATCATCTCAAAGCTGACCAAAGACAATTATGATAAATGATGTACCAAACTGAAGGCATTTCTTGGCTCACAAAAATGTATAGAGATTGTGGAATATGGTAATGATGAACCGGATACCAAAGAAATAAAAGATTCTCTACAAGAGGCACAAAAGCAAGTTCTCAAAGCCAATATAAAAAAGACAACAAAGCCAAGACCATTATTTATCAAGGTCTCGATGAAGTCACATTTGAGATCATCGCTTTCACATAAACCTCAAAGGAAATATGAGAGGCTCTCCAAACAAAATACAAAGGTGCTGACAGAATAAAAAAGATTCATCTCCAATCTTTGCGAGGTGAATTTAAATCATTGAAAATGAAGTTCTCAGAATCTATTTCTGATTATCACTCAAGAATTATGGTGATAATTAATCAGATGAGTTGAAATTAATAATCCTTCACAAATTCTCAGGTTACTAATAAACTTTTAAGATCCCTAGATCTAAGATTTGATTATGTTGTTGTTACTATTAAAGAGTCTAAAAAAGTGGACAAGTTGGTGGTGGATGAGCTTATGGGTCTTTATAAGCTCATAAACAAAAGATTGTGAAAAGAAATGGAGATAAGACAATAAAGCATGTCTTGTAATCAAAACTATCCCTCAAAGAAGATAAATACGAGTAAAGAGGGACTTCAACAAGTGGATTTACCACTTGAGGAAGAGGTGAACAAAAACAAGAAGGATTTCACTGATTTCAAGGAAAAGGATCTTGGGATATAAGATCAAGAGGTAGAAGTGTTAAAAACAACACTAAAAGAGGATGAGGACAACAAACATTTACTCATAGAGGAAGAGGAGGCGATTACAATAACCATGACAAGAGGAATATCTAGTGTTATAGCTGCAATCAGTTTGGGCACTATAGCACTGAATGTTAAAGGAAAGCTCTATTAGATGTACATGAACAGCTCAATTATACAAAGGAAAATACCACCATAAAAGGATCACCTACATTATTTATCCAAAATGGAATCGATAAGAATCAAGAGAATTTCAGTATCTAGATTATGGAGCCAGCAATCGTATATGTGAACAATGAGACCTGTTTGGTGCTCTAAATGAGACTATACAAGGACAAGTCACTTTTGGAGATACCTCAAAATTTTTAGTAGAAGGTAAAGGCAACATCCCAATCATGTTAAAGAATGAAAATCATAGCTACATCACAAATGTTTATTATATTCCAGCCATAAAGCACAACATGCTGAGTGTAAGCCAACTTATAGAAAAAGATTATACTTTTTTCATGAAGGATTATAATCTTACATTCAAAGACTACAATGAGAGATTAATTTCCTTTATGAAGATGTCTAAGAATAAGATGTTTTCTCTAAACATCTATATGATGCAACAATGTGTTTGATTATCATCACTAACCATAAAAAGTGGCTCTAGCACTTAAGGCTTTGATATATCAATTTTACAAATATGAAGATGCTAGCAAGCAAGGAGATGATCAACACATAGAAGTGAGTCATTTCATCACTAATAATGGCCCTAAAGGTCCTAAATGTAGTAAAAATATTCTTTTAAAGAAAATTAAGGATAATTTTTCGGTCATTAGTAGGAGTTGCAATCATTTTAATCCAATTTTATACGTAATCCACTACTAGAAGAATATATTTGTTATTGTAAGATGAAGAAAATAGTCCCACAAAAATACCCCAAACAATAAACACCTTCATATTTAGAATATTCTATAAGGGCATCTCATTTTATCTAGAGATGTTCCCAGAATTCTGGTATCTATCATATGTTATAATAAAAGCATGAGCATCCTTTAACAAGTTTGGCCAATAAAATCCTAATTGAAGAACTTTAGTTGTTGTTTGACAAGCTTCAAAGTGCCCTTCACATTCAACTATGTGGAAATGCTTTAGAATATCTACCATCTCCTATTCTAGAACACATCGCTGAATAACTTGGTCTACACTGCTTATAGAGTATTAGTTACTCCTAACAATAGTGTTTTACTTCTAAGAAAATTTTCTTCTTTTGTTGGTAAGAGAATTCTAAAGGAATGACCTTACCTACAAGAAAATTGATATACTTTACATACCAAGTAGAGGGTTGTTAGAAGGAGTAGCTAAATGTTTCTCATCTAGAAAATTATCATTTATGAACATAAAAAAAAACAATGACTAAACATTCAATTTTGCAGTTCGAACTTCAAAATCAATATCAACTAGGAATCATGTATCTATAAGGCTGGTTTTGTAATAGTTGTACCTACAATTTGTTCACTTCACTGTTTATAAACATGAGTCCATCACATTCACATATATGGCTTTCAATTCCATAATAAGTTGGACAAAGAAACTAACAAGTGACACTAACAACATGAAGATTTTAAAATTCTTTTCATTTTATTTGATAACAAAAGGAATTTTTTAATCAATTTAAACATTAATAAAATTAATTGAAAACCCCACAAGGATGATGTTCTTTTCAAATATGATGATTAGACTAAAAAGTTGAAAATGGATTGCTAGACATCAAAATAATGAAACAAAACAATTCTTGGGTTAGGTTTAAAAAACTTTTTTCAATTCAGATGTAAGAGGAAAGAAGTCTTAAAGGCTATATTGTGTATATATTTACAGAGTTTAAAAAAAATATGATTATTGGTTAAAGAAAAAAAAAGAATGGAAGACAAGAAATTGAAACCTCTTATTTAATGGGTCATGAAAGTTTATATAGTCATGAACTACACCAACTTGCATAGAAACAATAATAAAGAAGGAAAACTATTGTGGCACTTATCTATAGACAATCTTTTTAAATATTAGTCTCTAATTGTTGATAGTTCACTATTAAGTGGGAAAAAAATAACATCATTAGGTTATTCATTAGATATAGGCATATCTTAACACCATTTAATGGGCTTAGTTATTATAGGAGAATGTGTGAGCATTTAATACTTGATACCAATTATACAGAGGGTAGGTGAAGTAGTTCAAGTGCTACTTCGAGGTGAACTATTGCTGTTGGGGTGTATTTGTATGAGATTTTGCTGTTAGAGTGTTGTCTTATTAGGCTATGTGAACACTTGAGCCCAATCTAGAGACTAGTTTGTTGTAAGCCTATTAGGTTAATAAGGCTTCTTGAAAGTTGAGGCATCCTTTTTAGATTTAGTGTGTTTCAAAAATATTTTTAATCTAAAAGCATTTTAAAATAATTTTTTTAATTTTCGATATTAGCACA
>Ga0307513_10005589_pt1 | contig 16583 bp, 17 predicted proteins | sample 15_EM_MG_FD_202174 | JGI IMG/M metagenome (GOLD analysis project Ga0307513, IMG submission 202174) | Populus trichocarpa ectomycorrhiza microbial communities from riparian zone in the Pacific Northwest, United States - 15_EM | ecosystem: Host-associated > Plants > Roots > Unclassified | place... | reverse complement strand
ATTTCTTAAATAACCTCTTCAATTTTCACTCTTTTCCTTTGAAATTTTGGATCAAACATCGTTATAGTATTTCTAAAACAATACAAATTTTTACTTTCTTATCAAACTAATGAGCGTCTATATCGAATGGAATCTCTGAGGCAAATCGGAGTTTAAATCACCCATCAACCGCATCACGGTTGATGTTTGCTCATCCTCCACTCATCCTACCACCATCTACCACCACTTACCTTCGCTCTCACCACCTCAATTCGCCCTCAACCACACGCGACAACCCGAAAAGTGGCCCCTCCCCTCTCCTGAGGGATGTGGGCCCAACTCAGCATACTCAGAAAGTGGACACCTTGCATCTGCCCCTCCCCTTTTCAGAGGGATGTGGGTGGCTCAAGCTCGAAGAATTGGGGAGGGAGAAACATAAGGGGGACCCAAGGAGTGGGAGGCCCATCTGGTGCGTCCCAAAGACGAACCACGATGAAAATCGTGGTTCGTTTTCTCCCATCCATCTCCTTGATATGCACTGACGATATTAAGACCCCCACACAGCGCCTACCGCCCATGTTGCCATGACCACGACCATGCCATGGCCCAGGTTATATGAACACGACAACTCAAAGATGCAGCACTGGCGTAGGAAAGCACACAACGACGAGGGAACTCGATACCAGCATAGCGAATGGTGGCAAGCAGGAGACGACACTGCTGTAGCAACTGACGACAATGACGACAGTGTACTCAACAGGCCAACACCGCCTCGTAGAATCCCATGACACCAGGCTGACAAAATCTAAACACCACGGCTCACTCGGAAACACAGACCCATGCTGCATCTGCCCCTCCCCTTCCAGAGGGATGTGATCGGCTCATCATTGCTCGACGGAGGAGTTGGAGAGGGGGCAACACGAGAGGGGACCCAGGAAGTGGGAGGCCCAGGTAGTATGTCACGAAAATGATCCACGACTTTGGTTGTGGATCGTTTTCATCATTCCCCTCTCTCCTTCCCACCTCTCAATAGTTCTGTTCCCCCACGCCAGTGTAACGAGCCACGTCAGCATGAGGAGAGGCCAACGCTGGCATAAAACCGACGACACGACATAGGAACCCCCACCACACCGTCAAGGGGAGGGGATGCATCACAAAACACGAGCCACAACCTTTGTCGTGGTTTGTTTTCGCCACTCCCACTCATTTCACCCCACAGATGACCCACTTTCCCAATGCCTGCATAACCAACAACGCCCGTCACGACTTCAATGACCGCCATGTAGAACCCAATGATGAAGATCCAATGACGGAGGGCAGGCCCAACAACAAGGCTTCGAACCCAAAGGAATGATCGAGCAGAGCCGCCTGGCTCTGCTCTTTCTCTTCTTTTTTTAATATTACATTTAATGTACTATACACAAACCCAAGGAGGGCCGATCCTTCCTTGGGAATATAAAAATATATATACTTCTGATCCAACCAAAGGAATGAAAATAAAAATTGTTATCTAATGTTTCAGATAAGATGATGAGATGGAAGGTCATCTGAGTTCATCCGTTGCCATCCACCCATTCCCCCCTCCCTTAAGCCACAAAAATGGATGGGATGTATGTAAATATGTTGTATCTACTGTAATACATATTTTCTTCTATAATAAACCAAGCCCAGCAAGCCCAGCAGCAAAACCGAGCCCCAGCAAGCCCAACTGGCACTGCCTGCCTAATTGGGAAGGCCGGACTTCTGGGACGCATTGTCAAATGATTTAGTGCCTGCTCCTGCTCCCCCTGGGGCGCCAAAACATCCCAGATAGGTGTATCTAACCCAGCTACACCCAAATATGAAATTTCCCGCCCAAATATCCCCCCCAACATGCGTAACAGCACCCGTCTGCCACATCTGGCATTGTTTATACCTATTTACTAGTGTCCCCAACCCCCATCCAACAGTCCTGCCCTATTACACACCCCCGCCCTTCTATCCGGCACCCTCAGCATATTAACCAATTCACCCGCTCACCCAAAGGACCCTATTACTAATCCTAACTAGCCCCGGCATAACGGCAAAGTCCTTTTTTTTTGGGTGGTGGGGTATACCCAGTGTGGATTTATGAAGTGACTTGGGGAATACCCGGATATTCATGTATAAATGTAACAGCAATGGCTGTGTGTGTACACATACAGGCAGACTCTAAACTTTCAATTTCCTTACTGGCCAGGAGTCTGGAATGATGTCGGCTGGAGAGATGTGTCAATGGCCTAGACCAGCTCGCTACTTCTGGTGCCTGGGTCAATTTTAAATCAGTTCTCCGCGCTAACCGACTGTGTGTGTGAGAAAACGATTTTGGCCTATTGATATGAAATCAGCTGTAATAGTCTCATGCTGAGGCTTTGTGACCTAGCTGGAGTAATGTTAGGTCAGCTTAGGTCAGCTTTGGTCATTGCCGCCATGCAGAACAGCGTGCAATGGGGTACACAGTCCGCCCAAAGTTTTGTCAGCATTCCCACAGATTTGTAAGCTGATCTGCAAGTTCGATCGACAGGGGCCGCACAAATGAACTTCAAATGAAATCCGGCAAGAAGTCTTTGGACTCGAGGTTTCCTGCACACTCCAGGTGTTCTAAGTCTTACATAAAAAAAATCAACTGACTCCCAAATATGTACTGCTTGTGCATGACAAAATTATGCTTCATATATCTTGTGAAAAGCCATTGTTATTTGATTATCGGCAACCAAGTAAGTGAATAGTGAACTTGACTCAAATATATAGAAAAGTCAAAACAAAAAAAAAACACGTAGGCAAGGGATTCGAACTGCAAACATCATGCACAACAAGCAGCCATCAGGAAAAGGCCACCTAGCTCTGGCTGTCTTTAGATGCTTTAGCTGTCCTAGGGCATCCTGAGACATCCCAAGACATCCCAGGATGTCTCAGGATGCTCTAGGACAGCTAAAGCATCTAAAGACAGCCAAAGCTAGGTGGCCTTTTCCTGATGGCATAGATAACTACAAGGGGGCTCCGGCATCGAAAAAAAAGTCCCGGGGTCGATTTTTTTGCTAAGGCCAATTCCGTTGGACTAACTAACTTACCTAATCAGGTACATTTCTATATATGGTAATATGACCTCATCGGCATTGTGCACTTCCCCTGCATCCCCGCCTGGATGCCTCACAGGCCACGCACACCCAATTTCCTGGCTCTCGCTCAAGTTCTACACAATTGAAGATGATACTAGACATTTAAAGTAAGTTATAAAATGAATCAGGGCTCATAATACAATGTACTTACCCACTGGGTCTTGCAACCGGCTTGTTGGCACTTCAGTACCTCCTTCATTGAACTGTTGAGGATTAGCCCGCATATGTAGGCACCCATTCAGTGTGTCTGCGAATTTTCACGGGACCCTTTTGCACTTTGACCATCCCGAATTTCAATTTCAGTCGCTGTTGCCACCACTGCCTGCATGTAATTTACCTCACCTGCTCCTTGACTTGCATTGCTCATGCTGCCTTCATCCCTACTGCCGCTTTCAGTCATTTGATTGCTCTATCGATTTGACATAGTAAGTAAATCTTCCCAGAATTAATGATAGGACTCACGTTGTCACTGATTGATGGTTCCGAATCTTGCATGATTGGAACAGCTTCTACCTCACATCGGGTGGAATTTTGCAGAGAAGCAAAATCGGCCCACATCTCGTGGTCATCATCAGCGTCTTCCCTTCCCACACCCGCCACGTCATCTAGGTATTCAAGTTCCCCCCAAAAATTGCCAACGTCTGAACCTTCAGCAGCCTCTTCTTCGTCGAAATCACCCCCTCTGCATCGTCAACATCAATCCCTCATATCACAATCCATACAGACGGCATATCCCTCTGCATCAAGAATAGTTAGCGCTGTGACCCGTCTTGATTACATTGTCAATATTTGCTTTTATACCTAGAATTTGTGAAATTGTGATACGTACTATAGCCTTTTGAACAGTGCTCATTTTTTTTAATCAAATAGTTTGCTGATAAAGAGAATACGAGCGTTTTAACGAGTGTGTTGGGTAGCTTGCATTAACTGATGACACGAGGGAAAAAAATTTTGTCCAAATATGGAAGGACATTTTATGTAGGAATATGTTTTTTTCACTCACTTCTGGTGCCAGGGGCCTTCCTGGACTTGTACCACTCTCCATACCATCTGTGGATACTAATTATATGTTCTAATGTACTTTATTTGGTGTTCCGAGGCCCTGTTCCGGAGGTGTTTTTTTTTTTTTTTCACAGCCTGTGGCTGGACTAACTAACCAGGTACCGGTACGGGATTCCCGGGCCGGCACCCCCTTGGATAACTACATTCATGCTTTCCGTTACACTAAGAAGTCTTGCTGGGAAAAGTTGATTCCTTTAATTATTGAGCTTCTAATTCTATTTTCCATTCCCCATGGCCGTTTTCGCCTGCTTTTCTTTGTATCCAACGTTGTCGACCGAATTATGGCATTTTCTGTTACAGAACCTCATTCTCAAGGGGGCACTGGCCCGGGAATCCTGTACCAGTACCCGGTTAGTTAGTCCAGCTGCCAGTGGCAAAGAAAAAAGTGACCCCTGCAGAACAGGGCCTCACAACCTCAAATTTGGTACATTAGAACATAATACAGTATCTACAGATGACCCATGTTGTAGTACAGCTCAAATAGACAATTTTATTAGTTGGGTATCGCGGTAGCATGGTAAAGGATCGCGTCAATGGTGTTAACTTAGCTTGTGGGCCGCTGCTCTGCACAGCGGGAACTTGTCTTCAGTGGGTATCTCAGTAATCACCTGTACCTGTACTGGAGAGAACCTGTAATGGCCACACATGTGGGTTTACCCGTCAAAAAACGAGCACAAGAACGTTTAAAACAATCCAAAATCAGTGTTCTTGGAGGTGTTTCGGAGGTACTAGGTGTACACATAGTTACCTGGTTTGATACTTTTCTTATCAAATTGAAATATATATATATAAGAACTCACCAACATCAACACCCAATGCTCAGAGTTCAACGTTAACAGTTATGGGCCATGGCGCGATAAGAAACGATGGGAGGAGGAGGGATGATTAATGAAGGACATCATGGAGTTGAAATTGGCATGCCAGAGAATATGGATAAGTAAAAATAGAACATGGCCTTTGCCAGTTCGTTGAACCTCAAGTTTCAACACCTGGGCGATTTTTTGACCAGTCCAGGACAACCTAATAGAATGAGTCCTAAACCCAGATTGATAACGTGGGTTCACTGAGGCCATTCGACCTCGCATTGGGTCGATCGACCTGCCGTGGAGTCATTTACCCTGGCGTTTGCCCCACGCTGTGCGTTCGACTCCATGTTGGGTCTTACGGCCTTGCATTGGTTCAAATTTGGCCGCCGTATGCCCTAATGTTGCCTGGTTGTCAGCAGGTAGAGGCGAGGTGAGGAGAAAGTACTTACACAACTGGCAGGTATCTCACACCGCGGGTCACCCCTTGCATTCTCTTACGCCACCCCTAACCCCCCATCCCTGGGTAGAGCCCTTTGAGGATGCCAACAAACGGCCTACATCCCTTGTTGCAGGGGAGAGGCTTGGCGGCAATGGCTGGCAATGAGCGCAAGTGCTGTGAGACCTAAAACATAAATGTTTATGTAGCAGGCTATGTAAAAACTAATTACCTACATTTTCGACGCGTCCTGGCTCACAGGTTGGGTAGGGAGGAAGAGAGAAGGATGGTTGAGAGTTTGAGGGCGAGATCAACTACATACTTACAAAGATGTTGTCATATTACCATATTTAGATGTGTGCCTGATTACGTTAGTTAGTTAGTCCAGTTGAAATGGCCTTAGCAAAAAAATCGACCCCGGGTCTTTTTTTTCGATCCCGGTGCCCCCTTGCTCATTCTTTTAGCGTATACCCTTCCCCCTTATGTTCAGCCATCCAAACTGTGTTCCATTGGAGCTCGAAGCTGCTTTTCTGCTGAAAATTGCCGAAGCTTCGCGCCAAGAATCGCCTGTCAGAACCTGTCAACTTGGAAGCCAGAAATGAGTGTGGGAATGCTGACAAAACTTTGGGCGGACTGGGTTTTCCGTGCAATGCACAAGTGAATTCGTGAATTGGAAAGTGCGGCGATCGTGTGCAGCGGGTCTTGCCGCCGCACACATAACGTGACGACACGACTTTCCCCCCTGTAATGCCTGCATTCTCTGATATTCTCCTGTAATCTTATGTACCCACCAATCAGTATGTCGACGCTTCCTGCGATTGGACGAAAACGTGTTGGTGGAAAGTCAGTATGTTGCTAATTGCAGTTTCCACAAAGGCGGGTACAATGACAATGGCACACACGACGTCGGTAACATGACTTGTTTCTTTCCTCATGACCCCCTATAATATGCTTGTGTACATATATATCTGGGGGTGGATTTTATGGAAATACACCTTATAATTGAAGGTTCCACAAAGGCGGGTAAGCCGCAAGTGGCTCCCTGGACACTAGTACAAACTTCATAATCAAGTTCATAACACATTTGATGTCAGCCACATGTAAGTACTTGCCTGAGTTGGCTCACAAGCGCAAGGCGAGTCAGAGTAACCACGCCATGTAAGGTACTAAAGACCAAAGAACGAGATGTGCATTGAGCCTCTCAAAAATCGCCACAGTGTTTATTCTCGCCCAACAGTTTTATATAAATCTACTACATACTTATTTAGTAATAATGAAAACTATCTTGCGAGCAGCGAGACGTTGGCGAGACGCGTCCAATTCAAGTCATGGGACTTGATGAAATGGGTCACGTTATTGCCTGGCGGATTTTGCCGCCGCACACGATCGCCGCACACTGTGCCGCACTTTCCAATTCCCAGATTTACTGATGCACGGCGTCTTTTCCAAATCCCAGATTCTTTGCGAATGTCGGGTGCAAAATGTAAAAATGAAATCCTGCCGTAGAGTTCCCGCCAACCTTAGCCGCCAGATGGAATTCAACGTTCAACGTTCAACCTCTGCAGTATCGTGCGGCGTATATTTCATTCTGGCCCTTTACTATTAGTAGGGTCCAATGAGACTGACAGAAAGTAGGCATCGCCTCGTTGCCTGCACGCTGCGTTGTTCGGTACCTGCATCAATGGAAACGGGCACAAGGAAACCCTTCCTTTCTTTCGTCCACCTAACCTCTCTGCCTCTATCCCGCCCAAATAATCGACAACCACCCAGTGTTCCCACTGCTTGTGATCGGAGCTATGGACCCCGCACACCGCAAATGCTCTAATAAAGGCCGTAACTTGGTCGTTTGCATTGATGGTACCTCCAATCAGTTCGGCACAAAGGTGCGTTACCTGTACTTTCTAGCAGCCTTTCTATATTTGATTTAATTTTCATCGCATCAATAGAACACCAATGTCGTTGAATTGTACAGCAAGATTGAAAAAACCGAGGATTCGAACCAACTCACTTACTACAACAGCGGCATTGGCACATACGCGAAACCTTCTTGGAAATCTGTCAAGTACCTGATGCAAGTCGTCGACAACAGCGTCGATCTCGCTATTGCTTGGTGAGAATCATCGGGTTTCGATTATCTTACACAGTGGCTGATCAACCCTGGTGTAGGAATTTTGAAAAGATCATCATAGGTGCCTATCGTTGGCTCTCCGATAACTACCAAGAGAATGATAGAATTTTTTTATTCGGTGAGTCTAAATTAGACCCAAGTATTTCCTATTACTTACGTAGGTCCAATATCCTAGGGTTTTCTCGTGGCGCCTACCAAGTCCGTGCGCTGGCGGGTATGATCCAGAGAGTCAGATATTGCTCGTTCATTCATTGATTATGCTATATGACAAGTGCTGATAGGTCGGGCTAATCCACAAGGGAAACGAAGAACAAATTCCTTTGTGAGTACATCGTACAAGATATCTGAAAGGGTTTTAATCGTTTTACAGCGCTTATGACCTGTACGCGACTCATACGGAGGAACTCGCGACCCGTTTCAAGGCCACATTTTCACGGGAAAATGTGCAAGTCCATTTCGTTGGCGTGTGGTAAGTATTTCCAGTCACATGTGTACTCTCATTAACTTGGCTATTGTCGTAGGGATACTGTTTCCTCGGTGGGCGTTATTCGGGGGAAAAGCCTTCCTTTAACCGATTCTGCCAACCACGTCTGCTTCTTCCGCCATGCACTCGCCTTAGACGAGCGCCGAGTTAAGTTCCTACCTGAATATGTACACGGCGGCGTGTGCGAGAAACTTACCACACCGGAACACCCTCGTAAGCAACCCCACCCACTCTGTTTCAAGTCATAATATGAAGCGAAAATTCAAGAAATTGGTTCAAACGCGTCTCCGCGTATCAAAGAAGTCTGGTTCCCGGGAACACATTCCGATATGTAAGTAAATGTCTATTGTTTCTGATGTATCTATCATCTGACATTGGACGTAAAAGCGGTGGAGGAAACCAATCGAATCTCGATCTCGATCTAGGCGGAACACCATTTCTCTGGATGTCATTTGAAGCCGTCTCCTGTGGGTTGCGGCTTCGCCCCACGAAGGTCGAATGGAATTTGGATCATTTGCAAGATGTGAAAGAATCCCTGACAGGTGTTTGGCGCATTTTCGAGTGGATGCCTTTCAAGAGGCTTTCTTACCAAGATGAATCGTCCACCATTTATCGGTACGTTGTGAAGCTTACTCCTTAAATTATAATTTATACATGTAAAACTGTCAGTTTCCATAAAGGACGAGGACGAAAGATAAAGCCCGGCCAGAAAGTGCATTCGTCTGTTGCCTTCTGCGATAAGGGCTATCACCCGAGAGCAATTCTACCGGAACGAAGATGTTTGTATGAACTTGTAGGGAAGGGGTCACGATCAAATAGAGAGTGGGTCGAAGGATGGAAGGATCTGATCGAAATGGATATTTTTGACCTTTCGCTAATGTCAAGTGTTATTGAAGCGCTCAAATCCGGGAGAGGTGATAGCCGCATGTGGGTGTATCGTCTAACAGCCATGATGTCGACAGGTGGGTGTTTTTTTATGCTAGAAAGAGCGTTTCTGACAGCGAAACACAGACGAAGGGCTCACCGCCTTGCACGCTAGACCAAATATAATTAACGATCTTGTTCAGATATTTACTTGTGCTAACCAACCCGTCGAGGTTCAAGAATGTGTAACGGCGATTTTGGAAAAGTCATCCAAAGATCACGGTGAGCTAGCCATAATTCATTCAAGCCTTGAATTTTTCTTTAAAATGTCGTAGCTTCGATACTGTTAGGTTCAGAACACCGCCTTTGGTTGCTTCGTGTAGCTCGAGAGGCGAGTGAGATGAACCATAGGAACTTTGCGATGAAGTTGCTTGTACACTCTCTATCCAAAGGTACGCCACGGTTCCTACTCGCTTATAAACACAGTTGTACAACGCATTATAGATCAATCGTTTGAGGACATTGTCGATGAATATGCACTGGCTGCACTTGACGAGATGGCAAGGGATGAGCAACAGCCTTGGCTGACAGATGGTGCCTTCGCCATGTTTACGACGATACTGAGCCAAAGTGAATATTGCATTTAAAGCGTTGAATGAAACCTGATTATGGCCAAGGCGCACTTTCACAGAAGCTGTTTGCGGCAAATACCCTCGCTATCGTACGCAAACGATTTACAGCTGAGGATTCAAGCTCGCGGGACGTTGCAAAACGCCTTTTCAAAACGATATTGCAGAGCGGTGAGTCTGGACTCGGTTTTTGTATCTTCCTTCTATGCTAACAAGTGCAGCCGAAAATCGTCAACGACTTTTCGATAATGATGTCCTGCATTCTTGGCTTACCAAGATCGACAACTTGAATGGCACAGAGCGCTTACTATTCACATTGTTTCTTGTAAATCAATATGGTATGAAAGTCCATTTTTTGCAATCAGAATTCGGACATTGAATCAAATAGAATATCTGCCAAATGAATTTTTCACATTGTTGACATCGAAACTATGCGATGAAATAAATGATCGCCACAGTCGGCATAACATTTTGGTTCTTCTGAGGGTTACCGTCGATTCCGGTAAAATTCATAGGGAAATACGTTGGGTGATTTACAAAGATTATACAGATGGCTTGCGCAACCGGATGTGGAACGGGGAAATAGTCAAAGCACTCCGCCAAGGGTTCCGTCACGGGGGCTCGCCGGTACGGTCGCTGGTGTCCGAGCTGTACAGAAAATGTGGTATTTACGGTATGTCATATATCTGTCCATAGTCGCAGTTGATTCTTTTGAGACGCTTCGACTGATGATGAAAATTTCACAGAGAGCTTGCGACATGACTTATTCGACACAGATACCGTCAGAGATCTCGGGCATGCACTACACGATAGCAATGGTGATGTCAGAAACAATAGCATCAATTTCTTCATTGCCGCCATAGCTCACGGTATATCATTTCATTTTCACGGCAGAATCATACTAACATTTGTAGAGGACTTTCGAGACAAGATATTTGACACGGAGAATATCGCCGCACTTGGACGTGCACTAAGCGATGAAACCTCCTACCTCAACAACAGCGCAGTCGAATTTTTCACTGCCGCCATGGTTCAAGGTGCGCTCCGTTGTTTTTGTGGGGTATTAATACCGAACTATTCGCAGAGGGGTTTCGGGACAAGATATTTGACATTGAGATAGTCACCGCACTTGGATGTGCACTAGGTGATACAGATCCCAATGTCAGAAGCAGCGTGGTCAAAATTTTCACTGCTGCCACAGCTCAAGGTGTGCTTCATTGTATTTATGGGATATTCATACCAAAATTTTCGCAGCGGGGTTTCGGGACAAGATATTTGACACTGAGATAGTTGCTGCACTTGGATGTGCACTAAGTGATACAGATACCAACGTCAGAAGCAGTATGATTGAATTTTTCACTGCTGCTGTAGTTCAAGGTGCGCCCCATTGTTTTGATAGGATATTCATACCAAAATATTCGCAGAGGGGTTTCGGGACAAGATCTTTGACACTGAAATGGTTGCTGCACTTAGATTTGTACTAAGTGATGAAGCTTCCGACCTCAGAAGCAGTGTGGTCAGATTTTTCACTGCTGTCATAGCTCAAGGTGTGCTCCATTGCTTTTGTGGGATCTTGATCTTGAAATATTCGCAGAGGGATTTCGGGACAAGGTATTTGACACTAAGATAGTTGCCGCACTTGGACATGCACTAGGTGATACACATACCAATGTCAGAACCAGTGTGGTTGAATTTTTCACTGCTGCTGTAGTTCAAGGTGCGCTCCATTGTTTTGATAGGATATTTATACCAAAATATTTGCAGAGGGGTTTCGGGACAAAATATTTGACACTCAGAATGTCCCTGCATTTAGACGTGCACTAGGTGATGAAACCTCCCACATCAGAAACAGCGCGGTCGAAATTTTCACTGCTGCTGTAGCTCAAGGTGCACTCCATTGTTTTCATGGGGTATTAATACTGACATATTTGTAGAAGGGTTTCGGGATGAGATATTTGACACTGAGATGGTTGCCACACTTGGACATGCACTAAGCCATGAAAATAACCACCTCATAAATAGTGTGGTCAAAATTTTCACTGCTGCTGTAGCTCAAGGTACGCTCCATTGTTTTTACTGGATATTGGTACCGAAATATTTGCAGAGGGGTTTCGGGACAAGATATTTGACGCTGAGATGCTCACCGCACTTGGACGTGTACTAGGTGATACAGATCCCAATGTCAGAAGCAGCGCAGTCAACTTCTTCACTGTTGCCACAGCTCAAGGTGAGCTCTGTTGTTGATATGGTATATTGATACCAAAATATTTTCAGAGGGGTTTCGGGACAAGATATTTGACACCGAAGTGGTCGCTGCACTTGGATGTGCACTAAGCGATGAAACCCCCTACCTCAGAAGCAGTGTGGTCAGATTTTTTACTGCGGTCTTGGCTCAAGGTGCGCTGCGTTGTTTTTACTGGATATTCATACCGAAATATTTGCAGAGGGGTTTCGGGATAGGATATTTGACACCGAGATAGTTGCTGCACTTGGACATAGGCTAGGTGATACAGATATTAATGTCAGAAGCAGCGTGGTCAATTTCTTCACTTCTGCCATAGCTCAAGGTGAGCTTGCTTGTTTTTGGGTAATATTCATACCAAAATATTTGCAGAAGGGCTTTGGGACAAGTTATTTGACACTGAGATAGTCGCTGCACTTGGATGTCCACTAAGCCATGAAAACTACTACCTCAGAAACGGTGTGGTCAAAATTTTCATTGCCATCATCACTCAGGGTGTGTTGTGTTTTTTTTTTTTGCGTGATATGTATACTGAACTATTCACAGAAGGGCTTCGGGACAAGATATTTGACACTGAGATCATCGCCGCACTTGGACGTGCACTAAGCGATGAAACATCCTACATCAGAAACAGTGCGGTCGAAATTTTCACTGCTGCTGTAGCTCAAGGTGCGCTACGTTGTTTTCATGGGATATTCATACCGAAATATTTGTAGATGGGTTTCGGGACAAGATCTTTGACACTGCCAACGTCGCCGCACTTGGACGTGCACTAAGTGATGAAAACTACTACCTCAGAAACAGCGCGGTCGAAATTTGCACTGCCGCCATAGCTCAAGGTGTGTTCCATTGTTTCTATGGGATATTAATACCGAAATATTTGCAGAGGGGTTTCGGGACAAGATATTTGACACTGAGGTGCTCGCCGCACTCGCACGTGCACTAATGGATGAAACCTCCTGCCTCACATACAGCGCGGTCGAATTTTTGACTGCTGTGGTCGCTCAAGGTGCGTTCCACTGTTTTTGACGGCTATTGATACCGACATATTCGCAGAGGGGTTTTGGGACAAGATATGCGACACTGAGCTCGTTGCCGCACTTGGACGTGCACTAGATGATCCAGATTTCGACGTCAGAAGCAGCGCGGTCAATTTCTTCACTGCTGCCACAGCTCAAGGTGCGCTCCGTTGCTTTCATAGGACACCCATACTGAAACCGTCACAGCTAAATTTCGACGCAAGATATTTGACGTAATGACCATTGCCCAGCTCGTTGAAGCAAAATTCACCGTCGAATTTTGGTCTGACGGTTTGAATCTAATTCGTATCGTCTCCTCGATTGCTCTCATTTTCATCTTCATAGATTATATTCTTCCCCGTGTTTACAACCATTTTATAATATCTACACTTTGTCAGCAACTTGCTTCAGCTGACTTGAACTTGAGAGATCAAACACGCGATTTCGTTTCCGAGGCAATTCAATATGGTACGGGTCATCTTTCACTCTCTTTGGTGTTTTTAATATCCAAGTTCATATATAGATGACGTTCATACCCGTATTTGCACTGTGGAACTCAGGAAACATTACTGTTGTCCTCACCACACATCATCCGCATGAAAAATTGTTTTCTTGCAGTACTAGTAGTAGGGCTGCGTTAGATTTACAAGCTACTCAGGACGGCCGTTCTAGACGACGTATATACATATGTATAGGACATTGAGATCGCTTTCCACTTGACCAGGATAACACAAAGTACAGGTTGAAAGAGTCCGCAAGGAAACAGAAGTCTTTTCGAAGTTGTCCAAGCTAATAACCGCTTCAAAGTTCCAAGTGGTGGTGTTCCTCATACCTTCGGAAAGAGCTAAGTAATCATACTCATCCAATTTCGAACACACCTCCCCAGATTATGCAATACCCGAATACGCGTCAAGAGGAGAAGGAGATCATTTATGAAATGCAGGCGCGTTTCACGATAAATAAATTACCATCCTTCCATTTCATCACTACAATATCAACATTACGGTCCCAAAAACAATATGTATAGCAACCCAAGGCGAACCCAGTCGGGCAGACAGAGAACCGCTCTTCCCCGTCGTACTTGTGCCAGGAATCGGAGACGTCACCGTCGACAGGAAATTTATCCAATGTTGACTTTTATCAATGAATGTCGTCTGACCATAATCAAACTTGTATGAAACCCCATCACTGATGACCTCCAAATCCACATTCAGCAGGAAGCGGGCCCCTTTATTGTCGTTGTCGGAGCCTGGCATATAATTTTTGTGTGCACCCTGTCATTTATGTTTATTGCTGTCGTGGGGTTTTTTGGGGTTGCATTCAGCTTTGTTGATATCAGTTCGACCACTGCTCAACCCATGCTTGGGGAACTTCAGGGAGAAAGACGTGTTGGAGGACAGATCTATTGCGCCGTGGATGCGTCGGTGATTGAGACGCCGGGGTCTCCGATGACGGGTGGGCTGCATAAGCTGACACCTGTGCCATTTTCATGAGTGCCACCATCCTTCATGGTGCTAACAAACCGACTTCGTCAGTAGTGCACGATGAGTCGATGTATTTAATACGCTCGCACCAACATCCAAGTCCCTGGCATTTCCTTGAACCTCCCTCTTTCACGCCACTCAATGCCAGCCATAAAACTTTCAAAGCTTCAATGCTGACGTACAATGCCTACATCCCTCATTGGAGGGGAGAGGCAAGTTGTCGGAGGGAGGCGGTGTCATGGCGACATCGCGTTTGGCCTTTCTTGAGCGGTGGAATTTAGAAAGAAATAGAATGGGGACTTTTACTCACCTAACCCTTGCGCTTTCGAGGCCACGGAGCACGACGACGAAGCGCCAAACGAAGCGCAGTGATGAACAATGAGATAAGTTATAACTTATCACTGTGATCCATTTTAGAGCGGAGCTTGAATTTCGCACTTCTTTAGTACGGGTCGGCGAGGGTTGGATGGTTGGGGTTTGAATAATAGCTAAAGGAATAAAAAAAATACATAAAACATATTTCGGCCATGGAAGAATGAGGGAGAATGGATTGGATGGTGGTATGGGATCATCCCTGTTTGATACTCCGAACCCTCTCAGGAGGGTGGTGGATGGCAGAAGCGGATGGTTTATTTATATATCGATCAACCTATCGCGGGAGACCTCTTAGGTGGGTTTCCGCCTTACAAGAAAACCGGCCTAACAGGCCCTCTATCTATTTATAAAGTGCTGCCTTAGGTGTCCCAAGGGTGGTCGCAGCTTACTTTGCGAAAAGGACACACGAAGAAGGTTAATTGTTCGCACTACAGAGCATCCAGGTTGGCAGTATTAGCTAGGCCGCCAGTGTTTCACAAGCTGTAGTAAGGAGAGATGTGTGTTACAAGGGTAGAGTTAAATCCAACTACCTTCTACTAATGGCTCAGCGGGGAATTTGCCAGGTTCCATGCCAAGTTCATCGAAGACTTGTTGGATAGATGCATGTGCATCCTTCTCCGAAACTTCGGACATAGCTAAGAAAAAACCAAGGAATAAGAATGAGTTTGACTGGAATTACAATGGTAAAATCGTGCCCCTTACCTTCCCCTCGACCTTCGCCTAAACTCTTTTCCAGGCCTTCTTCACCTTCCCTAGCAGCAATGAGCAAAAGCTCCGCCCCTTTATAACTCAACAACTCCGGAATCCCACAGGGTGCAAACCTCAATCCATACCGGTCTTTCCCTCTTTTCCCCTCTTCAAAAATATCACGCATGATCCAGGCAGGGTATTCCGCGGGTTTGGAATGGATCGGTTGTGGACCGGTTGAAGGCGCCCGAGGGTTCTTCACTTGGAGAACATAGGAAGAGGCGGGACTGATGCCCAGAGATTTCTGAACCTCTCCCATATTTTCCGGGGTTGAATGAGAGACGTGGTAACCAAAATGTGTTTCTCGACTTGAGAGAGTCTTGCCTTCCGAATTGACAATTGCATAATTGCCCCGCGCGACAAGACGTGCCGCGCCTTCATGGCGAGTTCCTATTAAAACGTAAGACGTGTCTGGGAGACAACTGGATAAAAACCGAACCTCGAGTCTTAGTATCGTATGATTGTTCTTGAAGACCTTGCTTGAGCGATTCCAGGTTGTCCCCCGCAGCAGTGACCACAGCCCAGAATTTTTCCTTTTGTCTGGTCCCTTCAGCGCCAGGATTCTGGGAGTCAGGGAGTCTCTTTTTCCCGAGTGTGATCAATCGGAAGTGCTTCTTTGTTGAATGAGTATCGTCCTTCGCCGGAATAGCATCTGCTCCGGAAGCAAGGACCTTCATTTCAGCTTCTTCCTTTGAGTCCGAAAGGTCGAATTTCTTCCCTTCGTCTTGCAAAGCAGGCTCGGTCATGAACTCTGGGGGGCGCGGCACAAGCAACATATGGAAATTGCGAATGTCGTCAATCGACTGAACCTCTTCACGTTGTACTCGGGGGCAGTATAAAAAGTAAACGTGTCCCCTTTCGATAGTCCCTTGCAAGATCATTGTCAATTTCCAACCCTTGAAGGTCTCACTCAGTACATACCACGTTTAAAAATGTGTTGTTTCTCTTCGATACCACTCTGGTCCTCTGTTCTGGATTTCTTCGATAAGTATTCTTCATCCTCAGCTTCGAAGTCTCCGCCAGCACGTTCTGCTTTGCGCTTCTTCCCTTGTTTCAGCTCCACAACACGTTCCTTTTTCATTTCCGAATCGCCACTGCATGGTTCGTCTTTTATAACTTTGCTAGACCGTCTCCCCCTGCGTGTCGTCGACGAGGCACGCTGTTCTTCGGGTTTGATTTTGCCTTCTGAAA
>Ga0307513_10005588_pt1 | contig 16583 bp, 13 predicted proteins | sample 15_EM_MG_FD_202174 | JGI IMG/M metagenome (GOLD analysis project Ga0307513, IMG submission 202174) | Populus trichocarpa ectomycorrhiza microbial communities from riparian zone in the Pacific Northwest, United States - 15_EM | ecosystem: Host-associated > Plants > Roots > Unclassified | place... | reverse complement strand
GAACGGACTTCCCTGCAATCAGTTTCAGTGCAGTGTATTGAATTGGACGCATTTCCTCTTCCTTTTATTTTCAAACTGGACCACCTTTCCCTCGCCTATGTGCCTCTTCCCCCAGAGTGGGATTCCACGACACCCCCAATTCATCAGAACGATTATCCCACCCGGTTACGAGAGCTGTTCCTTCATGGATGTTCAAAAATGACCCCATGGATCGCACAGACTCCGGCCCTTTTCTCTCAGTTAACGAGGTTCAATGTGTGGATGCGCACTGACGATGAAGTTCTCATGGCCTGGTTGGTGATGCAGGCTGCATCCAAGACCTTAGAGGTCCTTAATGTAACCGACATCTCCCACTTTCGATGTCCGTGTTCCATCATCCGCAAATTCCAAAAAACGTTGTTGACCCCGCCTTTCACAGATCCCAACCTGATCCCAGGTCCGATAAACCTCGGCATTCTACAGAGCCTTCACACGATCGCACTGTCATTTACCATAGCCTCCGCTGACAACGTCGTCTTTCCCATGTGCATCTGTGGTCTCTTCAAACCTCCAACATCTCCAACCCAACTCAAAAACATCGAGATCCAACTCAACTGGATTGACTGCGTCCAGGGAAGCGAGGAAGGCAGGCTCGTCGATGAACCAGGCTGGCGCGTGCTTGACGACATCCTCTCACAAGAGAGTTTGCATCCCAAGCTTACGAACGTGCTTTTCAAGTTGAAGCTGGGGTATGGTTGGCGACCACATCCATTCAGCAATCGCCCGCCCGCAGATATCGTCATCATACGGGACAAGGTTGCGAGTTTGGCGTCAAAACTCTTTCAGAGAACCGTCGCCGCACGATCATGGAGACCAAAAATCGATATCGAGATTTACAAGAGTACATTTATTTCTTACTGACCCGACCTCGAATTGAGACAACTGTAATGTACAACAAAGTTACTTTATCAAATTTCACAAGCGCCATACTCTTCGTGGTGAACTCTTCATGGAACCAAGAGCCGGCGCCGCCCCAGTGGGCCTACCTGATGGAGGAGACGAAGACGCGGACCTAACGCTAGTTCCAGCCGATGGTATCTTCTTCAGCGGAACACTCGAGGATCGCTTTAGTTCGCTGGAGATCGTCGACGAAGAAAAGGTTTTCTTCAATCTTAATTTCTTCACTTCTTCAGTGGGCTGGGCGGCGGGTAGCGTGGCTTCGCGGGCGAGAGAGGGATCAAAATGGACCGGAGATGGCTTCCGAGACGCAGCATTGTCGAGCTCGTACCACGACCGACACTCTGGTATAACATCGAGGGCACAGGTGTGGAAAGGGTCTTCGGTAAAGGTGATGAACGCTTCTTGGAGAAACACTTTGGAAAGACTCCCAGAAGAATCGTCGGAAACAAGAGGGTAGCCGTCGGACTCGTACCCTGTTGAGGGATGTCGGAAAAACCCATCGAACGAATCTCGGGCATGATCGCGAGTATGACGAGAGCGTCGCCAAGAAGAGGAAACAATTCCCGTACCGTCAAACGGAGTAGTTCCATCCTTATTCATGAGGCCAGAAATCCCAAGACCGAATCCTCGAGCCGAAGCTGGTACAGACGACCGTTGAGGAACAGGGGAACTGCAGAACAGAGTATCCAGAGACCGTTCGGATTCTTCGTCTTCTTCTGAGTTATCGCTCACGAGGGAGATATTGAAAAAGCTCGTAGAAGTAGAGAACGAGTCGATAGTTCGGACAATTGAATCTCCGGCAAGATCCGCAAAAGTCCCAGATTTACATGAAGCGCGAGCAAACGATTGCGAGGGTGTGACGACCGGGGAATTGAACGGGACCAACGTCGGACTCTCATTCTGAGTTTCGTTAACCTGAATATTCCATTGATTTTCGTGGGAAGGAGGAGGTTGAATCGAATCAAAAACACATACCGGTTCAACGAACAAATGTGAAAATCCCGGAGCCTCCGGTCGAGCAACCCGATGACAAGTTGGCTCGTTCTCTGGACCCAACCCCGACCTTGAAAAATGAACAGCCTTGCATGAGGCTTTGTTGGCCATGATTCCGAATGCAGGCGAGGAGAAGAGTAGTTGTGAGAATGAGACGAGGATAACGTTAAGGAAGTCGGACATATATAGACGTGTGCCCAAAAAAGACAGTGAAGCGATAGTAATGACGTTGATCCCTTTGAAAGTGAATAGGAGTAATGAAGGAGACGGACGTTCGCCGTCGATTTATAAAGACGAGCTCGAGGGAGGCTGACTCCTTGACGCGGTGGTTGACCAAAACGTTGACATCTTGTTCCGTCCTGGACCGATAATTCAACTGGAGAACTAGTATGTAGTAGTCTTCGATTAATCAACAGAAGAGGTTAGTTTAAAATTTATCGAACACCCGCTGTAGAGTAAATTCCTGGCCCAGGCGGGACAACATGGCCATGGACACGCGTTGCTAACGAACGAGGGCCCAACCACCAAATGTTTAACAGCGCGCGACACACCATGTACTCCTGTCGTTAGTGGCGACGAGCGCCCACATCATCCATTGTTCTTATTATGGGCGACGTCCTTTATTATTCAAGTTCATGCCGAAAAGGTTTACTAATAAGGAAGCCTCATGGATTAGGCGCTTAACAACCTCGAGGCCACAACATCACCAGTGGCCATGTTCCTTCCATACATCCACCATTATCAAACTCGGCTCTCAATGGGTAATATTCTCAAGGTTCGTTGTTTCGAAATTCGTTGTCGCTTGCAACGATATAATTTCAAGTCAACATCACAGATCTGCAGCCCAATGGCATCCTTTCACTCTACATTCCGTCGAATATCTCGAGTCCTTCCCTGTAACCCAATCAAATTTTCGTATCGTCTAACAACCATCAAGATCACCTTTTGGAGGAAATGGTCAATCTCCATACCTCGCACATCATGGCAGTCGCTCGTCCGCATCGCGTTCCGTTCGACCTGGTTTTCCTTACTTCATCTGCTACGAATACGACGCCTAGACAGGACGTATTCTACCCAATCGCATGAGGATAGATACTGGAAGGAAGCTGCGGGTGGCCAAAGAGATCTTCAACGATCAGATGCGCGATTCGTTGGTGCGGGTGTACGCAAACCCACGAATCCTGCACCATATGTGCCACCACTTGTCATGTATTACACACCTGCACTTCTTCCCGAGTACCGTGATTTTCAGAGAGGGAAAGGTAAAGAGGCACAATCTAAGAGTCGTCGACAAAGCAAAGATAAGAAACAAGCGAAGAAGCCTCAACGCAGGCGTAAACTCAACAAGAGATCCACCAACAACACCATGACACAAACGGGCGATGAGACGAAAGAACTCAAGTAACTCCAAGGGCCTATTGCAAATGGCGTTATATGGTTTTTCCTGGTTCGGTGAGTCACGGCAAGACGCTGCGAGTCACTAAAACCTTACCTCATCCATTAGGAGCACAATTCCCAGAGCTGCCAGGCTTCGAAAGCTACACAGCCCTGCAGAGCTTCGAATAGTCCACCAGATATGCCAATTGCTCACCGATCGAGAAGTGTTTAACAACCCGAGGCACGAATCTCTACCCAAAGCCTCAGAATACCAGAAACGATGGTACGGCCGGCGGACTTCCGAGGCACGTATCGATTATAACTGCCCGTAAGGGTTCCCATTATCGACTGGACATATTCGGTAGTTTAAACCTAAATTTCGCATAAGATACAACAACAATACACCCTAATCAATAATGCACACCAAATGCATTCCAACAAATTGTCTTCTCACATCATCTGGCCTCTACGCATCAGATTCCTCCGTACCCTTCTCTTCTCCCCGCCCATGACGCCATCAGGCGCCTTGCCCCACTGCAAGAACGGTACTTTATCCCAAGCCACTCCTGCAACATCGCCCGAGTGGACACCGTTCCCTTCATTGAAGTTCCGGAAATCTAGCATCCCCCAGACTGGAAGCTCCATCTCTCCCTTCACCAGCACCCGCGCGGATGCCAGCAGCTGGTGAGGCAGCGGCGTAAGCATATGCATGAACGTCTTCACCTGCCCCTGGTCGTCAACCTTGGGTGGAGAAATTCCACGGATAAGCCCAATCCCGACGCAGTTCGAGGACTCGGGGGATGGGGGGGCCTGCTGGCGGGTATACGGGATACCAGCCGAAGTTGGTACACCTCGCTCCACCGTCCCAGGCTCGCAACTCACGAAGGCGACGATGGCTCCGTTGAGTACCCTCCCGATCTCCTCCTCGACGACGTCCTCGCTGCCTGAGCCAGTCAGCACAATCTTATCGAACGCGACTGTGCAGTCGATTTGATAAGGAGGCACGGCGCAAAGGGGACGCGAGACATCCCATGACCGAGCAGTAATCTGGTTAAGTCCGGCTGGGACGGCATCCGCTGGGAACCGAGCATGGAAGTACGATAGAATAGATAACGCTCGGTGATCGGCAGCGTTGTACCCTGCGGCAGAAGAATCGGGCGAGATCGGTTCTAGAACGTGGATCCGTGAAGCACTTTTATCCGTCATCATCGCCGATTGGGTTTGGTACGCGCCATAGATGTTCCCGTTCGGGACAGGAGGAAGCGAAACGGAAAACTCCTCTCTTAATGGGGGTTGGATGTCGAAGACGTCAGCGGCTTCTAGCATATCCTCGATTCGCTGCGTCAAGTCCGCGCCAAGACCTTTCGTCCATCCCATGGTGTTCACAACGATGGGGATAGCGATAACGTTCCGAGGATCCTGATCATCTATAGTTTCTATGGTGGGATTCTGTATGTCGAGATAATATGTTTGGATTAAGGTTTGAACAGCATCCAAATAATGTGACGGCGAAGAACGCGGAGTCACCGATCCAATATAATGGGCATAGTTAGGCAGGGTAGGGTGTGTAAAAGGTGGCCCTGTGGCGTAAAATTAATTATTGTCCAGAGCCCCCTCCAAAACTCACCAAATATTGGGGACGAGAGAACGTTTAGAGAAACCATGCCTCCGGGAGTGAACTCCGATTGGCCGAGATCACATTCAAGAAACGCTACACGTTGATAGCTTGAACCAAGTTAAACCAAACAAAAATAATACGGGAAATTCGACGCACGACTCGAGAAGGCGATTCACCAACGTGCGAGCGAAGGTGCTCTTGCCACTGTTTTTGGGTCCTTTGACGATATAACACCCCGTCTCATCCGGGCGCACGGTACCATTGAGGGCGACTTCCCATGAAGTGGGTATCGTAAATGGGTGAACTTCTTTGCCCTGTTCCATGACCTAGAGCAAAAGAAGTTCGGCATATTTCAAGTTGGGAAGAGGAGCCGATTACCAAAGAAATGCCGGGAACTTTGAATGGATTCATTGAGCTGCTTCTTTGCCATGTGGAAGGTCGAAATACGCCGTCGAAGGTCCGACAAACGTTCCCAAGGCCCTCTACGTTGGTTTTGAGTTCTCGAATAAAAATTACGGTCTTGGAAAGTGGGAGGTCACGAAGGCGGGGGGGAAGATTTCCGCTAGGTAATACAGATTTCATTTTATTTGATGGTTCGATGATAGGAAGGGGCGAGGAACGTGGGGCATATATCGGATAAGCGGTAAATGACGCGGACAGAGTGGTGCCAAAGACAGTGACAGAGCCATGGAGAACCGTCAGCGTACAGGCTCCAAGAAGACACAGAGTTTCTTCGGTACTCAAGGCAACCAGACAGCCAGCCCCCGACAATCCAAGTGAAGAGAGTTCCTCTTCGTTTAAATAGAATAGGTTTTCATCAACGACGGCCTTAAAGGTGGATAAAACTCGGCCTTCGTTCCTCTGTTCCTCATGTGCTCGATGCAAATGAGGGAAGAGCGAAGACAGGTCTAATGGCGCTGAATTGGGGACATCCCCCGGTTCCGAGTCGTCCTCCTCCGATGAGTCTACAGGACGGCTAGGCGACCACGCCCGTTTCTCCAGTGACTTCTTGCTTGGTTGAGATATTGGTTCCTGCTCCGAGTCGTCCAAAACACTCATCGCAGAGTCCGATTCCTCTCCCTCCGAATCCACCACAATCACATCAACCTGCTCCTTGAACGCATCCACCGGGCGAGGATTCGACTTCTCAAAGGGTTTCAGTTTCCTCGACTTTTTCGTTGTCGTGTGGGCCTTTTGCGAAGATGGTTTTCGTTTCGACCCGCCATTTTTTAGCAACGAAGGGGGTTTTGGTGAACTCGTTGCTGATCCAGAGGGAGCCAGAAGTTCTGGAGTCGGAGCGCTTTGCGCAGCGAGAGCTGCTTTTCTTGCAGCTACTGCGCTCAACATATAAGGGAAAATACAAAACGGCGTCGAGGTCCTGAGAATCAGTGTTGAAAAATATTGGTCGGAGATTTAATTCACGGTCCAATCGTACCGAGGACCGGCAATCACCGCGGCGAATTTCGGTCATTCCCTTGCTCAGCCTTGCCTAGTGATTGATGCTTCCAGCTTCCTATGATCGACTAGTACAAAAAATACCCGTATTTCTTACATTCCTTAGAATACCCTTATTCCTTACAATACCCGTATTCCTTACAACACCCGTATTCCTTATGATACCCGTTCTTACAGTAGATAAAGGCCCAAAGACAGCTTCAGATAAGACTTGCAACGTGTTTTAACTTTGACGTCATCAGTACTTGCTTCCCGAGCTCTCCAACATTCAATCATATTTCTTACGGGAGTGGTGTGAGCGTACGGTCCTGAAGTTGAGGCGCGGGTCACATTCTCGCGGTGAAGTACCGCCCCACAACGATCGCCGCAGCTTACGCAATTTCTAATGCCCTACGTAACCTACGTAACTTCCATGCGCTCGGATACCATTATGGACGCCGTAGACACCTCAATTCTTTTTCGCCCTGACGAACAGGAAAATTCATCACCCTCATTTCGCGGCCCTGAGAAAACATTCTCATTCCTAAATTTAAGCAAAAGTGTAGTAGATGTATCGTCCAAGTTAAGTACATCGAAAAAAAATAAGTGTTCGGTAAGAAAGAAGTGAAAAGTACGATGAAAGAAGTCCATTCGAAGAAGTATCCGAACTGCAGTACAGCATATTACTAAATCGTCAACAAACGTGAAATCGCATATCATGGTGGACTATCAATTACGAACAAAAGGAAAGAAAAGAGAAAGTTAGAATGGAAGAACGAAATAGATGAAGCGAACTCACGGTAGGAGTAACGTCGATCCAAAGTGCAAGGACGATTTGAGAAACGGCCCTTCTCAGTTGAGGCCCAAGGAGTTGTCATCCCTTCCCGCGAGCTTTGGAACAGGACTGGGATGTCGCCGATTCACATCCCTGCCCGCGAGCTCTGGAACAGGGCTTGGATGTCGCCGATTCACATCCCTTCCCGCGAGCTCTGGAACAGGACTTGGATGTCGCCGATTCACAGACGCTTTGGTAGGACTACGAATATCGAACTGCTTCAGCTGCCTCTTCATAACGCCGGCTCCTGTATCCTCGGACGGCGTGATGGGCGCCGCGGACACGGCGAGGAAGAGGGAAAGGAGTGAAGCGAAGACGAGAGCACGCTGCGAAATGTTGAAGAACATGATGATTATCGTGCGTAAGGTCGTCGGAGTGGGCGTCGTCAACCGAGTGGGGCGGTTGTGTCGTAGTGGGATTGAGTCAACAACTGGGAGTCCCCGTAAAACAGCACCCTCTTTTTATAGAGAGGATATCCAGCGAATAGGAGAAAAGGGACGTTTCGACCGAGTTGGAGCTGGATCGCCATTATAATCGGGGCTATTTTTAAGCCTGATTCGTAGATGAACGGGCGCATTTAGTGGCTAGGCAGAATGCATTGCATTTGGTGGCTGTCATCCCGGCTGGCCCAGAACATCAGGTCGCCAAGACGAAATGCGATAACTAGTTTATGATACGACATTTCGTGGTCATCTTTAGGCGAAATGACGAGAGCTGATGTCACACTAGCTCGATAGGAGATTGATTTCTGGAGACAAACCTGCCAAAAAGGAAAGGAGCAAGGCTCTGCGTCCGACATCCCCCAAAACGTGTACTTATCTTGGAGCAAAGATGACGAAATATCCCCGAGATAGCCCTGCCGAGAAGTTTGACATCGATTATGATGGTGCGTATTTGGGAACTGTTATAAAACGATTACGGCCGTATCTGACTCTATTCTGACTAGCCGTAAATTTACTCGGCCGCGCCGAATGCTTCCTAACAGCAGAGAGTTTATCTAACGCTGGAATCATTGAACCAAACGCATACCAAATTCCGTAAAGTTCGAGCAATGTCAACCAACAAATAAGTTGCCAGTACAGAGCAGTGAATAAATTTTCTCAGGATGAGTATCAATCTTCTACGTTTTGGCGTCAGGAAACGAACAACGTGGTGACAGCCACACACACCAGATCTATCTTCTATTTTTGCCCTTCACCAAAGTAAAGCCGTCCTCGTCTACCTCCGTTTCTCTCGGCGTCGATCGAGGGATCGCCCGCTCTATGAGTGGAGGCGCTTCTTCTCCGTCTTCCTCGTCGTCTTCATCCACTCCATTGTCGTCTTCCCAATCTTCCTCATCATCACTCATGACCTTCTCCTGTGCATTCGGTTTCCTTCCCTTCGCCTTCTCTGCGAGGTCTTCGAATTTCAAGACAAGATCTTGCTTGCCAACGCGTGTTTCATCCCAGATCTGAACGATATCCTGGCCGACGCTCTCCGCGCTTCCATCCTCAATCTCCGCATCAAATTCATCCGACATCACTTGCAAAAGCAGCTCTTCGATGTACTGATCATCTGGTGTTGGGATTTGTTCCTCGAAAGCGTCAACGATCACCGAGGCCAGCCATGTGCGTTTCGCTACAGCCTTGGGCCCACCCCAGTTTTCCTGGACCGCGATTCTTAATGTGGTCCATATAGCTAGTCGAGCGATTACACCCCGCGCAAAGAGAACCGAGCTAGGGGGCGGCGCCGTTGGTGTCTGCGAGTGGTCCATCTTTGAAGATAATTTTCTTTGAATCTGTCATGGATAGTTGCGTGTCCTTCGGGGATTTGCCAAACAATCACACAGCCACAACACTGGCGATCGATTAAATCATCATGCACGCCGCACGGTGGAATGCAGAATGTGCGGATGGGCATAAGTGTAATTTAGGAATTTACAGTGTAATGGGCTATGTCTCTTCATTTTTATCTCCGTAAGGGTTTAATACTGTGCGCTCAGTCAACATTTTTGTGAACGCATGATGAGTCTAGTCTGCCTCGGCGCGAGTTTCAGGGTGAACGGATTGAATCCCTGGCGGGTGGGTTAGTAGGAGCCAGGAAAATATTTTCGAAAATAATTCAATACTCACATATGTAGAGTGTCTGACACAAATTGAGTTAGGGTACTAAAACGTCCACAGGCGCCGATGACTTCGCCCACAACCTCACGCATCTTGCATTCCCCAACCCCCTCAATATCAAACAGCTCGTAATTCCACCACTCCAGAGGCGTTGTATCCCTTCCATGAATTTGGTCCGCCCGTAAACTGGGCGTGATACCCAGCTCGGGATGGTCTTTGTCGTATTTGTAGAAACAAAAGGTCGAACCCATGGTACTAACGCCATACATCGTTCTCAGGGGACTTTCCCCTGCATAATATAAGGGAATGAGTCTAAAAACATAATTTTGAAGATGGATAACACGTACCAACAAGTTCTGCCATTCGAGCTCTTGTCTGCATGTCCGCCCTCTCACGTTTCTCCATGGATTCGAGATCAGAAGGAGACCTAACTTCTAGAAAGAAAACAGGGAGGAACGTATGGACGTCCAAAGCCCTGATGACCTCAAACCAGAAAGTTGGGTTCTCGGACGTGACAAAATGGGGATGGAGGAGGAACATTGGGTCGGCCCAGAGATGGTTCAGGAGGGTATTGTAGCCGGGATGGAACTCGAACGACGAGGGTGTGGGTCCACCAAAGTAAGCCAATGCGAAAGGAAGGCGAATTTCATTACCCCAAGTCATTGCGCTCGAGACTCGTCGAGGGTAAGAATGAAAGGCATTGAGCAACCTTCAAATTTGCTTCTTTGAATGTGAGAAAGATTAGATTAGATCGGCCTAGATCTAGTCAAGCCCTTTCGAGATATAAATAACTTTTCCGCCATACCCAGCAATAATTAGAGAATTAGCAGCGCCTACTTGTTAGCTACAGTTGAGCTGACGGTGCACTAGGTGGAAGCACAAATGTATTCTCCAGCCCACCTTCATAAAACCTGGCTGACCAAACGCGATGCATGCAGCATCATGTCAGTACGCATAGTAGTGAGGCGATCGCAATGGTTGTACGGAGCGAAGTAGAAACCAAACCTCTTGTCCCATCCTCATACAAGTAGACAATCGATATTTGTGGGGAAAAGAGGTTGCAGTTCCCCAAGCTTTGAGTCAAACGATTGACCGAGGGTTAATTATATTTACATGGTCTCTACACATTTAAGAAACACGCCGCTACAGTTGAATGCATTGAAAAAAATATAATGAAATTCGAGCTATTAGCTCCCAACATAGTCCAGTCCCGATATATTCAGAAAAGCGTATCTTCTTTGGTATCTTCCCTTGAAACGGTTGATCAACGCCACGCGTCTCCCTTCATGGCGTCCTCGTGAACCCAGCCTCCACAGCAACATCCAACACCTTCAATCTTTCTGCAGCAGAATTTCATCTTCTTCCCATTCTCGAGAATGTGGCGCAAAGGCGGCCACCACGGCCCATGGATCACCCTTGCACGCGCGACGGCTTTGTCGATTGAGAAGGATTTAAAAATGGGAACCGACACCATCGGGCTCTGGGAAAAGACAGCAATCACCATGAACATAAGAGTGCCATAGTAATCACTCCCCTTCTCTTTCTTCCCGAATTCGATTGTCTTCTTCGCGTCTTCGGAGTCCAACCTTCGTACAAGCTCCACAGAGGTAAACTCATCTTCGCCGCGATTGTGACGATTAATGGTGTCGATAATGAAGCGATGTTGGACTGGAAGCGTGGCGTCTCCTTTGTGTGTAATTTGTATCGCAAGAGCAGAATCCCGCTCTTGGTGCGGGAAATGTGGTAAATTGAGAGCCGCGACCATGCAGTTCTTCATTGGGGTCGAATAGTATTCGACCCACTGCGCTAAATCGGTGTACCCATGCGGAATGCCTGACTTCTCTTCGACTTCCTTGTTCAGAACCATGGCGGCTTTGCAGGCCATTTTGTGTTCTGGCCAGTGGCTTTGCTGGCATTCCTTTGACTATTTTTTTTTTTTCAATATGTCAGTCAAGTCGGCTAGATTCAGACAAATAAACAATACTTACGCAATAAAAAGCAAGGTGGCATCTGCCACACTGTTGAAGACGATTGAATTCACAACGTCCGAACCGGTGGCAATAGGCGCAGTTCCGATGTGAATGAACGGCGGGGGCATCGTGGAAGGGGTTAGGCCCCATAATTGTCATGAATGGTGTCGACATGAGCGTGCAGGACAAGGTGAGTAGAAGGGTAGTGTTCAATTGTTATAGCGTCGAAGGTCCAAGGTCCAAGTTCATGTTCCCTAATTAAGTAAATCGCGATTTTCGATCAGGTGACCGTTTGCGCGCCGTCTAATAGTATTAGTAATAGTAACCAATCTAGATCTCTCCCATAGCTCATGAACCTCTTCCCCGTAATCCCAGTAAATTATAAATTGTCTTACCCATTAAATAAACAGAATATAAAAATTACTCATGATGTTGCAATGTAGCTACGAGGGAGCGACGAAAAATCAGTCTCTTCATTACAGCTAGCTAGCAAATGATTGGAAGTACAAATGTGCTCTCCGGCCCATTTTTGGGAAATTAGCTGCTCGAGGTACTTATGAAGATGGTCATTAGTATATGGCTTCCTAGACATCCTTCCCTGCAACAGTTGATCAGCGCCACGCGTCTCCCTTCATCGCGTCCTCGTGAACCCAGCCTCCACAGCAACATCCCCCTTCCTCATTCTTTCCGCAGCAAAATTTCATCTTCTTCCCATTCTCGAGAATCTGGCGCAAAGGCGGCCACCATGGCCCAGGGATCACCCTTGCACTCGCGACGGATTTGTCGATCGATAAGTATTTTATAATGGGGATCGCCAGCATCGGACTCTGAGAAAAGACAGCAAACACCATGAACATTAGAGTGCCATAGTAATCTCTCCCCATCTCCTCCTTCCCGAACTCGATTGCCTTTTTCGTGTCTTCGGAGTCCAACCTTCGTACAAGCTCCATAGAGTTCAACTCGTCTTCGCCGCGACTGGCACGGCTAATGGACTCGATTATGAACCGATGTTGGAGTGGGAGGGTAGCGTCTCCTTTGTGTGTAATTTGTATCACAAGAGCAGAATCCCGCTCTTGGTGCGGGAAATGTGGTAAATTGAGAGCCGCGATCATACAATTCTTCATTGTGGGTCGAATAGTATTCGACCCACTGTGCGAGATCAGTGTACCCATGTGGGATGCCTGTGTTCTTTTTGATTTCCTTGTCCTGGGCTACGGCAGCTTTGCAGGTGCTTTTGTGCTCTGGCCAGTGGCTTTGCTGACATTCCTTTGACTGATTTCCTCAGTATGAGGCATTCAAAACGCATAGACATATTCGTGCGCACGTCGCACTTGAGCCACCTCAGGAGGCCACCACAGTCGGGGCTAGCTAAACTTATACTTCGTAGACACTCGTAGACACTCGTACATAGGCGTCGCTCGACATAGGCCACCGGCCCAACGAGCGTAATGGGAATAAAATAAAATAAATTTTAAAAAAACGCATAGACACAGATGATGCGTACGCAATAAAAAGCAAGGTGGCATCTCCCACACTCTTGGAGGCGCTTGAGCTCACAACGTCCGAATCGGTGACAGTAGGCGCAGTTCCGATGCGAGTGAACGGCGGGGTAGTCGTGGAAGGGGTTAGGTCCCATGGCCGTTATGAATGGTGTCGACATGAGTGTGTAATGCAAGTGCAAGCGGATCCAATTCGGCTGAGTGGACAATAGAGATATTGCCGTTATTACTGCGATAGGGAATTCGCCGAGAAAGCCAAACCAAATTTGTGAAATAGGCTAACAAACTTGGAAGCTCAGTCTCTTCTTCCTTTCACCTGAGGTTGGCTAACTCTTGTCACGAAATTCTGCTTCATCACAACGCCACCATTTCTGTAAATATTTATCTAGTAATTTACAGACGTCAAAAAAACCCTTTCGAAGCAATTGTTGGCCACATTCCTTCTAGAATTTTCGAAACCAGACCAATTCCATGTTCGTCATTCTGACTACCATCACGCAGTTCGGAATCGACGTGCTCAACATATCTTTCTAGGAGGCTGATAATATCCGCGAAATCATCATTATCCTTCACCGAAATGCTCCTCGAGCCCCAGTGCATCGACACTCTTTCCAAAGGGCATTCGTCCTTCGTTCGGAGTTGTGCGACGCTCGCGAGTCCGATGGTTGACGACAGAATACTATTCTGGTAGGCGACCCCAAGCGCATCCTTGAGATAGCCATCTACGGATGAATTCAGAGTCGAATATCGAATGTTCACCTCACGCAACTCTGGGAGGACCATTTCATAAACAGCATCATCCGAGCGCCGTAGAAAAACCCCAAGAGCTTGCAGGATTATTCCAATGTCCATGTCGTTGATCGAGAGGCGACAAATATTTGGCATTGCCTCGAAAAGTAACTTGTATTCGTCGTTCGATGGCAACACTTGGCGGGGTGTCGGCGTCAAGCACAATTCTTCGACATTCGTAAAAACGTGTGGTAGGTCGCGGAAAAGGGGGTAGATGCTCTGGAAATCCATACCGCCTTGTATATAGACGGTGCGCCTACATATCCCGACCATGTCTCCTCCCGGAGCACAGGTAAGGACAACACGGTTGATATCGCTATCCCACCCTCTAAGGTTAGTGCGTGCAGTATCTGTGTCAATGGAAAAAAGGGTAGACGAGAGATATTTGAGATTGGGACCCCAGATACACCTTTTCGCGCTGCCCGGGATGTTGAGATGAGCGAGAAAGTGCGCGATGTGTCCACCTGCCGACCAGTCACCGATCTCAATTGATTTCAGAGATGAAAGGATGACAGGCTGACGTTGGGAAGGGTCTTTCCTTTTCGTTCCATCTACGAATAAGTTAGATCGGGGACCTGCCCTGACGAGTATCAGATATTGGAGGGTATCAGATATTGCCTGGAGAAGGTCGAGAACTTGGTCCAAATGGGTGAAATGGCTGGTTTGGTTTTCGTGCCAGCCCGGTTGTTCATACAGCGCAAGGTGAGTGAGGGCGGTGGGGTGAACACATGATCGAAGAAAAGAAGATACTGGCGATCCATGTAGGGAAAGCTTCTGAAGGTTCGGCATCAGAGTGGAGAAGAATTCGGAGAACAGATCACCACCATTACTGGACGGGGACTTGTGAGGTTCTGACGGTCGTCTTGTGATAGATAAATTCGGAATGACAAAGCGAGAGAAGTTGTCAGCTTGAAGAACTTCTCCTGAGGGATACGTGCTGAAAAAATGAAGATATTCTACGCGGTCCATGTTTTGCCTAATGAGTCGCAGTCCGTGGAGGGCCCTCCGTGGGTCTCTCGTCGACTGATGGACGATGTCTTTGGGCCAACTCCCAAATGAAATATCCAGAGACAGAGGAAACGATTTATCGAGGAAGAATTCGACGACGGTTGGATTATCCAAGACGTTAATCCTATTCCACAATGTCGGAGAATCGTGCGCTACGACGCGCCAATGTCTGCAGACATGGGTGATGAAAATCCATCGAATACCACATTCAGGATTACGGGAAGGATCCAATGGTTCGAAAGCGTCGACAACCGGGTCGCCACGGATAAGTTGAAAGATCCTGCTCAAGATGGCCCTTGGCATACGATTTATCCATCGCGCTTCATTTTTTAGCCTTTCTACCAGAATGAGACTAGCCCGGAGGCATTGTTCCAGTTTGTACACCTTTACAAATTTGTCAGTGAATTCTATGATGGGACTCGTGGAAACTCTCTTTTCTACCTCGGTCTCTGCCAGTCTTTCAGGCTACTGGTAAGCCTCGGAATTCATCGGTCGAACGAGGGTTACGACTTACCGTGGGTTGGTTACATCATCTTTCATTTGTTCAAGGCTTTCCTCCACCCGAATCGCAAGGTCCAATACTTCCATGGGGCCGCAGGGTGCCATGTTCCGCGTTGAGCGGGAGCAAATATGGGAATATCGTCGACAAGAAAGAGGATAACGAGGCACCAAAGAGTTTTAGTTGTTAGTATCCAGCTAGCTGTAGAATTGTCAGTTGCACCATTTTATACACCACGTACCACATATTACACCGTAATTCCGCCGCAATGGAAATGAGTATGGTCCGTCGTTGATCCCACGCAGCGAATTGCGGAGGACTGCGGTGTCACCGTGTCATACAGTTCATGTCCCCAATCATCCTCCAATTCTGATAGACATCGGAGACTTAACAGAAGTATAATTTCAATACCCGAGGTCAGAGGGGTGTAAAGTTGCGAATTTGTTAAAAATGTACATGCACGTTTGAACGAAGGTTCGGAAAAAAACTTGAAGGACCTTTATGGATCACATGACTGATAAGTGTTTTGACATATGCGTCATGACTCACGATCGAGTCCATTGTCTACAACAAGTCCAATCCTGGAATCTGGTTTGTGGAGGATTCACTTTTGAAAATACTGCGGATTATGCTTCTTGGACGTTTGAACTTCTGCTCGCCCATTGAATTTCCGCTGCAGTGCTGCGGTGGTTCGTGCCTGTACTACGCTAGTCTGCGGTTTGTCTGCGGTTCCCGCTTCTTCCTTGCTGAAAAACCTAGATAACATCTTGGATAACATCCTTTCTTTAATCACAAATGAAATTTCTTGCGATATGACTTCTGCAACCGGTACAAAACCCCCACATGACCTGCGCAAAAAAAATTCAAGTGTTCAGTCCCAAATGCAAAGCACTGTAATTCGTTTGCTTTCAAGTTTTTTTAGTCTTGATTTGCTTCTGACTTTCACTCCAGACTTTGTTCACTCCAAAGAGCTACTGCATTTCTTATCCTGTGTAGTAAATTGTAGCCTCTACTTGTTGCCTATTTACTTGACAATATGATGGCATGATCTATTACAGAACGAGCTTCTGTTGGAACTTGAAATCCCCATTGAACATTCTCTTGAGGTTCTGCATCTGTGGATGAGGCCTTGCGGAATTTTTTCGAATAGTTTGCTATACCGGAAACAATTGTTAGGACTATGAGGACTGTACGATGACGAAACAAAGAAAGGATATCAGTAGCCGAAATGTATATATGGAACCCATGTCAATAATGCAGTGTCATCTTCTTCAAGGCTCTCTCGAACCTTCCTTGTAGCATGGTCCAAGGCATAGGCTGCCTGACTACTGTCCAATCCCTCCGACCCATTCTCCCTAAACAAGTACTGATAAAACTCTGTTGCAAATTCTGGCCCATGCATATCGGAAATGCTCCACATCGTACCAACCACTCCACGATAACCAGCGGCAAGCATACCAGCACTGAGATGGACAACCTCCTCTGATAATTTGGGGTCTCCTTTGCTCGTCTGGCATGCC
>Ga0307513_10005587_pt1 | contig 16585 bp, 11 predicted proteins | sample 15_EM_MG_FD_202174 | JGI IMG/M metagenome (GOLD analysis project Ga0307513, IMG submission 202174) | Populus trichocarpa ectomycorrhiza microbial communities from riparian zone in the Pacific Northwest, United States - 15_EM | ecosystem: Host-associated > Plants > Roots > Unclassified | place... | reverse complement strand
AATCCTACTCCAAAAAGGAGTATGTCAAGATGGTAATTGGCAACATAACAACCGTGATCCAAGTAATTAACATGTTCAGACCATATGAATTAATTATTTATTTCATTTTCTTCCCCAAGTTCATCAAACTAAGATTGCATTAATTTAATTTGGTGTCTCAGGAAATTTATAAGATAGGGGGAAGGAAATTTGGACTATCAAAGTTGCTTCCTTTAGGTTGTCCACCAATCTCTAGAGCACTAGAAATAGTCAGAACAGGCGGCTCTGGCTGCATGGAAGAAGTTACAGTGCTTGCAAAACTACACAACAGAGCACTCCCTAAAGCTCTCAAAGAGCTTAAGAGCCAACTAAAAGGATGTACCTATTCAATTTTTGATGCCTACACTGCAGGAACTGCAATTTTCAATAACCCTTCAAAATATGGTGAAGCCTCTAGCTTACAGAGTTTCCTTTATCTGCTGATATGATGTGAGGACTATCTGATTCCATTTTGACATTTTTGTGTGAAGGTTTCGAAGAGGTGAAAATGGCATGCTGTGGCAGTGGTCCATTGAGAGCTTCCATTACTTGCGGCCAGAAAGTATACCAACTGTGCGATAACGTTAGCGAATATTTCTTCTTCGATGGAATTCATCCAACCGAAAAGGCCAACTATCAATTTGCAAAGCTAATGTGGGATGGGAGTCCTGAAATCGTCGAGCCTTACAACCTGAAGACACTGTTCGAGAAATAGCTCAACTTATTCCCAGACAGGAAATGACTTTGTTTACCCGTTCTGCACCTGGAATATGACTGAATTTCATTTTCTTGCTTTGAAGCTAAGTTGATTCAGGCTTTAGACTCTAGCACTGAACTCTAGAATTGTATTTGTATCGGACATTAAAATTTCTTATGACATTGAGATTCGTGAGTTTCTTACTAATAAATGAGCAAGATCAACATACGTGAAGCAAGAATACGATGATCTTCTTTTTAAAGCCAAAACTCTCATTCGGAATAAAACCTCTTAGCTTTTCATTTCTTTAGAATCCATGTGAGCCATGCATTTTCAAAAGCAGTCAAAATTTTGGGACAAACAACCAACGCCCATGCCAGCAAATCTTCAAAAATTGTATCTTTGTACTTGAATAACATGGTTTTTGTCTTTCACCGAGAAATGAATTTTGCACTTTATTTCAAATTTACATCTCCACAATTTTATTTTATAGATTGGACCTACTTCAACAAGATGGTTAAGATTTGTGATTTGATACTTGTTGTTATTTATTTTTGAATTCCCACATAAAAAATGAGAAAATATAAAAAAATATATCAAAAAATATTCAGAAGAAATCTAAAAATAATAGGAACAAGAAAAGTATGCTGGAATGCCCTTAAAATAACTAGAAAATGTTTGATGAAGTTCAAAAATATAAGAATTAAAATTTGACAGTATATTTTTGACTGATGAGAGTGTTGACAAGAAAAATTCAATTTGAGAAAGAAAAGTCTAAAATCATATGTTTATGAACTCAATTAAATTTTATTAAAGGATTAATTGAATTTATGGAGGGTTTGATAGCAAGAAACAATTGTTTTTAAGTCAATCTGGTCTTTATTTAGAAGAAATTAAAGTTCAGGGGTCAAATTATAATTTACCTAAGGACTTAACTACGAAATTTTAGAACTTGAGTGACCAAACTGAAAGTGGCCATTTCACATAAAAAAACGGCGCCGTTGTAAATGACATTATTCATCATCTTCTTCGTTGCACCAGGGAACCGTTTCAGCAGAGGAAACAACTAGCCCCAGCTTCTAATACTGAAACGTATGGCATTTATTCGGCTATAAAGCCAGAGAAAGAAACGCCTGCTAAACGTCCACGAAAGAGACGCCGACCGTTACTGAAAACGCCTGCATCCTTCAGGTATAAAAGCAGAGGAGGGACCGAACCAAAGAGAACAGTGGAGGAGGGAGAAAGAGAGAACAGGGAGGGAAAAAGAAAAGGAAAACACAGAGAAGGGAGGGGAGGAAAAAGGCAGAAAGAAAAACGGGGAGGCAGAGTGAGCAGGACAGGAGAGAAAGTGGGGAGCAGTAAAAAAAGAAAACAGAGAGGGAGTAATAGAGGAGAACAAAGGGAAAGAAGAGGAAAAACAGTGGAATGGGAGAGAAAAAGAGTGAGTACAGGGAGAATAAAAAAGAAACAGAGGGAGACACGAAGGAGAACTGGGCAACATAGGGAGACGGTAACAGAGGAACAAAGGAACAGAAGCAAGAGAAACCCAACAGCAACCAGCATCCATCGCTGCTGTCCCTTGACCTGCAGAACCAGAGGCAAGGAAAAAAAAAAGAAAAAGAAACCGAAGCAAAGGAAGAAACACAGAGAGAAAGTCCAGAAGAACAAAAAGAACGCAAGAAACTAAGACCAGAATTGTCATCATCTTCAGTTTTCTAGAAACCAGGTGCGTTCGTTTTCGTCATTCTTTTATCTGCAAATGAGCATGTACACTGCGAAGGTAATTTAATTACCTTCGCACTGTTCATGCACGCGTGAAACAAATTCATGCGTGCCTGGTCCCTCAGCCAGCCGGGTCACTTGCTTGGGCCAGTGGCACGGCTGGGCTTGATGGGTCCAGCCCAGTCACATGGGCCGAGCTGGGCCCAGCCCGAAAAAAAAAGAAAAAAAAATTTTTCTTCAAAATTATTGTTTAAAAAAATATATATGTGATTTTCCCTCGTATTTTTATACTAAATTTTGCTTAGTATTGGTTTGTATTTTTATACCGTAAAGATACAAATCCAGTATTAAAATACCCAGTTTTCGTCAAAACATTGAAAAAAATAATATATTTTTGTTTTCAAACATACAGCTAAGTATCTCAAAAAAAAATCATATCATATTTTCATACAATAAAAATTCAAAAATAGATATTAGCATGTATTTTGGCTTTAATTATTAGTTTATTAAAGTCACGAGAACTAGGACAATATTTCAAAAATTCTAAAAAACTAATTTTGTTTTCTTTTAATATTAAGGATTACGAGCTTATACGTTAGACGTATTCTTGATATTAAAAAGATAGCTTTCTTTAGGTGACATAGAACAGTTAGGTTTTACCCGATAATATAAGATTCTCTTTACTGAGGAGAACTTTTCTTAAACCGTAGACAGACCAACAATTAGAAACCACAACAACACCTTAATATATATCAGACAATTAAACAATGCAGCCTACCTTAGATAGGGTGGGGTGATAATATCTTCCCTTTACGCAACTAGTCTCTGTACCCGATCTCTGAGACTAGTTAGGGTTCCTAGTGACCAAAATAATAGGTGCTGACTCCCATTCATGCTTTCCACAGATAAGAGATAAGAATTCCTTGCCTCCCTATTTTTCCCGATTTTTTCCAGAATACCAACATTTAGGATTTGAGAGTGGATTTCGATCGCTGCGATGCCGCACACGTGCGACAGTTCTAAAATAAGAAAAAGGTAGATTTCATAAATAAAATGTTTCAAAATAAAATCTTTATCATTTGACTGAGTTTGCATATTTCTTGGCCAAAACAATTATGGTGATGCATGTGTCTCAATATGGCATGACTTCTATAAAAAATAAACACATTTAGATGAGTTGGGACAATTATGCTTGTTTGAATCAATGAAAATTACAATAACTAAATGATAATTTGAAAAACTTCATCATGAGTTATGAGTTGTTGAGGAAACAATCTTATCATGATATGGATGAAAAGTAAGCAAAGAATATGAACAATATCACTTGGGACAATCCTACAAGCAAATCAAACTTCTACACAAAAAATTATTAACACGTGTCAAAGTCAAGGCAGAAAGGTATAAAGGGGCTCAAAAACCAGATTGCCTGCTTTGAAGCTAAATGCAAGCAAATAAATGACCCTAATATTTTAATCAGTTGCATGATTTAGAACTAGAGGTTAAAGATGGCATGGGGAAGTTCGAGCAATTAATTGGACAATCCTTTTATTTTTAATATTGTTTGTGTCTCATTTTGACTTGTTTGTCTCACGCCTAACAAAGAATGATATTTGCATTTGAAGCCATCAATTTGGTGACAAAATCATTTTTATTTAACTCTAAAATATATATTAGTTTGATGAAAATTTCTTTCAAATAATATTTTTGGTTTCAAGTAAAACCCGATGGAAAATTTTCTTTAAATGGAAACTTTTCAAGCATAGCCTATCAATCAAATGTCAACAACAATTTTCCTTCAAATCTTGTTTCAAGTAAAGCTCATCATTTCAATTGCAATTTTCTTTCTAATAGTATTTTATTTTAAAGTAAATTCCATTAATTTGATGACAATTTGCTTTTTATATAATATTTTTATTTCAAGTAAAGCCTATTAGTTTAACGACAAATTTCCTTCATGCGATTTTTTTTTCAAATTATATTTTCGTCATCAATTCAGTGATAGTTTTCTCTTAACAAGATATTTTTTTATTTCAAGTAAAGTCCATTAGTCTGATGAGAATTTTCTCTTAAAAGACATTTTATTTCAAACAAAGCTCATCAATATATGGCAATAACAATTTTCTTTCAAATTTTCCATCGAGTAAATTCCATCACTTTGATGGAATTTTTTTTTCAATTGGCAATTTTTCAAGTGAAGTCTATAATTCCGATGACAATTTTCTTTTCAATAGCATTTAATAGATTTATATTCCAAGTTGATCCCTTTATTTGTTTTTATGGATCTCAAGTTGATCCCTTTAATTACATGGATTCCAAGTTGATTCTTTTATTCAACATTTTCCAAGTTGATTCCATCATTTTTGTTTAAGTGGATTCCAAGTTATTAATCCCTTCATTTACATGAATTACAAGCTGATCCTTTTATCCGACATATCTCAAATTGATATTGTCATTTTTGTTTACGTGGATTCCAAGTTAATCCCTTCATTTATATGGATTCTAAGTACACGTAAATAGAGAAACTGAAATTAACCGAATCAGGGACCAAATTAAAAAAATTTGAAGTTTATTGATCAATTGAGGGTCAAAATACACAAATTCAAAACCAAGGACTAAAGTGAAAAGGGCAGCCAACTTTAGGGCCGACGATTGAAGTTGATAGGGATGCAATTGAATTGATTCTTAAAATCAAAATTGCACTTGAGGACTTAAATGAACAAAGGACGAATTGAGGACTGATTTGGAAGTTGATGTGTTTTGGCACCATTTTTTATTTAAATGAACCGGCGTGTTTTGTCTAAAACGACGTCGTTTCATGTTAAAAAAAAACAAAAAACAAAACAGTATCGTTTTAAGCGACATTGTTCCTTCTTCTTCTTCCTAGGACGTGTAACAGGGGAAGATAAAGTTTTTATTTTTTCTTCTTTATTTCTTCTTGTCCCTCTCTCTCTCCCTCCCCCGTGTGCTCTATCAAAATAACACCACAACTGAGCAAAAGAAGGTAATCAATTTGGGATCTAGACAAATAAAAATGATAAAATCAACTTGTAATTTGTTGGATGAAAAACGAAATGAACAACTTCATATCCATGTAAATGAAATGATTAACTTGGGATGATTTATTAAATGAAAAATAAAAATATCAACTTGAAAATCATATAAATAAAGAGATCAACTTAGAATCTACACAGATAAAAATTATAGGATCAACTTGGGATCCTTTTTTATAAAAAATGAAAGAATCAACTTTGAATTCATGTTAATGAAAGATTCAACTTGAGATTCACATAAACAAAAATGACGGGATCAACTTCGAATTTGTCAGATGAAAAATAAAATGATTAATTTAGGATCCATGTAAATAAAATGATCAACTTGGAATCCACATAAATAAAAATGACAAGATCAACTTGGGATATGTTAGATAAAAAATTAAAAGATCAACTTTGAATCTATGTAAATGAAAGGATTAACCTTGGATCTACATAAACAAAAATGATTGGATAAACTTGGGATATGTTGGATAAAAAGATCAACTAATAATCCATGTAAATGAAGAGATTAACTTGGAATCCATGTAAGCAAAAATGATTGGATCAACTTAGGATGTGTTAGATAAAAGAATCATGGAATCTATGTAAATGAAGGGATTGACTTGGGATCGACACAAATAAAAATGAAACTATCAACTTGGGATCCAAATCTATTAAATGCTATTGGAAAGAAAATTGACATCTGAAATATAGATTTCACTTGAAAAATTGCCAATTGAAAAAAAAATTGCCATCAAACTAATGGCGATTTACTCAATGGAAAATTTAAAAGAAAAATATTTTTGCTATTAGACTGATGGGTTTTGTTTGAAATAAAATGTTTTTTGAGGGAAAATTGTCACTAGACTAATAAACTTTACTTGAAATAAAAATATCATTTAAGAAAAAACTATCATCGAATTGATGGACTTTACTTGAATCAATCGAGAACGTAATTTGTCATTTGACTAATAGGCTTTACTTGAAATAAATATGTTATCTAAAAGCATACTGTCATCGAATTGATAGAATTTACTCTATCAATCCACCTCATCAAGAGGAAAAGAAGTCGGTATCGCTTTCAACATAAGTTGAAAGGACAAGTTTTTTTTTTTTTTTCAAGTTTTGTTATCATGAGATGTCGCACACCTCCCACACTCCACACTCTAAGCACCAAAGTCTTTTTGAATTTTAAAATATATTAATTAAATAAAAAGATAAAATTATCCCTAATGGTTATGAAATTAACAAAAAAAAAAAAAAGTAACCAAACTAAAAATAACAGGAGACCCTTAAATTGATGTTTTATTTTTTTAGATTCTAAGGGTAAAGATATCTGACATTGGATGTTTCTGAATTCCCTTGACATTGGAATTTTTTACTATATTTTAAAAAATAAAAAGCCTTAAATTCCCTTGACCGGCAATTTTTTTTTAAAATTGATCCAAAAAGGATGTTTCTGAATCAATTGTTTTGAGTATGCGGAGGACGGCAATCAATGATTGTGTTGTAGTTTCAGGATCTTTAGCGAAGAGTAGATCGAAGCTTTATCTGACATTGGATCAGCAGAGATTTGGCCCGGTTTTGGATTTGCTGCGGAGAAATTGTCTTGAGGAGGATAGGACGAGTGAAGTTTATGATTTATGGAAAACTGTGAAGGATCACCTTCTTTTGCCGTTGACCATACAACTTTCTGAGAAGACTGTTGTGACTCTTCCGCCTTGCTTTATGCGTCTACCACCTGATTTAAAGCTCAAGATTTTGGAGTTACTTCCTGCACTGATGTGGCTAGAATGGCATGCGTTAGCTCGAGGATGCAGAGTTTGTGTTCGAACAACGATTTATGGAAACGGGGGTTTTCGGAGGAGTTTGGACGGGCGCTTAAAACAGAAATTTTGGTAATTGGAAAAACAGACTAAGAAGAACAATACCAAGGAGACAAGACCAGCGTCCTACCTGCAGGATTTCTTCGACCTAAGAGACTCTTGAACTTCCCAATTCAGGCCTTCTCTCTCGATTCTGAATAATTACTATATGGAGAAGGAGATCAGTCGTAGCTCAAGCAACTGCAAGTTTCTAGATATTAATGTTTTCTGCTAGATCTTATAGTATGATGAAATCCCCTTTAGATCACATAAATTTCGGTGTTTATTTGTCATGTGGTAGGACACCAGCTCTTACTCGTGATTGTAACTATTTTGATTGTTAATTAGTTTTTTCAATAGTTTATGTTCATAATTCAACGATCTTGCAAATCAGTATGGTGCTTGGAGGGTTTTCTGTCTATTTTCATTGGTAAACTTTCGTTTGAAAGATATGATAGAGTAAAGCTTGAAAAACACTCTTGTCTCTGCTGGTATGTTACTTTATCATGATTATGTCTTAGTTCAAGTACTGAATCAGTGTTTATGATTTCTCTGAAACAGAGAAGGAAGTTAAAAAATGAACAAGTAATTCTTTGGCTCCATTACAATGCATTCAGTATATATGCTATCCTTAGACTACGGCCTCTTTATGAACATTTACAAGACAATTTCCCGACAGGAACAATACCCACTCACCATTTTTTAAAGAATAGTAAGTTATAAATTAGTCTTTCCACTGACAATTTTATTTCCCAAATCAGGCCGCCTCTGCTGGCATTGAATAATTAGTATAAAGAGAAGGAAACTGTACACATGAGTGGTAAATATCTCATGTTGAGAAGGAATGAAAATGCTAAGATGTTTATATATAAGATAGATCCATAACCCATCATTTGTCTAGGTTTTTGGATAGAGGTAATGTCCATTATTGTATGCAAAATCTTATGAGTGCAAGCCCAAATCTAGAGTTCAGTGGTAGAGTCTAAAGCCTGAATCAACTTAGCTTCGAGGCATGAAATTCAGTCATATTCGAGGTGCAGAACGGGTAATCAAAGTCATCTCCCGTCTGGAAATAAGTTTTGAGCTATTTCTCGAACAGTGTCTTCAGGTTGTACGGCTTGACGATTTTAGGACTCCTGTAACAGTGTCAAATGTGCACGAGGTGCACGCTTCGGCAGGCTGTCCAAAACAGGGCCTAAGGGTGCTGGCAGCCATGCCAACAGTGGGAAAAATCGGCAGCGCAGATTGTTGACGAACATGGGCTTGACGATGGAATGTCCAAGCCAGGCAGGAAAACTCGTCAGGGGCTTAGGCTGACGAGAACAGGGGCTGTCGAGGAATTCGGCAGCGAAGACATTGGCAGCCTGCACGCAGATGCGAATACGGCAGCGCACAACAGCTTGTGCAAGTCAGGGGCTCGACTTGGCATGATCTGAAACTTGGACGAAGGACTGTCCAAGGCATGTGAGTGACTCAACAGATGACGCAGCAAGAGCTGACAGATGGGGCTTCCAGGTGAACATGCAGAACATGGGTTAGTGGCAGTTATGGATATCCAAGATCATGGGATCATGGGGGCTGAAAACGTGGGGGCTGACTAGGGGTTGCTCTCAACCCACTAAGATCATGGGGGAAAACTACCCACTACTTGGTAGATAATGGGGCCACTATGTTCATGGGTGAACATGGGTGAGATAGTGTCCCACTACTTCCTTAAAAGTATGAATGAGGGGTGTGCCTTGTAAATGCTTGTCTATAAATACTTGTTGTAGCTCTTGGTTGAGGGGGCGGCATGTATGGGCATGTAGCTGCATGCTTGGGGTATGTTCGGCATGTAGGGGCATGCAAGAACATGTAGAGAGCACTAGGTAGAGATAGCTTGGTGTAGCATGCAATCTTTGTGCATAGCACACATATGGATTTGTGTATAGTTTCCTTTGTGTACGAGATCAATAAAGGTTGGGAAAGAGTTCATGTAAAGCTTGTTGTGCACTTTGATTATCTTATTCTACTTGTGTCTTCCGCTTGCTTAGTTACTAGGCAAACACGAGTGGGATTGGCGAGGGAAGGCTGAGTCTAGTGAGGAACTAGGCTGCCGCACAGGTTTATTCGAGAGCGAAAAATTACCCCGTGACAACTCCCATCCCACATTAGCTTTGCAAATTGATAGTTGGCCTTTTCGGTTGGATGAATTCTATCAAAGAAGAAATATTCGCTAACGTTATCGCGCAGTTGGTATACTTTGTGGCTGCAAGTAATGGAAGCTCTCAATGGACCACTGCCACAACATGCCATTTTCACCTCTTCGAAACCTTCACACAAAAATGTGAAATTGGAATCAGATAGTCTTCACATCATATCAGAAGATAAAGGAAACTCTGTAAGCTAGAGGCTTCACCATATTTTGAAGGGTTATTGAAAATTGCAGTTCCTACAGCGGAGGCATCAAAAATTGAATAAGTACATCCTTTTAGTTGGCTCTTAAGCTCTTTGAGAGCTTTAGGGAGTGCTCTGTTGTTGACTTTATCAATTCAGTGATAGTTTTTTTTAAAAGACATTTTCATTTCAAGTAAAGTCCATCAGTTTAATGAAAATTTTCTTTCAAAAGACATTTTATTTCAAACAAAGCTCATCAATACGATGGCAAGAACAATTTTCTTTCAAATTTTCCATCGAGTAAATTCCATCACTTTGATGGAATTTTTTTTTCAATTGGCAATTTTTCAAGTGAAGTCTATGATTCTGATGACAATTTTCTTTTCAATAGCATTTAATAGATTTGGATTCCAAGTTGACCCCCCCCCTTTTTTTGTGGATCTCAAGTTGATCCCTTCAATTACATGGATTCCAACTTGATTCTTTTATCCAACATTTCCCAAGTTGATCCCATTATTTTTGTTTAAGTGGATTCCAAGTTATTAATCCCTTCACTTACATGAATTACAAGCTGATCCTTTTATCCAACATATCTCAAATTGATCTTGTCATTTTTGTTTATGTGAATTCCAAGTTAATCCCTTCATTTACATGGAATCCAAGTTGATCTTTTCATTTTTTATCTAACATATTTCAAGTTGATCTTGTCATTTTCATTTACGTGGATCCTAAGATGATCACTTTATTTATATGGATCCAATTTGATCATTTCATTTTTCATCTTACGAATCCCAAGTTAATCCTGTCATTTTTATTTATGTGCATCCCAATTTGAGCCCTTCATTTACATGGATCTTAAGTTGATCATTTCATTTCTTATCTAACGGATCCCAAGTTGATCCTGTTGTTTTTGTTGGTGTCAATTCCAAGTTGATCTTTTTGTTTCTTGTCCGATGGATCATCTCAAGTTGATCCTTTCATTTACATGGATCCGAAGTTGATCTTTCCATTTCTCATCCAACAAATCCTAAGTTAATCTTGTTATATTTGTTTATTTGGATTTGATCATTTTCTTTTGCTCCATTGTGGCATTATTTGACACCATATATAGCTTTCAAGAAAGAAAATCCCTCTTTTCAAGTTATATATTTTTTTTCTTTATAATTTTTCTACATAAAGTTAAATGAAAATGATTTTTTAAAATTCTTTATATAGTTAGTATTGTAAAAAGAGGAAAATTGTCATAACGTACTTATCTTATTTTTAAATCTTATTTTTTCAAATATAAAATGAATAATAAAAGAAATTGAAAATTTGATTTGAAAATTGGAAATTATAGTTTTTTATTTTTTATTTAAAGATTATAAATTTTGAAAATAAAAGATAACATTTTTAGTACAAATAGAGGGGCTTAGTTTCGGAGTAAAGGGAGAGAGAAAAGTCCAAGGGGAAAATCAGAAGAAAATTTTGAGAAAGAATACGAGGAAAAGAAGAGAGAAGAGATTGATGAGAGCCTCAAGAGAAAATACAGACAAAGAAAAAAGAAAAAGAAAAGGAAAAGGAAACAATAGAAAACCATTAAAAAAAATCTTATCTACTAAAAACAAGAAAAAAAATCTTATATACTAAAAAGCCGCCCCCTTTGGTGTTTCTTTGACAAGAATCCATGAATGCCATTGAAACTTCAGAACCTCCTTCCTCTCAAATCAACAACCCCAGTCAACACCAACTCGTCCACAAAGCACCACCCAACCTCTAGAACTTTAATCCCCAATGAAAAAAATCAGCTCCTATTTACTTATACTTCTGGAGCTAGATATTTTCTGGCGATTATTACATGCTTTTAAATTTTCCATCGAGTAAATCGCCATCAGTTCGATGGCAATTTTGTTTCAATTGGCAATTTTTCAAGTTAAGTCAATAATTCAGATGTCAATTTTCTTTCCGATAGCATGTAATAGATTTGGATCCCAAGTTGATAGTTTCATTTTTATTTGTGTGGATCCCAAGTTGGTAACTTCATTAACATGAATTTCAAGTTGATATATCCCAAGTTGATCCAATTATACTTACGTGGATTCCAAGTTAATCCCTTCATTTAAATGGATTACAAATCCACCATGTCCCAAGTTGATCCAAAAGGGTTCTTTGATCATTGCCCTTTAATCCTAGGAGCTTTACCCGTAGAAAAAAGTTGGATTCCTTTCAAATTCATGGACTGTTGACTTTATCATCCGAATTTTAAAGATATCATAAAAGGTATATGGGATGAAGCTTGCAATGAATTTTTAGGTCAGTTCAAGCTCATTAAAAAGCTCAACTTTATAGCAATTCGACTGAGACAGTGGAACAGGATTGGGATTGGGAATCAGGAGACTGCTTTGGCATCGATTCAAAGCAATATTTCAGTTATAGAACAAAAATCAGAGTATGGGCAATTATCTACTGTAGAGCAGAACTTGCTTGATTCATTAATCAGGAAGTAGTGGCAATGTAACTTGAATATAGAAAGCATGAGGCGGCAAAAGTCTCGCCAAGTTTGGTGTCGCCTGGGTGATCGCAACACGCGTTTCTTCCATCTAGTTGCTAACTTCAGGAGGGCTAAAAACCATATCCTGAAAGTGGTTCATAATGGTTATGTTGTTGAAGGCTTACCGGTCATAAAAGATGCGGCAGTTAGCTTCTTCTCCAACTTATTCAGAAGCCCTGATAGATTCCGAATTGGTTTAGGGCCCGTTGGTTTTAAAACACTCTCGGCTTCTTCTTCAGCTAGTTTGGAGCGAGATATCACTTTGGAAGAATTAAAGCAGAGTGTTTGGGATTGTGATGGGAGCAAGAGTCCTGGTCCAGATGGTTTCAATTTCAAATTCTATAGGCTTGCTTGGAATTTCATTGCAGATGATTTGTTAGATCTGGCCAATAATTTTTTCAAAACAGGTAGGCTTCCAAAAGAAGTCAATCATGCTTATGTCCATCTAATTCCGAAGACAGCTTCCCCGGCTGGCTTCAAAGATTTCAGGCCTATTAGTTTGATTCACGACATTTACAAGATAATGGATAAGGTTCTTTCTAGCCGTCTGAAAGCGGTTATGCATGACCTTATCAGTGAGAATCAAACAGCTTTCTTGGCAAGGAGGCAAATAATTGATGGGTTTTTGGTTGCTAACGAAGCGGTTCATTCCTTGAAAAGATGCAGGGTGCCGAGCCTTATCTTTAAGGTGGATTTTCATAAAGCTTTCGACACTGTACAATGGGATTATTTAGAGCAGGTTATGAGGCATATGGGTTTTGGTGAAAAATGGATAAATTTGATCAACATTTGCATCTCCACTGCAAAATTATCAGTGCTGATTAATGGATCTCCTTCTAAGGAATTCTTGATGGGCCGTGGGATTCGCCAAGGTGACCCCCTTTCTCTGTTTCTTTTTCTAATTGTAGTAGAGGGATTATCTGTTTTGTTTCAAAGAGCAACTACAAATGATCTTTTCAAAGGTATCCCTTTTGGAGACATCTTTTGCCTCAGTCATCTGCAATATGCAGACGACACTTTGATCTTCATGCCTGCTAATCTTCACATGGTCAAAACAGTTAAAATGATTCTGTTGTGGTTCGCTATTTTTTCAGGTTTGCACATTAACTTCCACAAAAGCTCTTTAATTGGCATAAATGTTGGGGAAGATACTTGTGTTAGTATGGCATCTTCAGTCTTTTACAGATTTGATTCCTTGCGTTGCTCTTATCTGGGCATGCCTTTAGGATCCAATCCTAGAAGGTTGTCTACATGGAAGCCTATTATTAAGAATTTCAGAAGAAAGTTGAGCATGTGGAGAGGTGGTATACTTAGTATGGCAGGGCATATTTGCCTAATCAAAAGTGTCTTGAGTTCATTGCCAGTCTATTATATGTCTTCTTTTCTTATACTGAAGGGTTTCTGTAATATACTAACCTCTATTCAACGAAGATTCTTATGGTCTGGAGTGGCGAAGTAGAAGAAAATTTGCAAGGTGCAGTGGCGTATTGTGGTAAAAGCAAGAAAAGAAGAAGGCCTTGGGTTGGGTTCTTTAATGTCTAAAAATATATCCAAGCTTTCAAATGGATATGGAGGCTAAGCTTGTCAGGCCATGCCTTATGGAAACAGGTAACAACCCATTTTTACTCCCCAATTTTCGAGAATGGAATCCCAAAATTGCATGGTCATATTTCCCCATTTTGGAAAGATGTTTTGTCAATCTGGATCCAAACAGTGTTATCGGCTTAGTATTGCGTGAAAACATCAAATTCATGATTGGAGATGGATCCTCCATTCTCTTTTGGTCTGACGTGTGGATAAAATCAAATGTTTTGCATAGCATTTTCCCTAGGCTTTACCAAATTTCTACTATTCAGAATGGTTTGGTTAATGAGATGGGTCAATGGATGAATGATCATTGGTGATGGAATTTGGTTTGGCGTAGAAACCTCTCATCTTATGAAGAGAAACAATATCATCATTTGCTCTCAATGCTGGAGCCAATGATAATTCGGCAAGGAAAAGATAAACTCATATGGCCATATAATTCTGATGGAAGCTTCTTAATTAAGTCCTGTTGCACCCTAATTGATAATACCTCCTCTGCGAATGATAGAGTTTTTGAAGCCAATGTTTGGATTAAAGGGGCCCCTCCGAAAGTTCAGGTGTTTCTCTGGTTGGCAATCCAGGATAAAGTTAGTACAAGAGCTTTTCTCCATCACCGGAATGTTTTGCCTGCCACACAAACTTCATGTGTCTTTTGCAGCTCAGATTTGGAAACCTCAGAGCACCTTTTTATACATTTTAACTTTTCTAGGAGTGTTTGGATGAAAGTTTTGGATTGGTGGGGTATCCAATGTTGTTTACCGAGCGCTCTTGACTCGCTGCTTCTGTAGTGGCCCGAAATGGTGCAAGATAAATTCCAAAGATTAGCTTGTACACTAATTTCTAGTAGTATTACTTGGGGTATTTGGTTGTTGTTGAGGAACAAAATTGTTTTTGAGAAGGGAACTATAAGCTTGTTTGATTGTTTCTCCACCATCCTTCATCAGGTTGCTACTTGGTTGCATACTCTGAATTCAAATTTCACTTATATAGGAAATGACCTCTTAAAATCTTCTGATGGCATCAAATTGTGGTGTAATAAGAAATCTTAGGTAGTCTTTTTGTTGTTTGCTGTAGTAGATCAATTTTTTTCCTTTTTTTCCTAAGTCTGTTTTTTTTTCTTTTTTCTTTTTTCATGTTCGTGTATTTCACTTTGGCTATTAGTTTTATGGCCTTTTCAATGTACTCTCAATGATTATAAAAAAAAAATCATTTTTGTTTATGTAGATCCAAGGTTAATCCTTTCATTTACATGGATTCGAAGTTAATCTTTTCATTTTTCATGTGACATATCCCAAGTTGATCCTGTTATTTTTACTTACGTGGATTCCAAGTTGATCACTTTATTTACATGGATCCTAAATTAATCATTTTATTTTTCATCTGATAGATTCGAAGTTGATCTTGTCATTTTTGTTTATGTGGATCTCAAGTTGAACCTTTCATTAACATGAATCCAAAGTTGATTCTTTTATTTTTTATTAGAAGGATCCTAAGTTGATCATGTAATTTTTGTTTGTGTAAATTCTAAGTTGATCTCTTTATTAATTTATATGATTTTCAAGTTGATATTTTTATTTTTCATTTAATAAATCATCCCAAGTTAATCATTTCATTTACATGGATATGAAGTTGATCATTTCGTTTTTCATCCAACAAATTACAAGTTGATTTTATCATTTTTATTTGTCTAGATCCCAAATTGATTACTTTCTTTTGCTCAGTCGTGGCGTTATTTGACACCATGTTTAGCCTTCATTAAAGAAAATCCCTCTTTTCCTGTGGTTTTTTTTACAATTTTTCTACACAAAGTTAAATGAATATGATTTTTAAAATGTCTTTATATAATGAGTATTGTAAAAAGAGGATAATTGTTGTAATTTATTTCTAGATGTTTTTTCAAACAAAAAATAAAATAAAACTTAAAAATTTGATTTGAAAATCAGAAATTATATATATATTTAAAATTTTGATTTAAAGATAAAAAATTGAAAATTGAAAAGGTTTGAAAATGAAAGATAACATTTTTATTACAATTGAGGGGTCCATTTCAAACAGTTTTCTATTGTTTTTTTTTTTCTTGGAATTTTCTCCTCCTTTACTATTATTCTCTAATATACCCTTTATTTAAAAGTTTTTTGAGCTTAAAACTTATATAGACTCACACCATCTTGTACTTAATTTTTATCAAATAAATAAAAATAATGAGATTTTAACTCGTGATCACTTGATCATCAAGGCTGTCCTTATCAAATAAATAAGGATGGTAAAATTCTAACTCATGATCACTTGGTCATCAAAGCTCTGATACCATGTCAAAAAACCATCTCAGCTCAATAATTTAAATTATTTTATGAGATGTTAAGGTATGATTTATATTATTCTCTAATAAATATCATTAAAAAAAAATCTACTAAAAACCAGAACAAAAGCCTCCACCTTTCGTTTTTCTTTGACCAGAATCCATGAATGCCATTGAAACTTCAGAACCTCCTTCCTCTCACAGCTCCCGCCAAATCAATAACCCCACTCAACACCAACTCATCCACAAAGCACCACCCAGCCTCTAGAACTTTAATCCCCGACGAGAAAAATCATCTCCGCCCGAATTTACCCACAAACAACCATCAACCCAAAACCAGCAGCAACTCCTCTTCCCCACTGACCAGAAGCAGCCAACAGAAACTATTACGGACCCACCCTACCATTGCTCACTTCTTTTTTGTCTATGTATTAAAGAGGAGATTGAGGATCAGATTTA
>Ga0307513_10005586_pt1 | contig 16585 bp, 20 predicted proteins | sample 15_EM_MG_FD_202174 | JGI IMG/M metagenome (GOLD analysis project Ga0307513, IMG submission 202174) | Populus trichocarpa ectomycorrhiza microbial communities from riparian zone in the Pacific Northwest, United States - 15_EM | ecosystem: Host-associated > Plants > Roots > Unclassified | place... | reverse complement strand
CAGCACCAACAATCTCGTCAACCACAGACTGCACAGCAGGAATATTGCTAGCGAGGCAAAGGAGATTTACAAGGTTTTGGCGTCCGAACACTTGTGGAACCTCCGAACGAGAAACTGGCGAAGAAAGGATGCGCCTGTAGACCCTCGGATGAGGGACAGGCTCAAGCAGAGACCGCTTGGTAGCGCTGCTCCCGAAACAACGCTAAAATCGATAAGTAGTCATTAGCAAACATACTGACAGCAAGCTGTTATAAACACGCACCTTGAATAATTCGAACTTCTTGCTAAACAAGTTTACTGACGTCCCTTGATTGAAAAGCCCAAAGAAATCGGCGTCGGCCCCGGCGTTGACATCCAGCCCAGTATCGAGCTCCACACAACCCCCAAACTTGGTAGAGCCACTTTCCGGAGAAGGCGTGGCTGGAATGGCAGCGACGGTGCTCGTCGGAGTTACGCCCCCCACCTTCAGTAGCTTGTTGTGTTTGGGATATCCTCGTCTCGTGAATCGCATCGAATCTCGCCTCACCGCAACCTCCGCGTCAGCAGCCGCGGCAGTAGCCTTTGGATTGACCACAACACCAGCAGCCTCAGCTTCCAACCCGAATGTCAGCGTCGCACTAGCATCGAGCTCCAGGAAAACCTTCGCATCTACAATACCACCCAGCGCCGATAAACCGATGTTCAGACTTGGGATGAGATGAGCTTCAAGAGTTCCTGTGGCATTTACACCTGGGCTTGCAGAAAGCTTGAGAGCTAGAGAAGCAAGTAAGAGTCAGTTTAACTGAAAAGGAGGAAAGACAAGCAAATTCGTACGGGTATCCCCAACGTTGAAAGCACCCTTGTTAGCCTGTTTGCCGTTAGGTGGGAAGACAAGCTCCGCGTTATCGACTTTGTAATTGATTCCAACGGACAAGCCAACGTCAAGGTCCAAGGCAGCCTTCGCTTGCGCGTTGACTTCGAAAGAAGGGCCGAGGGTAAGGATGCTAGAAAAGCACAAAAGGGCTGAAAATTAATATTTCCATTAATTTTACTCTATAACTTACCCAGGGAAGTCCAGTCCAGGGATTCCGACCTGGAACACCTGAATTTTTCCCGAATCAAGGGTACCAGTGACACCAGCCTGGACATCAATCGTTCCGTCCAATTCCGCATTCAAGTCTGTAAAACACGAAGATTATTTTGAATCCAAGCATATGACAGAAACGTCCAACTCACTAGTAATAAGCGCGAATGTGTCAATTTTGGGCGGCACAAGCGTGCCACTAACAGCAGCACCAATAGTAGCCAGCGCGTTTGCTTTAGCGTCAACGTCGATCTTCAAGCGAGCACTAACAGGGGGGCACGAAATGCTCTCATCCACAAGGTTAAACTGCTTGTCCACGCTGACAGGCGGCAAGTTGAGCGATTTCTTGGAATCGACATTATTCAAATCCTGGATAGCTGCGAAAGAAGAGACAAATCAGCCTCCATTATCACACGAAGACGGGAGGAAACTCACACCGAACAGCATTTCCAATAAAATCAAAGGCGCCACGCTGATATACCCGGCTGTTCATACTACGTCGTTGCTGGGGATCCGTGGGGATATCTATTTCACCAGCAGCACCAGGAATATTGGCGGCGCGAATGGCAAAATTGACGGCACCTCGCGTCCGCCTCGAAGCGTCGACGGATTCGAAATTCGTGACTACGGTCAGACTTCGAACCTGAGGAGGATCTTGACGTCGAGCAAGGGTCGAAGCAACATCCGGTGGGATAGATTGGTCCTGGGGCACCCATGCTTTGGTAACAACTGCGAATGCGTTTTGACCACACTTGGAGGAGCAGAATAAAATTTGAACTACGGTGATGAAATTCGAGGCGTAGAAAACTCACGTTCTCTGGCAGACGGACCACCTTTCCTTCAGGACCACTGGTATGTAGGCGATCACAGTTCTCAACGCTACCTGAGCATACAAGGCGGATGTCCTGATTTAAAGCATCGGGCGAACAATCCAAAATAGTCCATCCTCCTGCAACCGTGACATCTCCGATGGCATTTTCATCACCCCACTATTTTTTAGATACATCATCGGCAAAAGACAAAAAAAGCTAGGTCATGCCCGAATACGCACGATCTTGAGAGTACCGGAAGCACCAGACCCAGATGTGGCAGGCAAATCTAGGGAAAAGTGAAATATATCCTCGAGAGTCGACCAAAACAAGAAAACATACCATATTCGCAAACCCCCGAAAAACATGGTTTTGTCCAGTCGTTAGCCGCAGAAGCCAGAGTCACTACAGCCGAAATAAGAATAAAAGAGTGGAAGACCATTTTGGCTTAAAGTCAAAGGTTGGGGTCTCGAAAAAAATGGTTGGGAGAGATTATATAAACCTGCCCGGATTTAAAAAGGAATGAAATTTTCGAGAATCGAAGGTCGAAAGAACGAAGAGAGAGAACGAAATAAAAAAGAGTCCTGCTCAACTCCAACGAAAAAGAAGCCAGGAAAGTAAAATTAGTGGATTGTCGTCAACACCTCTCCTTATAACGAGATATCGACGGCCCACGGTTGCTAAGCAGGAACCCAGCAAAAGCCTTCGATGATGTCTGAGCATGTGTCTCCATTGATGAAGCACACACCGAGATGACATGGTCCCCATGGAGCCCTCTATGCGGGTGGTATCTCGTTTGTTTTCCTGTGCATAATATTTTATAGTGGTGGTAGAAGCGAAGCGCCAAGAAATGTTGTGGACAGCCTTCGCCCCGAATCCGGCGATAGCCTGTGACGCCCGTCGCCATTGCCAGATGAAGATGACAATGTCCACTGATTGTTGCCTCCCAATTCCCGAATTCCTCAGGATTCTTCAGCTCGACCGAGAAAGGAGGAGGATAGATGAAGACATTCTCAGGCAGTCAGAGACCGGGTGGGTGACTGGGACGACCGAAAAGAATGATTCAGAATTGCAACTAGATTCTCTAGGATTGCACATAACCAGCAGCTATCAGCAGATGCCTGTAAATGCTCGCGAAACGAGTGCCCTGGAGTCGGGGTGGATGCAAAATGTTGAAATGTTAAAACTTAGAAATCAAGAGCAAGGTTCCAGCAAGGTTCATCATGTTTATGGAAGTGTTTCCACGCTCCAATCCCGGACCGGTCATCATCGACATATGATCATCCATCAACGATTTTCGTCTTTTCCTCCCAACACCAGGCCCACATTCGCTCACCTGATGAAGAGTGCAACAGTGCAACTCTGATGACTTTCATGATTACGTCTCGTTCGGCGCCTTCATAATTCTGTACTTTGGAAGTGTGATTTAATCAACTTGGCTCACTGGAAATACCACCCAAATATTCAATACTCGAATGATCATTCTCTGGAGGATGGTGGAGTCACTGGATTGTGGAGTGGTTTGCGAATTCGAGTTCGTTCGACGCTTATCGGAGACATATGTTAAATCCGCCATTGTACAAAACTGTGGGCGAGAATAATGAAGAAACGTCTGATTTCTATTTACTTACTGCTTCTCAGGCTAGTTAACTCTTCCTTCCAGTGCCCAAGGGGCGACCGACGTAAATCGAGCGTGCTTATCGCTCGAATACATTCCCACGTACGAGAGCAGCTCTCTTCTATTACGCTTTGGCTTCCTCGAACTTAGGGCTATTGTCTCCATTATGGGATGGCGCCCTGCCGATATCCCCCATCCGGACAAGTTCCTAACACCCCAGTGATCCTAAAGACAAGCGGATTGTATCACTCACGCTATTACCATCCCATGTGTATCGAACGGGCTTACTAAAGACGTACTCTCCAGGTAAGTATATTATTTTCCGGACAGAACATGCCTCAAAAATAACGATGTTCCAGATAGCCTTCCCACTGTGGGATTCTTGGACGACACGAGAATATTTTTAGGACAGCCACAAAGTCGTGTCTTCCTCTCTTTGCTCATCATCGAAGCATTCGCAAAGCCTTGTAATCTCCTATATATCTGTGTCAAGTATACACTGGGGTTTAGTAATCGTCAGCGGGAACGGGTACCCTTAAATGCAGTTCTACACCTTCTACGCTTTAAATAACCTTACATATGCAGATTAATGGGCCAGTCGCGGTTGTATATCAACCATTTTCGGATAAATGAGTAATATAGCCTCCGTGACGTAGAATTTCATCGTCGATCCTTCCGGAATGGCTTAGTCTCAACTTCGAGAAAGCTCACCCTTAGATTTCCCCAAGTGTTATACATTTTTTGGCTTCCGGACTTGCTGAAAAATTCAAGTATAGGTTGATGGAAAGTTATTTTTAAATAAGCACTGCTCATTCTGGGCCAATTCACTCCACACGGAAACATACAATCGCGTATGCCGGAAGAAAGTTGGACCACGAGGTCTGGCACCTGACATTGCTTCTCACGTAGGGGTTTTACCAGGAATCTTGGAGCTATATATAAAAGAGACCGATGATCCACCCGTCTTTCCAGCCCTTCATTGTGACCAGCTCCTTCTCGATTCTTATTATTCATCATGCCCCAAGTTTTCTCGTACAAATGGGACACCCCGAAATATAAGGGATCGATATCGTTCAGTACAGGCTTGTACATTGATGGCAAGTTTGTTGACGGTTCGAACAAGACGACCATCGAGTGAGTCGGATCCATTGCCCCTGATTGATGTCTTATCTTATCTGTTGCATCGGAAAGTGTCATCAACCCTAGTTCGTTCCTGGTTTTGTTTGGTTGATTTGGTCTAACGACCTCTCTAGCCACTGGCAAACTCATTACTTCGATTTCTGAGGCTACGGAGAAGGATGTCGACCTGGCAGTTGCTGCCGCCCAAAAAGCCTTTGATACGGTGTGGGGCTTGAACACACCCGGATCGAAGCGTGCCGAGGCTCTCTGGAGTCTCGCTCAGGCGATGGAGCGACACAGGGAGGAGTTGGCGGCCATCGAGGCCTTGGACAATGGTGAGTTGTTGTTGTCAATCTTTTTTATTTAGCAGTGCTGATCTCGTGTGCACATTTTCTTAGGAAAAACATATGATTGGGCCTTTGGAACTGACGTGTCATTTGCTATCGATGTCATCAAGTACTTTGCCGGGTGGGCAGACAAGATTACCGGTCAGACCATCGAGGTATGATTTTACGTTTTGTTGATGGCCAGTAAATGAAACACCCCGGTAGACCGACGAACGCAAGCTTTCCTACACTCGTCATGAACCCATTGGTGTTGTGGGCCAAATCATCCCTTGTGCGCTTTTCCCTGAATTTCTTCGTCACCATCATTCACCTCATTTCTAGGGAACTTCCCTCGTAAGAAAGTCAAATATCGAAAGGATCCTTTGTAGCTAACTGACAATTCAGTATTGATGTGGTCATGGAAAATTGCACCTGCCCTCGCCACCGGAAACACCGTCGTCCTCAAGCCTTCTGAATTCACCCCTCTCACCGCCATCCGCATGTGCGAGATTATCAACGAAACCCCCATCCCAGCAGGTGTTGTTAACATCGTCACCGGTTACGGCCACACCGCCGGCGCAGCGATCTCGTCGCACATGAAGATTGAGAAAGTCGCATTCACTGGTTCTACTCTTGTTGGGCGCAAGGTCATGGAAGCAGCTGCCAAGTCAAATTTGAAAACCGTCACGCTTGAGCTCGGAGGAAAGAGCCCGAACATCATATTTGACGACGCGGATCTAGATCAGGCAGTGAGCTGGGCTGCGCATGGTATCTTGTGAGTTCTTCATTCTTTCTAGAATATGTTCTCGAACTGAAGTGGGTCACAGCTGGAACCACGGGCAAGCATGCTGCGCTGGTTCCCGTATCTTCGTGCAAGCTGGGATTTACGACGAGTTCCTCAAGCGTTTCACTGAGAAGGCTCGTTCGATCAAAGTTGGTGACCCCTTCGGCGAGGGCACCGACCAAGGTCCCCAAGTTTCCCAGATTCAATACGATGTATGTCGTCTCCGATTTTATCGCCTGTCTCACTCATGCCTGATTTGAAACAGCGCATCATGGGTTACATCGACTCCGGCAAGCAAGATGGCGCCACGGTCCTTACTGGTGGTGACAGGCACGGCACAGAGGGTTACTTCATCAATCCTACCATTTTCACGGACGTCAAGCCCGACATGAAGATTGTGCAAGAGGAAATCTTCGGCCCCGTGGGTGTTGTTATCAAGTTTGAGAATGCTGAGGGTGCGCTACGTCTTTTTCCCTTATATTTATATCTTTTCCTTATTGCGGCATATAGATGTGATCCGACAGGCAAACGACACTAGTGATATTTTTTCCCTTGTCTGACTGTTTGAAGAGGTACTGATGACGGTTGTTAGTGTACGGCCTTGCCGCAGCGGTGTTCACACAAAACTTGAACCGCGCGATCGAAACCGCACACAAGCTCCAAGCCGGTACCGCCTGGGTCAATTGTGTCAACCAACTGCACGCACAGGTGCCCTTCGGAGGGTACAAGCAGTCGGGTATTGGTCGTGAACTGGGAGAGTACGCTCTCGCGAAGTACGTCTCTGCGCAGTCGCATCTTCTCTTCGATAAGATTTTGATATTTCAACTTTCCAGCTACACCAATGTCAAGGCCGTCCACATTAACCTTGGTCATCGCTTCTGATCGGAGATGTTCAGGGAGATGAATAACAAAGCGAATCGAATAAATGTATAATATCTGTTTCTATATCTTGTTTTAAATACCGTCCAGACCCCATGATTCATAGGGCTGCACGCCCGCGCCGTTTTTACGGTTGATACGGCTACCGTACGGGTGTGCCGTCTCCGTCCCGTTCGACGAAAGTTGGGCATGTTGACGGTACGGCTGACGGTACGGAACGGTGGCACCAGAGCCGTAAGATTATACGGCACTGTGTACACTATTACTGTACTATTTCGACCAATTGTCAATGCTTATTATGTGTTACATATATTATTCATTTACAAGTCATTCATAACACAACAAATGGCCTATTTCGGCTGCCTATGATGGGGCCTTTTCAAGGTTTTAGATCAAAAACCGACGTAGATCAGATCTTCAATGAACTACGCGACACAAAAAACATCGGAAAATGTTGTCGAGCACGCGGGTGTGATCAAGGTTCTGCTGTTGCATCTTTTCGAGTGGCTATGATACTGCTTCCCTCCGTTGTGAAAGCCTCCAACCCTCAACAATTCAGATATTTATGAAAGGCTGTCGTGGCTGACGACAGAAACACTGAGGGCAGTCGCACCGAAAGAACAGAACCGAGTTCTATTGGCTTGATGGAAAGCGGCGGCGGGGTACGACGTACAAGGTAAAAAAGGTAGGGGATAAGATCTAACTGGCGGAAATGCTACGTGTATGTAATCAGTGTGACCAGGATTACCTTATACTCCTTGAGCACCGTCTTTGCCTTTCAGCGTTGAGTTGTACGCACTGACTATTTTTTTTGCAAGCTCTGCTATTTTTAGTCTACCGTAGAGCCGTCTACCCCCGTATGACACCGTATTTTTTACCGACCGTCCCGTTGAGCAGTGTCATGCTTGTACGGTGACAGTCACGGTGATCCCGTTGCCGTGTGTTGACCGTCATCTTACGGCCGTACGCCGTTTACGGTACGGCGTGCAGCCCTACGGGCCATGAATGCTTCCAGTTGCAAAATTTAATTCCAGGTGGGACACAGTGAAGTTATGACCAGCGTCTTCGGGTCGCTCTCTATTCCTATTCCTCTATACATAGAAAACAGCTTTTGAGTAAGTGGCCTGGAGTATGGAAGTAAGAAAAGGTTCCAGACCTGTTGTGTTTGGAGGTATTGGAACATCTCGTCTTTAAGCTCTTTTCCCCTACGAGTGTTGCGCCAAGGAAACCAGCCCATGGTCCCTGCAAAATGTTTTGTATAGAGCCGCTCGACGATGGCAGTGAGTTCCGGACGAATTTCGGCAAACTTTTTGGGAGACTTGGAGAGGAATTTGAGAAGTTTGATTGCAATGTCTGTCGGGCGTCGCACTCTGCGGTCATTTCTATACTTTAAATGGAGCACCAGCGGAGGGTTGCCTCTGTTTTAAGGTAAGCTCGAGGAGGTGAACGCTTGGTAAAAGACTCACAGGAAAAGAAACCTCAGGCACCGAATGACCGTGGGTATTACCTCTTCATCGCTAAGAAAGCGCACCACGTAGAAATGAGGTGGATAAACGGTTTGGGGGATAAAGGTAACTAGATGGTGATTAACAATGTCGCTCAGGCAGTTAAACGACAGATTCGAAAACAAGAAGTCGATTGCGCGCTTTCCTTCAGCAGGTTCCGAAACTTCTTGGAGCGGTTAGCAACCAATCTAGACTCTAGCAACATTATTCAAGTTCTCACTAGCATCGTCCAGAAATCCATAGAAGGCAATCCAACCTCCAAATAAAGTAAGGCGGTCCCTACGACTCTGGTCAAAACCGTACAACGTGGGTCCTAATTGTTTTTCGAGGATTACATAATGCGACCTCAGAATACTGCTGGCCAGTTTTCCCTATGAAAAAGATAAATCATCCATAGTCTAATAAATCATGATATTATACCACGTACCAGTGATTGGAGTCTCTGAAATAAAAGCGCGAGGTTAACTGCTGTAGATCTCCATGTTCTACCCTGGTTGTGTTGGTACCAATGTATGTTGCAAGCTAACCACCAGCAAAAGTCGAATTCGCTGAGGTCGTTGAGGAGCCCTTTCGTGATTTTAGCTTTCCAAAAATGAATCGTCATCGCCTCGATTGCATAACCCACAAGCGGACCCCGTGGAATATTAGGCGAGCGGGCGCAGCGAGCAAGGATTCGGAGGCATGCTTTCGCGGCCTGGTGATGGAAATCCTCCATAGAAATATAGAATTGCTTGGATCGCGTTGGGTCTTGCAGGAAATCGTCGAATGATGCATGGAAAATTTCAACTTCTTGGGTATATACCTTGTCAGGGTCAACATCTGTTATTATAGAATAATTATCCAAGGGTGAATGCAGAACAGTGGGGACGAGCTCAAGCACGGACGCGAGCTCCGTCAGCGAAAGAAGGACGTCCTCTTCGGAAATATCAAGAATTTGGGCGATTCCCGGAATTGTCCTCAAGGTCCCATGGAGCGGCGAGAAATTGAACACCCATTTCTCGGTGAAACCTATGAGAACATCTTCTGAGAGTAGAGTAATCCCTAGGATGCTTTTTGTGCGAGCCACGTTCCCCACAGATTCCAGAATATATCTGTACATTGCATCGAGCTGTTCATATGGTCCTGCTGAATGTGCATCGGAAGGAGACAGCTGTAGGATAACATTCAAGCGATCCGCAGGGTTGTGGCGAGGTGAGTCGATATATTTGATAACGGTTGACGCATGAATAAATTGACCGGAAGCCTTGCTGACAAGGGTTTCTATTGTAGAGGTTGAAGGCCAGGACAGGGGGATATAGTCTTTCAGAGGGTGGTTCCGCACAATCTCTGCGAACTTGGAACTCAGAAACATTCGGACGTCGTCGTCGTTCCTGTATTGAGCGTCATTGAGCGCGATTCGGATTGTTGCGTGTTCCAACTGGGTGTTGAAAAAGGAAAGGATGTGATACTCTGGACGACTTGCAACGAGAATGCGAAGGTTAGGATGTTCTTTGGCCAAAGAAGTAAGGACGGTGAGAATTTGAGAGTGAACTTTTAGATCAGAACATTCATCGAGGCCATCGATTATGAGCACTTGGCGAGATGTGGAGAGCTTTCGTGATATCGCTTTTTTCAAGGGTTGGGAGATTAGAATATCCCGTTGGAATTCCATGTTCTGCGAAAATACGAGTGGGTTCGTGCGGAACGCACGTTCGATATGTCGCCGAGTTTCTGGGACGTTCACAGCCATTTGATACGCGAGAGTTGGGATGAGGCGATTTCCTTCACTTCTGCCTGGGGAAGTTCGAGAGAAGAAGAATGCCCCAAGGAGAATTCCCTCCTTTTCACACATCTCTGCGATGGTTTGTGCAATCGCCGACTTTCCGGCCCCAGCAGCACCATATATCCACAAGATAAGTTCTTCAAGTTTCTCCAACGATTCGATCCATTCCATAATCTTCTGTAGAATGGACGTTCGAGTATTTGGGTGGCATTTTGGTGGATCAAATCGCTCTCCAGAGTTGTGAAGAGCGCCAAGCGCAACATATTCCCGGAAGAAATCGAGGTCTGTAATATTGGGAGCGATAATGTTAAGATCATGATATGGAAGGGTTCACTGGGCCTGGCGTACTGTTTTCCACAGGCGGTGCGATGTTGTTGAAGGTCCCCCCAGTTATCAGGTTGTTGTTGTTGCTAAACATCCTTCGATCCTCATGCCAAAATATGTGTCGGTGGTTGATGTAAAACTGAAGAACAAAAAGTGAGGATGAAAGGGGGATCCAGAGGGAATTGATGAAGGGCCTCCCTCCAAACCAGGACTGAACAGCACTGCCTTTCAAGCGCCGTTGACCACTGTGTTCGGAAAACCTTATATGGTCCGTCTATCTTACTAATACACCCTCGAAAGGATTGCAACAGCGACGATGGTTTGCTGAGCGCCATTCGCTCGCTCTTCTCCTCGTGGTCCACTTCTACCTCCAGCGAACCAATCAAACCTTCAACCTAGATAATCATACTCGTCCCATGCAAGGGTACTACACAACCGCCCCAGCTCGCTAAACATTCGAAGGAAGCAGAGTTCCAAGGTAGCTATCACCCACCACCCACCAGAGTGAGGTCGTTGAGGATGTTTATAGAGATGGCGATAGAAGTCGTGCAAATCGTTGACCATGACCACGAAAACGGGCACCAACAAAAAAAAAAAAAATCCCAACGACAGAAACACGAGATACTACTGCCATTAGGCCATGGAAAAGGAGACTTGCACTGTTGGGGGCAGAGTCATGGTATGTGTATTCTGGTAAATTTTCACCAGGACACCATTCATAGACCAGTTGTAGAATCGCCAATACGAGCAAAAACGGTGGTTCGAGAGCTTCCGGGGCGGCGATAAGAAACCCTTCCTTATAGTCTTACAGGAAAAAACTGGCGCCGTCTCCGACGATGATCTATACCTCTCTTCCGCCAGTCTTCGGGCATCCCAAGTCGAAACAAATATCAAAGCGCCCAACGAGCTTAGCAGCAACATCCCACAAAGAACGTCGTCTTTGAACTTGTCGCAATGTCCCAAAAGAAAATGACGCCGGAAAGGTGTACAGCAATAGTGAAGATGGTCAGCAACAGGGAATACTCAGTTACCAACAAGCCCTGCGGTGTTCGGATGGGCACGGATGATCTCTTCTGTCCCAACTAGAAAATCAGAGGCTCGGAGGAACTACATCGTCATCAAGGAAATGAACCCAGTCCGCAGATGATTCTTCTAAGCCACGGTTTCGAGAGGCAGATGCTCGCAGATTTGAGTTGTTGGTTCGAATGCGGACGTCGGAGGCGAGTATTTGCTAATTAACTTAATGAGGGAGGGGGAGCAGGGACTGTCGACAGTGATAATAATCATTACGCTGCAGGAGGGTGAGGTGCAAACGAGAGAATGTCGTCAAGAACAGCAAGATCCGTACCAAGGAATTAACCTAGCAATTCGAACCTCAAGTCGAGAAGCGAATTGGAGTGCAAGAAGTTCGGAGTTGAATTCTTCAAGGCCGTCCAGGTCTAATATCAGGGTTTTTTTTTTTTGCCCTGAAGCTCCTTTGGATAAATAAGTATAAGCTTGTGAGGCGTAGAAGTGTTTAACGATCCCAGCTGTGAGACCGGCCTGGAGGATTTGGTTGCCATTCCCTCCTAGTAGGGGGCGAAGTCCTTGGTGCATGTCAGATGGTCCCCATCTCGCCCACGTTGGTGGCGAAATGAAGTACTGCATGGACTCCTTGCGTAGCGGCACGCCATTGACGGACCCCGGAGTACCGCAGGTCGCCTCACATGGATTCATGGCAGATTGAGTCTGAAGTTTGACTTGTTAAAGGTCAGCAGAACGATCTCACGAGAACTTTTGTGACCTCGGATTTGGGGAAGAAAAGTTCTCCGGAGCTGTGGGACATCTTATGGGGCATAGCGAAATCGAGAGGTCGAGGCGCTCATCCTTCAGCGCAGGTGTTTGGTTGTTGATAGATTTACTATAGCGAAGGCCCAACTGGGCATTGATGCATGATGAACTAATAGTAAGAGGCTTTTGTCACGCTAATGGTTGTGACGTATTTGCACCACCGGACTTTCGACGGACTTTAAAATCGAACCTCTGACAGAAAGGCCACGGTACATGGGCCTCTTGAGTAGTGACAAAGGTGTTGAGGCCCAAACGAGTGTCTGAGACTCTTGTCTGAGCACTGACAGGTCAAAAGTTCATTTCTCCTGGTATTCCATCCCATCATCCTCCGAGTCAGTGGAGCTAACATCGCAATTCCAGCCTCGCGATATTGATTTCCACTACCCCTCTTTTTTGGGGACTACTGAGGAGGAGACGAATTACGTCCCTGGTGGTTTTCACCCTATCATTATTGGCGACGTCCTCGGTCCATCTCCTGACAATGAGTCACGCCAGTATCGAATCATGCATAAGTTAGGCTTTGGCTCGCACTCGACGGTGTGGCACAAAAGACAGATTCAAGCCAAGCGTTCGTGGCACTCAAGATCACAATGGCCAAGGATGGTATGATTAGGGAAGCTGGTATGCTTGTTGAAGCCGCCTCGAGGGTCCAAACGACCCATCTTATAACTAACCCTGTTGGACCGCTTCACTTTGCATGGCCCAATGGAGCCCACACTGTCCTGGTGACGGACATTGTCGTTCCCATGCGCTCGCTAATACGCACACAACGCCGTCTGGTTTGGGATAAAGCCGCTGCCCATGGCCTCACGCAAGCTGTAGCGGACCTACATAGTGCTGAGATAGTTCACGGAGGTGTGTACGGGTCCACCATTTCTATCGAAGAGTCATGCTGAACCCTCCTTTAGACCTGCACCTTGGTAACATCGGCTCTGCCTTGCCGCAAATCGCAGACCAAGACCCGGAACGCGTCATGCTGCACCTCGATGACTACAATATCACCATCGCTCTACCTGTACTTTCCGCCAAGAGAAATCCCTTCTTACCTGCTTATGTCCTCGCTCCGTGCAATACGCTTACTGCCTACTATAAGGACATCGCTGACTGCGAAGCTCTCCCTCAGACAATGTTGTCTGATTTCGGGAATAGTGAGCTTACTCTTTGCCAATGCACATTGCTTTCTGATCATATCCTCTGCAGCGCACTAAGTAGGGATGCTACCTCTGAGTTTCGGGTGCGCGGTGGTAGCCTGTGCCCCAGAGGTGGCTTTTGCGGGGTTTGTCGAGGGGGTCGATAACCCACCCATCGAGCCCCCAGCCGACGTCTGGGCTCTTGGTACCATTGTGCGTCCCTCTTCGTTCCTTTTTTCTCTCCCTGACTCTTATTTCTGAGGATCAGATATACCAGATTGTCACCGGATATCCACTTTTCGATGTCATCACCTTACCCGGGCTTCTTCGTCGAATGGCTGCCATGGCAGACTCTCTACCGCCAACATGGCTGAATTGGTATTCTAGTCTCGCTAACCCGCCAGAGGTCTCGCCTAGCAGCGCGGATGCTTGGTGGCAAACACAACGAGAAAGGCTCCAAAAGCGTTCTACAGACGAGGCAAGCGTGGACGGGTTGGTTAATCTCTTGAAGAAAGTGTGGGTCCTCGACCCTGCTTCGCGCCCTACGGCAGCACAAGTTTTACAGGATCCCTGGTGCCTACAAGCCGGTGCTAAGGTCAAGCCTACAAACATTGCACGTCTCTAAATACAAATAGACCTCTTTATTGTCTGCTCTTTAGTTATTTGCTATGTAGGTTTTCCAGCTCATGTACTGAGACACCTCGGTCGGATTGTTGATTCAGATTGTCAACGTGTTAACTCCATTGTGGAAAGTGCGATATCTCTAGCTTTCCTGGTGTTTTGTGTTCACTGGCATGCAGCAATTTCACAATTTACTTGTTCGTTTTTCCAGGATTTTTGACTGATTTAGCTGAGCTTTTGCTCGAAATGATTAACGAGGTCAACAATTCCACTCAGGCGCTTAAGCAAACTTGACATGAGCATTTTCATTAGTGGCGTTGTGCGATGTGCCACAATTACAGGCTGGAATTAGGACAAAAAAGTTAACATACTTGAAAGAAACGGACGAAGAGTTCTGTTGCCTAGGTCCAATAAACGTTAGCAGAAGAATGGTGCTCTTCATCAATAATCCTCTGGCAATCTAACGCAACCCAAAAAACATCAGACCTGGATGGTTCAGGATTTAGAGGATAGGTTTACGGACGTGCCCTCAGGCCTTGACCCGTAAAGCTTCGTAAGCTCTTCTATGCTCAGCATGTCACCTTTCACAAGCTTTCGACCATGCCTATGTAAAGGAAATCAGTTTTCATCACAAACGTGCGGTGGCACGACGGGAGACATACATTGTCTTCATGTGATACGCGTCCAAGCCCACGTCGGTGATATGGCACATTAACGTCAATTGATAACAGCGCCGACAAATTTTGTGATAGTTGAGCTGGGGCTTTTTCTTCTTTTTGGAACTTGCTTCATCTGATGGCCCAGCCACTGCGACCAATTCCCGAAGCCTTTCGGGGCTGTGAATTTCCTGGATCAACGCCTGAGTTTCGGGATCTCTGTGTCACTAAGTGTTAAATGATGCGTTGAAGGACAATATAGAGTCATACGATTTGGGGTACAGAAGACGCTTGATCGTTGAACATGTCACTTGCTCGCTGTGGACATGACGAACCTGATATCAATGGAATTTGAGATGAACAATTTCGAGGAAGAAATGAAAACGAACCAGGGCCTCAAACGATAAAGAACCTGAATAGCGAGGATGGCCGCAACGACACACGAAACCCCCTATTTTCAGGATTGCGGTTCGCTGAGTGTTCTTCGGCAGCCCCAAGGCAGCGAGAACGTCTTCAGCAACTTTGACTGCTTGGGGATCAAGGCTAATATCGAAGCGACTACATGCGAACCACGACGAGTTATAGTTGGCATCCGCCCAATGAAGAACGATATTTGGGTAGGCAAAAAGCTCCTTGTTGTTTACCTTTTCCTCCTCGCATTTATCGCAGCTGCAAATAAACAAGGTGCTCGCTTGTTTCACTGTCTCGGCAGTAGATCCTTCTTTATCAAGACCTTCGTCAACTATTTTTGTTAAGGTCTCTGCTGCATCGTTCAAGAAATCGAAGGCATTGGCACTAACGACCTGCAGAAACTGATTCATATCGTCATCGTTGCATTTCCGATGATGATGGGTAGCCACAAAGTTAACGATACTGGGCAGTGCCAAAAGGTCGAGCCAGGGGGCTAGTCCCACGCGTACGAGAGCAGATTGCTTCTTCCGCAGAGAAGGGTAGGCCTTTTCTAATTGCTTAACAAGCGCCTCCATGAGAACCTGATTGCGTTGGGTTTCATATATGAGTTGCATAATAGGACAAATCAACTCCCACTCTGTTGTCGAAGGGTTAGTTCAGAGATCAGACTATGTACTCGAGAGAAGCTCACCTCTCTCGGTGAGATCATGCTTTCGGTCCAGGAATTCATTCCATTTCATAGTATCTGGGTGTTTCGGGTCGGTAGGAAAATATTGTTTCTCCCAACCCATGGCCTTCATCTCAGCGAGCATTCTATATGGATAGTCAATAAAAGGCTTATGTTCTCGAGTAGATAGAGGTCACTAACGTTTTGCGTCTCCGCACTGCCGCCTCTGTTTCTTCCTTTTTTTGCGCGGTAAAGTCCGCCCCCATCCTGATAGCTAGGCCTTCCTAGAGTTGCCCTGAGCTATCACGAAATTTTCCAACGTCGATCTCGGCTTACGTTCATCATTCTTGATGCAATCGCTTGTTGGTCTGCAATGAATTTCTGGTACTCTGGCGAGCCTTTTTGCTCCTTCCGCGCTTCGAGTTCAACAATCATCTTTTCCGCCTCTGGCAAAAAATATGACATATCGAGTTTATTTTCGACGCTGCTCAACACCGAAAGCGTGGGATAAACTGTGATAGGGCAATTTAATAAAGGGAAAGACATCTTTTATTCCACCTACACCATATGAATCCGGGGCCAGTGGATGGCAAGAGTGTCAATACGTCGCAGGCACTTGGTCCAAAGCGAGATTTCAAGGAATAACCTGTAACCACACTAATCGAAAATATTAGATAAGGGTTCATGGACAGAGGGAATACCTACTTTTTGTTCGAACAACCTTGACAGAGCCTGAGGCGAAGAAGATACTGTGTCTCGATGTTACCACGAGTACTTCCACATCCCTGCGGGTCGTCAATTGAAGGTTGAAAAAGGAGAAGGAATACTCACCATGCAGAATTTATCAAACACGAGGCTTGCGTATTGCGGTTCTGTAAGGTCTCGAGGACACTTTGGAAGATCCACCACCCGAGCGAGCACATCGCGCCAGACAGCAGTGCAATTCTTCGACAAGAACAAAGCCCGCGACCGTTTTGAAAGGCGACATAGCTTCAATAAATCTTCTGGGTCAAGGTAGGAAACAACCTGGCAGGATGTCGAACATTTAAACAAAACACTTAATGCGCCACATAACACGCAC
>Ga0307513_10005585_pt1 | contig 16586 bp, 13 predicted proteins | sample 15_EM_MG_FD_202174 | JGI IMG/M metagenome (GOLD analysis project Ga0307513, IMG submission 202174) | Populus trichocarpa ectomycorrhiza microbial communities from riparian zone in the Pacific Northwest, United States - 15_EM | ecosystem: Host-associated > Plants > Roots > Unclassified | place... | reverse complement strand
ATCGGGCCTTCGTACTTGCGATCGTTGAAGAACAAGGTGGGCGTCGAGTCCACCCCGGCCGCCTCGCCCTGCTTGAGGTCGTTGGTGACCTGGCCCGAGAGCTCGGCGAACGCCTTGTCGAACTTCGCGATGTCGAGCCCGATGTCCTTGGCGTAGCCGGCGAGCTGATCGCGGCTGATCTTGGGCGTGACCTCGAACAGCTTGTCGTGCATCTCCTTGAACTTGCCCTGCTGGTTGGCCGCGAGCGCCGCCTGCGCCGCGCCGCGCGCATCCGGATGCTTCGACTCGATCGGGAACATCATGAAGTAGGTGACGACCTTGCCCTCGCGGTCGCTCAGCACCTGCTCCATCATCGGCTTGAACAGCTGGCAGTGCGGGCACTCGTAGTCGAAGAACTCGACGAGCTTGATCCTCGCGTCCTCGTTGCCCGCGTGCGGCGCCCGGCTGACGTCGAGCTTCACCGGCTCGCCGGTCTTCTCGTACTTCTTCGTGTACTCGTCGCGCACGATCTGCTCGCTGGCCTCGTCCTCGATCAGCGCGACGATGTAGCGCACCGCGAACGGCGCGCGCTTGCACGAGGTGTCCGACGCGAACGACGTCCGCAGGCTGTGGGCCTTGCCGCACGGCGACTTGAGCGAGTTGACCAGCGTGTAGAACTGCTTGGTCTTGTCGGCGTCGAGCTTGCCGAGATCGACGCCGGCCAGGGGCGAGGTATCGGCGGCGCCGCTGGCCGCCCCGGGCTCGGCCGAGCCGGCCTGGTCAAGGGCGCTGATCGCGCCGGTATCGTTCGGCTTGTTCGTCTTTTTCTCGCACGCGCCACCCATCAAGAGCGGCGCGCACAGCATCGCGAGGACGAAATGCCCCGAAATTCGTGCGTTTGACACTTGCAGGTTGTAGTGCAGGCCACCGGCCGTTTCAAGCCACGCTGCCGCCCGCCTGTGGTGTTGACGTCCTGCGTCACCGAAGGTATGACACGACTGAATGACGGCTCATTCATCGCCAGAGCGCCCCGACCGCGAGCGTGGTGGCGACAAGCGCGAGCGAATCCTGGCCGCCGCCGAGCGGATCTTCGCGCGCCACGGATTTTTCGCCGCGCGGGTCTCCGAGATCGCCAAGGAAGCCGGCGTCGCCGACGGGACGATCTATCTCTACTTCAAGAGCAAGGACGACCTGCTGATCTCGTGGTTCGAGCACCGCATGACGCGGGTCAACACCGCGATGCGCGCCGCGATCGCCGGCCAGGCGCCGCGCGACCAGCTGATCACGATGATCCGCACCTACTTGCAGCTGGTGTCCGACGAGCCGGTCGCCGCCGAGGTGCTGACGATCGAGCTGCGCCAGTCCAGCAAGTTCATGAAGGAGTACGAGAACCCCCGGTTCGCCGACTTCCTGCGCATGCTGGGCGGCGTGATCGCCGACGGCCAGGCCAGCGGGGCGTTCGACGACGCGGTGCCGAGCCACCTGGCGGCCCGCATGATCTTCGGCATCCTCGACGAGCTCGCGCTCGCGTGGGTGCTCGCGAAGCAACCGATTCCGAGCGCGAAGCCGGGCACCCCGAACTCGGGGCCCACGCCTGGGACCCGGCCCAAGAAATTCGATATCGTGCGCGCGGCCGACTGGGTCGTGGCACTGGTCACCAACGGTCTCGACAAGTCACTCACCAAGGAGATGTCCCCGTGAAGATTTTGGTTCCCGTGAAACGGGTCCCGGACCCGACGCAAAAGGCCAAGATCAAGGATGGCCATATCGACCTGACTGGCGCGTCCTGGATCGTCAATACGTTCGACGAATACGCGATCGAGACCGCGCTGCGGCTGGTCGAGAATGGCGCGGACAACACGCGCCAGGCCGGCGCCGAGATCATCGTGGTCTCGCTCGGCCCCGACGAGGCGGCCAAGGAGATCCGCACCTGCCTGGCGATGGGCGCGGACCGCGCGATCCACGTCGTGTGCAGCGATCGCGAGATCGACGCGCTCACCGTGGTCAAGGTCCTGCAGGCCATCGTCGACGCCGAGAAGCCCGATCTCGTGATCATGGGCAAGCAGGCGGTCGACGGCGACGCCAACCAGGTCGGCCAGATGCTCGCCGCCAAGCTCGGCTGGCCGCAGGCGACGTTCGCCGCGTCGGTCGAGCTGGCCGGCGACAAGCAGGCGCTCACCGTCGGCCGCGAGGTCGACGGCGGCGTCGAGTACAAGAAGGTCCCGCTGCACAGCGTGATCACCGTCGACCTGCGCATCGTGGCGCCGCGCGCGGTGAAGAACGGCGTGACGCCGGAGAGCCACAACTACTCGGGCGAGGGCGCGCGGCTGCCGTCGCTCAAGGGCATCATGGCGGCGAAGAAGAAGCCGATGGCGCAGAGCAAGCTCGCCGACTACGGCGCCGCGCCGACGCCGGTCATCACCGAGCAAGGGGTGACGCTGCCGCCGCCCCGCGCGGCCGGTCAGATCGTCGCCGACATCCCGACACTCGTGAAGAAGCTCGCCGACGAGGCGAAGGTTCTGTGAGGAGTAGCTGCCATGGGTAACGTCCTCGCATTCTGTGAATTCAACGGCGCGCAGCTCAAGTCGAGCGCGCTCGCCAACCTGTCGTTCGCCCGGCTCGCCGCACAGGCGCACGGCGGTGACGTCATCGCGCTGTTGATCGGTGAGGGCGCTGGCGCCGCCGGGGCCGAGGCCGCGAAGTTCGCGCCCAAGGTCGTCGTCGTCGAAGACGCCGCGCTCGCGCACTACCTGGCCGAGACCTACGCGCCGGTCGTCGCCGACGTGGTCAAGGCGCAGGGCGCGACCGTGTTTTCGGCGACCGCGACGTCGGTCGGCAAGGACCTCGCGCCGCGGGTCGCCGCGCTGCTCGACGCCGGCATGGCGTCGGACATCGCCAAGCTCGAGGGCAAGGATACGTTCATGCGGCCGATCCTGGCCGGCAACGCGTACTCCACGGTGCAGATCACGACGCCGATCATCGTCGTGACGCCGCGCCAGTCGGAGTTCGAGCCCGCGGCCGAGCTGGGCGCGACGGGGACGGTGACCAGCGCGCCGGCCGGGACGGTCAACGCGCTCGGCGCCGAGTTCGTCCGGCTCGACGCGCAGAAGAGCGACCGGCCGGATCTGTCGGACGCCAAGGTCGTCGTGTCGGGCGGCCGCGGCATGAAGAACGGCGAGAACTTCAAGGTGCTGGAGGAGCTCGCAGATCTGCTCGGCGCGGCGATGGGCGCGTCGCGCGCCGCGACCGACGCGGGGATGGTGCCGGCGGACTGGCAGGTCGGACAGACCGGCAAGATCGTCGCGCCGAACCTGTACTTCGCGGTCGCCATCTCGGGGGCGATCCAGCACCTCGCTGGCATGAAGGGCTCGAAGACGATCGTCGCGATCAACAAGAACAAGGACGAGCCGATCTTCCAGGTCGCCGACTACGGCCTGGTGCAGGAGTGGGAGAAGGCGGTGCCCGAGCTGATCGCGGAGATCAAGAAGCTCAAGGCGTCGCGGTAGCTGCGCACGCTGCGCAGTGCGCGGTGATGAGGTGATGAGGTGATGAGGTGAGGGAAGCAGGAGCCGTCGACCGAAGGGTCGGCGGCTCTTGTTGATTCAGTTGGCGGCGCGGCGTGCGGTTGGCGGCGCGCGGTGGGCGGCGCGCGGTTGGTGGCGGGCGGCGCGCGGTTGGCGGCGGGCGGCGCGCGGTTGGCGGCGCGCGGTTGGCGGCGGGCGGCGCGCGGTTGGCGGTGCGCGGTCCGGGCTCACGGGGTCAAGGTCGAGGTCAGGGGCGGGATCAACGTCCACGTTGCCGTGCAACGTCAAGGGTGGGTCGACGCCAACGTCGACGCGACGACGAGGCTGCAAGGCACCCCGGGAGCGGCTGCGCGGCCGGCAGGGCCTGAGCGCTCGCGCCCCCCTGCCCCGGAGGCCGGGTCTGGTGCGGCGTGGGGTCGCGGGCCTTGCGGCGCCGCGAACCGTGCTAAAAAGAAGAGCGAAAGGCAGGCTTTCAATGGCATTTGCACAAACCGCTGCGCGTCGTCCGATCGAAGGCGCGGTCGCAACGCTCGGCGTCAGTGACCGCGTCACGTTCTTGCGTCGAACCTATGGCCTGCTCGGCGTGTCGCTGGTGGCGTTCGCCGCGATCACCGCAGGCGTCATGCGGTTCGCCACCTCGTCGAGCCTCCAGTTCTCGTCGTGGGCGATGCACGGCCGGATGAACTGGTTCATCGTCATCGCCCTGTTCATGGGCGTCGGCTATCTCGCCCAGCGGCTCGCACAGTCGGAGACGTCGCGGGGCATCCAGTTGCTCGGCCTCGGCCTCTTCGTGCTGATGGAGTCGTTCCTGCTTCAGCCGATCCTGTGGATCCTGATCATGCAGTTCGGTCACCCCGACCAGCTGTTCGTCGCGACCGGCAGCGGGCTCGGTCTCGCGCTCAGCGGCAAGGCCGGCGCGATCCTCATGCAGGCGGTGGTCATCACGCTGGCGATCTTCATCGGCCTGACCCTCACCGTGTTCCTGAGCAAGAAGGACTTCTCCTTCATGCGCGGCGCGCTGTCGATCGCATCGTTCGCGGTGCTCGGCGTGATCCTGGCGTCGTTGCTCTTTGGGTTCAGCCTGGGCGCGGTGTTCTGCGGTGCCGTCATTCTTCTGATGGCGGGCTACATCCTGTACCAGACCAGCCTCGTGATGAGCTACTTCCCGCCGACGGCGTTCGTGGCGGCGGCGCTCATGTTGTTCTCGACGATCGCGACGCTGTTCTGGTACGTGCTCCAGCTGTTGATGTCGCTCAACCGTCGCTGAGATCACCCGCTCGCAACCGAACGACGCTTGCGCAGAGCCGCCTCACGAGGACCTACATGGTCCTCGTGGTCGTTTTCGGCGGCGACGACACCGGGATCGCCGCCCGAGGATGTGGGTATACTCCCAAGGACATGCCTGCGGCGCCGGTGTCATCTGGGGGTTCGATCGCTGGGGCGATCGCCGGTTTGGGGGCCGCCCCGCTGTCGTCCACCGATATCGGCGCCGTCCGCAAGCTCGAGGATGCGATCGGCACCGTGGTCCGCGGCAAGCCCGAGGCGATCCGCGCCTCGGTGGTGACGCTCCTGGCGCGCGGCCACCTGCTGATCGAAGACATCCCCGGCGTCGGCAAGACCACCCTGGCGCGCGCGCTGGCCGCGGCGCTGGGCGGCACGTTTCGCCGGATCCAGTTCACCAGCGACCTGTTGCCGTCCGACATCGTCGGCGTCTCGGTCTATGACCAGAGCGGCAAGGTGTTCGAGCTCAAGCGCGGGCCGATCTTCGCCAACGTCGTCCTGGCTGACGAGATCAACCGCACGACGCCGCGCACGCAGTCGGCGCTGCTCGAGGCGATGAGCGAGAACCAGGTCTCGATCGACGACACCACGCACCCGCTCGACACGCCGTTCCTCGTGCTCGCGACGCAGAATCCCTCGGAGCACTACGGCACGTATCCGTTGCCCGAGTCGCAGATGGATCGCTTCCTGCTGCGCATCTCGATCGGCTATCCCACCAAGGCGATCGAGCGCGAGCTGCTGCGCGAGCGCGCCGGCGGCGATCCGGTGACCCGGCTGTCGCCGGTCGTCGACCTCGACACGGTGCGCGCGCTGCAGGACGCGGTCGAGACCATCCGGGTCGACGACGCGCTGCTCGACTACGCGATGGCGATCGTCGAGGAGACCCGCCGCCACCCGGCGATCTCGGTCGGCGTCTCGACCCGCGGCGCGCTGGCGTGGTACCGCGCGACTCAGGCGGCCGCGCTCGCGGCCGGGCGTGACTTCGCGGTGCCCGACGACATCAAGCAGCTCGCGGTGCCCTGCCTGGCGCACCGGCTCGTGCTCGCCCAGGCGCACGACTCGATCGGCCGGCTGCGCAGCGACGCCGAGCGCCTGATCACCGAGATCATCCACCGCGTCTCCGTCCCGATGTGATCGCATGGCCAAGCGCGGTCCTGCCGAGCCCGAACCGTCGGAGCCGCAGCGCGCGCTCCGGCTCGCCGACGGCGATCCCGCCGACCGCCATCGCGCGCTCGCCCGCAAGGCGCTGCCGTGGTGGCGCCGGCTGCGTCCGCCGCGCCGGCTGAGCTTCACGCGCGAGGGCCGGCTGATCGTCGTCCTCGCCGTCGGCGTCGGCTTCGCGGCGATCAACACCGGCAACAACCTGCTCTACCTGCTGCTCGGCTGGCTGCTGAGCTTCATCATCGCGTCGGGCATCCTGTCGGAGATGACGCTCAAGCGGCTGATCGTCGAGCGCCGCCCGCCGCCGCGCGTGTTCGCCGGCGAGCCGTTCCTGATGGAGGTCGTGATCCGCAACCAGAAGCCGCACCGCGCGTCGTTCTCGATCGAGGTCGAGGATCTGGTGGGCGACACGCCGCTCGACAAGCGCTGCTACTTCCTCAAGATCCCGGCGGCCAAGGCGCAGCGCACGAGCTACCGCCACACGTTCGTGCGGCGCGGCCTGTACACGCTGAGCGGCTACCGCGTGGCGACCAAGTTTCCGTTCGCGCTGTTTCGCAAGTCGCGCGACGTCGAGGCGCCGATCGACGTGCTGGTCTATCCCGCGCGCGTCGCGGTGCCGCGGCCCGCGCCCAAGACACCGACCCGCGGCGAGACCACGTCCAACCGGACCGGGCGGCGCGGCGAGTTCTTCGGGCTGCGCGAGCATCGCTCCGGCGACGATCGCCGCGACGTGCACTGGCGGTCGAGCGCGCGGACCGGTCGGCTGCTGGTCCGCGAGTACGAGGACGAGCACGCGCGCAAGGTCGTGATCGGCGTCGACAACGCGCTGCCCGATGCGGTGCGCGACGCGGTCACCGACGGCGCGCTGACGCCCGCGGCCGAGGCCCAGGTCGCGGCGGTCGAGCGCGCGGTCAGCGTCGCCGCCAGCCTCGCGGCGGTCTACCTCGACGTCGGCTGGACCGTGGAGCTGTGCGCGCGCGGCTGCCACGTCCCCTCGGGGACCGGCCGGATCCACGCGGCGAAGATCGCGCGCGCGCTGGCGCTCCTGCCCTACACGCCGGACAGCGTCGCGTTCGCCGCGCTGCCGCCGCGGGTCGAGAGCGTCCTGGTCCTCCCGCGCGCGGTGAGCGCGGCGGGCCGGCCGAGCGCGTCGACGGTGATGAACGTATGAGGTTCGCGGTCGCGCACAAGGTGGCGACCTACCTGATGGTGGGCTGCGCCTACGTCGCGCTGATCGCCGGCGGCGCGGTGCAGCCGGTGATCGCGCTCGGCGGGCTGGCCAGCCTCGTCGCGTCGTGGTGGTGGGAGCCGCCGACCGTCAAGCTCGAGCGCTGGTCGCTGCTGTGGACGATCGGCTCGCTGCTCGCGCTGGTCTACACCGCGGTCACCGCGGTGATCACCGCCGACTTCCTCGGCGTCGGCGCGCAGTTCCTGGTCTGGCTGATCGTCGCCAAGGCGTTCAACCGGCGCTCGGCGCGCGACTGGCAGCAGATGTACCTGCTCGCGTTCCTCATGCTGGTCGCCGGCTCGGTGCTCAACCCCGACGTGACCTACGGCCTGTGCTTCCTCGGCTTCGTCATCACGTCGACCTGGGCGCTGACGCTGTTCCATCTCCGCCGCGAGATGGAGGACAACCTGCTGGTCAAGCACGCCGCCGACCGCGCGTCCGAGCGCGTCGAGGTCCGCCGCATCCTCGACTCGCGGCGCATCGTCAACGGCCGGTTCTTCGCCGGCACCGGCGCGCTGTCGTTCGGCGTGTTCCTGGGCGCGGCGCTGGTCTTCCTCGCGCTGCCCCGGGTCGGCATCGGGTTCTTCCTGAAGGGCCGCGGCGGCCTGACGCTGACCGGGTTCTCCGACGGCGTGAAGCTCGGCGGCCACGGCCTGATCAAGAACGACTCGACCGTGGTGATGCGCGTCGAGATCGCGCCGCGCTGGGGCGGGCGCGAGGCCCCGGAGATCCACTGGCGCGGCGTCGCGTTCGATCGCTACGAGCACGGCCAGTGGTCGCGGCTCGCCGCCGCACCGCAGACCCAGCAGACGCTCGAGGAGAGCCCGAGCCGCGACCGCCGGTTCCTGCGGTGGAACGGGCCGGAGCTGCCGAGCGCGGCGATCGACGCGCTGCAGCCCCAGCTGGTCAAGCAGAACATCTGGCTCGATCCGCTCGACTCCGACGTGCTGTTCGGCGCCAGCACGCCGCGCATCGTCGAGTACGCCCACACGCTGCGGCCGCGCAAGAACCTGGTCGAGCGCAACGACGAGATCCGGCTCGACCACGGCAACACCGTGCACTACGCCGTGTGGTCGCAGCTGACCTCGCCGTCGCCCGAGACGCTGCGCGCCGCGACCGGCAACCTGCCGGCGGGCTACGAGGTCTACCTCCAGCTGCCGCCCGAGATCACGCGGCGCACCCGGGACCTCGCGCGGACGATCACTGCCGGGCAGGTCACCGAGTACGACAAGGCGCAGGCGATCAAGGCGTGGCTGATCGCCAACCTGGGCTACACGCTGGTGCTCGCCGATCCGGGGGCGCAGGAGCCGGTCGACTTCTTCCTGTTCGATCGCAAGAAGGGTCATTGCGAGTACTTCGCCTCGGCGTTCGCCGTGCTCGCGCGCGCGGTCGCGATCCCGACCCGCCAGGTCAACGGCTTCCTCGGCGGCGAGTGGAACGAGTACCAGGGCTACGTCGCGGTGCGCGCCGGCGACGCGCATTCGTGGGACGAGGTCTACTTCCCGGGCGCCGGCTGGGTGACGTTCGACGCCACGCCGCCCGGCAACATCGACGAGCTCGGCCGCGGCGGGTCCGGCTGGACCGCGCGGCTCGGGCGCTTCCTCGACACCCTGCGGTTCCAGTGGAACAAGTGGGTGATCGAGTACGACCTCGCGTCGCAGCTCGCGCTGTTCAAGCAGGTCGGTGGCGCGTTCAGCGACGGCGCCTCGGCGGTCAAGCGCGCCGGCCTCGCGGTCAAGGACGCGGTGGTCCGCGGCTGGCCGATCGTCGTCCTCGTGATCGCGGCCGGCGCCGGCGGCTGGCTGTGGCGGCGCCGGCGGCGTGGCGGACCGGGTGGAGTGGCAGGCCGGGCCCGGCCGCGGGTGCGCTCGATGATCGGCGAGGTCTACGACGAGGTCGCCCGCGCGCTGGCCCGCGCCGGGGTGCCGCGCGAGGCGGCGGTGACGCCGCGCGAGCTGGCGGCGCGCCTGGCCGAGCGTGGCGATGGCGTCGCGCGCGACGTCGGCGAGCTGACCGAGCTGTACTACGCCGCCGAGTGGGGCCGGCGCCGCGACCCGGCCGCCGAGCAGCGCGCCGTCGCGCTCGGCCTGGCGATCCGCAGCACGCTCGACGCCGCCCGCCGCGCGTCTCGGTGACAAGCCCCACGCCCGCCGCGTGCCAGATTGGCAGGCGGCAGGCGGTTTGTTGATGCGGCCATGCCCGCGTGATAGCAACAATCGTCGTCGACGATCGGCGGCCTTCCCCTTGCAGAGAGCAGCACCGATGACGCGATTCGTATCCGTGACCGTGTTGGTGATGCTGCTGGCTGCGGGCGGCGTCGCGCGGGCGCAGGACGCATCGACGCTACCGAACGGCGCGAGCATCTGGTTCGAGCACCTCGAGATCATCGTGGACGGTAAGTCCGAAGAGACCGAGCTCACCAGCGACGAGCGGCTGCGCTACTTCAATCTCGCGCACTGCAACTGCGCCAGAGAAGACAAGGGTATGGAGACGAGGTTCTCGTACCTGATTCATGCGAGCGCGGATCCGAATCTCGGCCGGTCGGTTCAGCTCGACTTCTGGGCGGGATCGACGACGTGCACCAACGACGACCAGCGCAACGAAAGCGAGAATTGCAGGAAGCTGGAGACGCTGACCGATATCGACGTGAGCACGTTCCCGTCCGGGACGCGGAAGGAATTCAAGCTGTTCGACGTCATCAACGGCAAGCAACACGAAGACGAACCGTGTCTCCAGACCGATGGTGACGTTCCGATCTATGCGTTCGCAAATACCCAAGGCAACACCACGTCCGACTCGTACGACTTCAAGACCAGCCAGAACGTGGGTTCGCAGTATCCAGAAGTCGTGACCACGAAGGTTCTCGACACGAAGCCGCCGCCGCTGCCGACTCAGATCTCTGCCACCTCCACAGACGGCGGGATCCGGATCTCGTGGAAGCCGCCGGAGACGGACAACACGGACATCTCTTATTATCAGGCGCTGTGCGCCAAGATCGATGGCACCGTCGCGCGAGAACAAGAGCAAGAAGCGAAGTACGTCACGACTGCGTCGCTGTGCGAGGTGGCCGACAGCGCCAATGACGACCCGGCGCTGCAGGAGGCGCCCCTCAGCAACGGGGGGACGCCTGTCACCGCACCGAGCCGCGATCTCGGTACGCTCGGTGCGCTCGATGAAAAGTTCATCTGCGGGCACGTGAACGGAGGCACCTCGAGCTCGCTCACCATCACCGGGCTGGAAAACGGCACCGAGTATCAGTTGATCCTGCTCACCGTCGACCTCCACGGCAACTACATCGGCGCATACCTGTCCTCTGGCGTGACCCCGGTCCCCGCGGTCGACTTCTGGGAGGACCTGCACGACCGCGGCAGCGACGTCGAGGGCGGCTTTTGCCTGCTCGCCGAGACCTATGGCGACAACAGCTCGCTGACCGGCGCGCTGCGCGCGTTCCGCGACGAGACCCTCGGTGGATCGTCGGTCGGCCGCCGGCTCACCGCGCTGTACTACGCGACGGCCGCCAAGCTCGGCGGCTACGTGCATGGCACGATCGTGCTGCGCGCGGTCGCCGCGATCGTGCTCGCGCCCGTCGTCGCGCTCGCGCTGCTGTGGCACTGGCTCACGCTGCCCGGCCTGCTCGTGGCGCTCGCCGCGCTGTGGGGCTGGCGCCGCGGCCGGCGTTCGGGCTGGCTGCGCCGGCTCGTGCACCCCCGCAGCGCCACGGTCGGCGTCGGGGTCGCGATGCTCCTGCTTGGCCGGGGCCACGCACACGCGGGCGGCTATCAACCGTACTGGGAGAACACCAACATCCCGTCGTCCGAGGACGAGCAGCTCGCGCCCGACGATCCGTCGCTGGTCAAGTGGCACGCCGGGATCCGCGTCGGGCCGTACCTGCCCGGGGTCGACAAGCAGCTCAAGATGACGCAGGGCTCGTTCAAGCAGATGTTCGGCGGCGCGCGCCCGATGCCGATGCTCGACGTCGATCGCGTGCTGTGGACCGGCTTCGGCCAGGTCGCGATCGGCGGCAGCGTCGGCTACATGCAGTGGTTCGCGCACCAGTTCGCCGAGAGCAGCGACCCGACGCAGACGCCGCGCCTGCGCTCCCCAGGCGACACCAATACGTTCCGCCTGATCCCGCTCGCGCTCACCGCGAGCTATCGCTTCACCTACCTCGATGACGAGCACGGGATTCCGGTCGTGCCGTACGTCCGCGCCGGGCTGGCCTACGACATCTGGTGGCTCAAGACGAACGGCGACAGCGTCTGCAAGGATCGCAGCGACGATCCGATGTGCGAGCGCGACCCTCCGCACGGCGGCTCGATCGGCGCGACCGGCTCGATCGGCCTGTCGATCCGCGCCGAGCGGATCGACGCGTCGACCGCGAACTCGATGCGACAGAGCGGCATCCAGCACGCGGGCATCTATGCCGAGCTCTCGCTCGCCAAGGTCGACGGCTTCGGCTCGGACAAGAAGCTCTCGGTCGGCGACAGCACGTGGTTCGCCGGCGTCGACTTCGAGTTCTAGCCGCTACGCGCACGTCGGCCCAGGCCTGGATCGCGGCGTCGCGGTCTCGTCGTCGGAACGAGCCATGGAATTGCGACCGTCAGCGCGACGCGTTGTCCCTGCGATGTGCGGCTATCCGCCGGAAGACGGCGGGTCGGCGTCGACCTCGAGGAAGATTCCGCCGCGATACTCGACGTAGCTGAGCGTCGGCGGCTCGCCGGTGAGGAAGCACAGCAACTCGCTGCCTTCGGCGACCGGGATCGAGACCAGGTTGTGGCTTGCGCCGCCAAAGCGCAGGCCGCCGGGTCGTTCGGCCAGCTCGTCGAGCATCCCGAAGAATGCGTCGCGGGTCAGCCCCGCGCGCAGGAGGGTGCGCATCTCATCCAGCGTCGGTAGCGTCGGCGGCATTCGGCGACGAGTATACCGGTCGGCGCGAGAGTCGGGCTAAACGCACCGCTCACGCATCACGATCCAGCGCGTGTCTGCAGCGTCGATCGCGCAGCGCGAGCAACGATAAGGCAAAGATCATGTATCGAGATCTTCCAACGACAGACCAGTTGTCTTCCCAGCAGTGGCTCTCTACGGTGTCACTGCGCATGATCGCCAATCCACATGACGCAATGTTCAAGGCGGTGTTCGGCCAACCGGAGCACGCGCGTGGCACGCTGCGCGCCATCGTGCCGCCGCCGCTGGCCGCGTCGCTGGACTGGTCGGCCCTCACGCTTCGCCCCGGCAGCTTCGTCGACGCTGCGCTAAGCCACCAGCACACCGACCTGCTGTACTCGACCTCGTGGCGGAGCGGCGGCGAGGCGCTCGTCCACCTGTTGTTCGAGCATCAGTCATCGCCGCCGACCGATGGCTTGATGGCGCATCGCCTGCTTCGCTATCAGGTCCGTATCTGGGAGCGCTGGCGCACCGACTATCCCAAGGCCAGGACGCTGCCGGTGATCGTCCCGATCGTCATGTATCACGGCGCGGCGCCGTGGCTGGAGCCGCGATCCTTCGACGACTTGCTCGAGATCCCCACCGAGCTGAGGCCGGCGATCGAGCCGCACGTGGTTCGCTTCCAGTACATCCTTCATGACCTTTCGGAGATCTCGGATGACCAGCTCCGCGACGGCGCCCTCGGGACAGCCCTGGCCAACCTGGTCGCGATGTGTTTCAAGTACGCGCGGACCCGCGTGGACTTCGTCCACATCCTCAGCCGCTGGATGGACGTCGTCGGCGACGTCCTCCGCGCGCCCCACGGTCTGGAGGCGCTGGCCTTGGTGATGCGCTATATTCTCGAGGTCAACGAACACGTCGGCCCCGAGGTGCTGCAGGCTCTCCTCGAACGTGATCTCGGACCCGAAGCCAAGGACGCCATCATGACCGCCGGACAGCAAATCTTCGAGCAAGGTCGCCAGCAAGGCATCGAGCAGGGCATCGCGCAGGGCCGCCAACAGGGCGTCCAGGAGATGCTGCTGCACCTGCTGCGAGATCGGTTCGGCGACGCGGTGAGCGCTCAGGTCGAGCAGCGCATCGCGTCCGCGTCTCTCGAGCAGATCCAGGCCTGGACGTCACGTGTCTTGAGGGCTGCCACACTCGACGACTTGTTCGCAACCTGAGCCGTGGCGAGCCGTCTCCTGCGCAGTTGGCGGAGCGATAATCATGCGGCCGCATTCGAACGGCTGCAGTGGCGTGCCTATCCGCTTGACGGCGTGAGGATCCGCGGCGAGCAGAGGGACGCGCATCTCGTCCAAGGTCGGCAGCATCTCGGCGGCGATTGATACTGCCGGCACCCCAGCTCGAGCGGAACATACCCTCACGCATCAACACTCCAGCGTGTGTCTGCAGCGTTGATCGCGCAGTGCGATCAACGACTGGCAAGGATTCCTTTCGAGATCGCACAAGAACAAAACCATTGCCTTCCCCGCAGTGCCGCCCTACGGTGATGTCACGCGTGATCGCCAATTCACATAATTGCAATACTCAATGCCGTTCGGCCGCTCTGAGCACGCGCTTGGCACGTTGCGCGCGATCATATCGCCGTCGCTGCATTGGTCGGCCCTCTTCACACATCAGCTCGGATGCGAAGCCAAGGACAACATCATGACCGCCGGACAGCGAATCTTCGAGCAGGGTCGCCAGCAAGGCATCGAGCAGGGTCGCCAGCAAGGCATCGAGCAGGGCCTCCAGCAGAGCATCGAGCACGGTCGGCAACAGGGGCTCCAGGAGATGCTGCTGCACCTGCTGCGACATCGGTTCGGCGACGCGGTGTGTGTGCACGTCGAGCAGCGCATCGCGACCGCGTCTCTCGAGCAACTCCAGACCTGGACGCCGCGTATCTTGACGGCCACCACACTGGACGACGTGCTCGCCATCTAGCTCGTGGCGCGCTGTCTCCGGCGCAGCTGGCGGCGCAGTGATCACGCGGCCGCAAGGAGACGATCACCGTGCTCGTCGCCGCAGGGAGTCCGCACGACGCGACCGGCTACATGACTCCGCTCCCGTTCGTGCCCTCTGCGAGGGGCCGGAACACGAACTGGGGCGTCAAGGCGATTGCTGCGCGTCGTCAAAGACGTGATGACGCGCCCGCTCGGGCCCGCTACAGCTTCGGGCCGCCGGCGCGGACTTCGGCGGAGGCCTGGGCTTCGTACTTCTTGAAGTTGTCGCGGAACAGCTGGGCGACCTTCTTGGCCTTGTCGTCGTAGGCGGCCTTGTCGGACCAGGTGTTGCGCGGCTGGAGCATCTCGGCCGGGACGTCGGGGCACGAGGTCGGGACGGCGAGGCCGAAGACGGGATCGACCTGGGTGGCGACGTCGGCGAGGGCGCCCGAGTGGATCGCGTCGATGATGGCGCGCGTGTACTTGAGCTTGATGCGCGAGCCGACGCCGTAGGCGCCGCCCGACCAGCCGGTGTTGACCAGCCAGGTCTGCGCGTCGTGCTTCTTGAGCTTGTCCGCGAGCATCTCGGCGTACTTGGTCGGATGCCAGACCAGGAACGGGCCGCCGAAGCATGGCGAGAAGGTCGGCTCGGGATCCTTCACGCCGACCTCGGTGCCGGCGACCTTGGCGGTGTAGCCCGAGATGTAGTGGTACATGGCCTGCGCCGGGGTCAGCCTGGAGACCGGCGGCAGCACGCCGAAGGCGTCGGCGGTCAGGAAGATGACGTTCTTGGGGTGGCCGCCGAGCGCGGGGAGCTTGGCGTTGGGGATGCCGTCGAGGACGTAGCTGCCGCGCGTGTTCTCGGTGATCGACGTGTTGTCGTAGTCGACGAGGTGCGAGGTCTGCTCGTAGGTCACGTTCTCGAGCACGGCGCCGAACGTGAGCGAGTTCCAGATGTCGGGCTCCTGCTCCCTGGAGAGCTTGATGACCTTGGCGTAGCAGCCGCCCTCGATGTTGAACACGCCGGTGTCGGTCCAGCAGTGTTCGTCGTCGCCAATCAGGAGGCGCTTGGGGTCGGCCGACAGCGTGGTCTTGCCGGTGCCGGACAGGCCGAACAGGATCGACGTGTCGCTGCCGTCGCGCGCCTGGGTCGCCGAGCAGTGCATCGACAGCACGCCGCGCTTGGGCATCAGGTAGTTCATGATCGTGAACACGCCCTTCTTCATCTCGCCGGCGTACTCGGTGCCGAGGATGACGAACTCGCGGCGCGCGAACGACAGATCGACCGACGTGGTCGACGTCATGCCCGCGGTGTGGCGGTTCGCCGGGAAGCCGCCACCGTTGTAGATCACGTAGTCGGGCTCGCCGAAGGTCTCGAGCTGCTCGGCCGTGGGGCGGATCAGCATGTTGTGCATGAACAGCGCGTGATACGCACGCGCGCAGACGACGCGGATCTTGAGCTGGTACTTCTGATCCCAGCCGGCGTACGCGTCGATCACGTAGAGGCGCTCGCGCGTGTTGAGGTAGTCGATCGCGCGCTCGCGGTTGATCAGGAAGCTCTGCGGATCGAGCTTGATGTTGACGTTGCCCCACCAGATGTCGTCCCGCACCTCGGGCTCGTCGACCACGCGCTTGTCGGTCGGGCTGCGGCCCGTCTTCTTGCCCGAGTACGCGATCAGCGCGCCGGTGGACGAGATCGTCGAACCCTTCTCGAATCGCAGCGCCGCCTCGTAGAGAAACGCCGGAGAGGGGTTGCGATAGATCTCGGTGACCGAGATGCCCTGTTTGTCGAGAGAGAAGGTCATGGCGGAGCGCTCCCTAGAAGAGTTGTTTGAAGGAGCAGGTATACAACAGATCAGGGGTTCGGCTGGCCGGCGGTCCGGGTGGTGCAGAAGCGCCAATCTGCCGCAGCATTGTCGGTGTCCTGCGCGTTGGGCGACCGGCACAGAGAACCGTCCGTTGTATTGGAATCCGCGACGGTGGCCGGCAGGAACGTGCCCTCGCCCTCATAGCTCAGTGCGTCGATCAGCGTGTGCGTGGTGTTGTCGATCAGCGCGATCCCGTCCGGAGCACCGTTCTGGACCTCATCCGTGGTCCATCCCGGTGCTGGGTCGACCTTCGTCACACCGGCGGGCACGGTGACGTTGGCGCCCGCGATCACGAGGTACGCACCCGGGGCCAGCGTGCCGGTGCCGAGGTTGATGGTGGCGTAGGTGGCCTCGCCGCTGCCGTTGACGAGCAGCACCTGCTTGCCCGTGAGCGGCACCGCCGCGGCTGACGGGTTGTAGATCTCGATGTACTCCGCGTTGTCGGTGCCGAGCTGGTCGTAGTCGACCTCGTTGATCACGAGGTGGTTCGCACCGGTCGACACCGTGACCGTCGCGGTCGACATGCTGGCGCCGAGCGTGGCGGTGATGGTGGCCGGGCTCATCGCGGTGGTGTCGGTGTACGTGAACGTCGCGCTCGACTGGCCCGCGAGCACGGTGACCATCGCCGGGAGCGTGCCCGCGGCAGGTGCCACGGCCAGGGTCACGTCGGTGTTGATCA
>Ga0307513_10005584_pt1 | contig 16586 bp, 22 predicted proteins | sample 15_EM_MG_FD_202174 | JGI IMG/M metagenome (GOLD analysis project Ga0307513, IMG submission 202174) | Populus trichocarpa ectomycorrhiza microbial communities from riparian zone in the Pacific Northwest, United States - 15_EM | ecosystem: Host-associated > Plants > Roots > Unclassified | place... | reverse complement strand
GACGCGGTATTATAAACGCGTAACCGGTGTTTGTCAACCGAAAGTATAACGAGTGCGTACAAAGTGCCATCTGGAGAAAAGGAAGAAATAATTTGGTGGGCTTCTGCGAAAGAGGGCTGGTCGATGGACGAGGTGGATTGGGGACGACCTTTAGGACCTTTTGGGTACAAGCTGGAGACTTTTTTCGAGGAAGCCATATCCAACCTGAGTGCAGAATTTTTTTTACAGAAACGCTCGAATCACATGATCGGGGACCACGATCAATCAAAACAATATTGCCCTCAGTTATCGAGTGCTTGGATTCACGAACCTCTCACATTTGAGACAACTAGATCACCGTTGCGGACGAATACGCCAAGTTTTTCTTTCGTCCGTTCTCCAAATCAAAAACAGTTGTAGTCTCCCAATGCCTTGTATTGCCTTATATTGCTTTTAGTTTTGAGTTATCCATGTATAAGTAGCTAATAATTCCAATTGCTAGATCGGGTAAGCTGATCATTTCGTCCTCTATACCCGCCCGCCACCATTATGAACTACATTCAGGTAAGGTTCGTCTATCCCACTAAGAGTGGCTCGACCTAATGTTTGTTATTGTAGTTGGAAAAGTTGGGTATGTCGGTTGACCGGTGAAGCGCCCGAGTTGTTGCTGATAACCATCCTCCAGGCGAGGGAACATATGCAACCGTTTTCAAAGTGAGTGTCACTCTAACATCCTGATTACTCTCGAGGAACCGCTATTCACCATCGTCCAAGGGCCGTTCCAGAACGACGAATGAGATTGTGGCTCTCAAGGAAATCCACCTCGACGCTGAAGAAGGGACACCGTCCACCGCCATTCGCGAGATATCCTTGATGAAAGAACTCAAGCACGTTAACATTGTTCGATTGCACGACGTGATACACACAGAGACAAAATTAGTTCTCATATTCGAGTACTGTGAACAAGATCTTAAAAAATATATGGACCAACATGGAGACCGCGGCGCTCTCGACCCCAACACTGTCAGGAGCTTTATGTTCCAGTTATTGAAAGGAACTGCTTTCTGTCACGAGAACCAAGTTCTTCATCGAGATCTCAAGCCTCAAAATCTTCTCATCAATAGGAAAGGAGAACTGAAACTGGGCGATTTCGGGTTGGCACGGGCATTTGGTGTTCCAGTCAATACATTCTCAAATGAGGTACGTTGATGTAATCTACAATTCCAGCCGATCTTCACCCGTTGTCCTAGGTTGTTACCCTCTGGTATCGCGCGCCAGATGTCCTGCTGGGATCTAGAACATACAGCACCTCTATCGACGTCTGGTCTTGTGGGTGCATATTCGCTGAGATGATATCTGGCTCCCCCCTGTTCAGAGGACGCGACAACCAAGATCAATTATTGCACATAATGAGAATTATCGGCACCCCTTCCGATGCTCAATTCCAGAAGATATTCAAGGAAACGGTTAGCTTCTCACTTTCCTTCATCGACAGGTGCTGATACCATTGAGCAGCCTGAATTACAAATGAAGCAATTCCCTCGGTACCCGAAGATGCCCTTCCAGCAAGTTCTCCCCAAGGCATCGCCACAAGGTAGTACATACTAAACTCGAAATTTTACCACGAATTAATTACGCCTTTCTAGCCATCGACCTCCTTGAGAGACTTCTCAAGTTTGACCCTGCCGAGCGTATATCAGCAGCGGAAGCGCTCTCCCATCCGTACTTCACCAATGCAGTTGCCCCTACCCCTTTCGGTTTGAACACATCCCCCGGATCAATGCCTCCTCCAGCATTCAATTTTCCGCACCCCCATGGCCACCAGGCCCCGCAATACCATCAAACACAACAGGGCCAACCTGCCCAACATGTCCACCCAAATCAGTATCGACCACACCAAATGTATAACCAAGACTCCATGGCAGCGGCAGCTCAAGCCCGCGCTCATGCCCAAGCGATGGCTCAGGCGCAAGCGCAAGCACAAGCACAATACGGCCAATTCCCGCCACCTTATACCCATGCTGGACGGTGAAGATTAAAATTTGTTGGCTTTTACTCGGACTCAAAGGTTCGTTCTGGGTTCAGATAATTAGGTAGACACATTTGAGCTGTACAATACAAGAACGCGGCCGTCCCATCAGATTGATGAATAGTGTGTAATTTTGGAATTTGAGACATTTCCAAACCTCAATTCTCAGTAAAAGATTCGAATGATCGTCTCTGTAATCCTAAATCCCAACGGAAAAATACCAAATTAAATGCGTAATGACGAAAATTTTTTAAGGAGTACTCCTAAAGCACACTCGGTATGGGACCAAACATGGACATCAGCGACGCGAGGTCAACTAAAAAGTTCAGAATTAAAGTATTATCCAACAGTGTTGATAACGACCAACCTTTCTTGAGGGGTTTACTAAAGAATGCATTCATGCCGGCACTCAGGCAGAGTTTCTTTGTTGAATCTTGAGCATCTGCGCTTAGCGCAACGACTAGGTCAAATTATCGATGAGTAGCGCGTGGAAGTGATGTGGAAAATAATTACTTGGAAGCATAACTGGCGCATTTTGCTTGCTTTCCAAAAGACGTAGCCTCTTGGCAGCCTCTACTCCATCACAAATAGGCATATCTAGGTTTGCAGAAGTAAGTAGATGCTCAATTGTTCGAGACAAGAACACATACGATGATCGAACAGAGCCACACTGAAATAACCGGGCTCATGTGCTTGCCATTCTGATAAACATCGACAATGATTAAAACCGACAGTGGGAAAAGCCGCCCGCACCTTTAATAGCTTCCTCGCCGTTGTTAGTGGCAACTACTTCCAGATGATATCGCTGCAGTTGCTTGACGAGCAGGTTTTGTGCGATGGGATTGTCTAAAAGTGAAGTGATTGAAAATTAGTGCAACATAGGACATGGGCCACTAGCTTTACCTTCTGCAATGAGGACATTGCCGTAAAGGGTGCGTCGAGCGTTTGCCAGGTCCTCGATGGCTTTTCTAACTTCAGAAGGTTGATGCGAAACCAATGGATGGGGTAGGTTGTTGAGGTCCGCCAGTGTTTGCAACAATCGTGCCAGTCTAGGTGGTTTTGTCATCTTTGCTACTCCAGGAATCGTGCTATTCGCAAATATAGCATGGCCGGAGCTACTGGTTGTCGGGGTATACAGATGAATGATTTTGGTATTTTTGAAGGGCATCGTACGCAGTGAATGCAGAGAACGAGCTAAATCATCTACGCGAGTTTCGGATTGATCGTCCAATATTATGAAGTCAAGAACTGGATTATGGTTCGAATATGACCGCAGATGCTCATGAATGTCTTCCATGGTAGACACTGATATGACGTTAAATCCAGCAAGCATCGTCGTGAGAAGTCCCAGTGTGGCATCAGATGTCGAACATAGGAGGATCCGGAGTGGGCTAGGAGTAAGTAGAACAGAACGGGTTTGTTCGATATCTTGAGTGTACTATGAACATTGTCAGTAAATATTGAGTGCGAGGGTAATAAAATCAATCCACCTTAATTGATTCTGGAGCTGAATATGTCTTGACTGGAATAGTAAACCAGAAGATGGACCCGTGCTCTGGTTCTGAGGTTACCCCAATGACACCACCCATTAACTTGACGAGTTGGCGAGATATTGAGAGACCCAAGCCAGTGCCTCCAAAACGGCGGGTAGACGAATTCTAGAGAAGAGCAACACTTCAAAGAAGGTTCGTAGGGTAGACGGCTGATAGCTTTACATCTGCTTGTTGGAAAGGAACAAACAGCAAATCAACATCGCTCGAAGAAAGGCCTATTCCCGTGTCCCTGGAAGTGGTTAAGGTTTATGTCGACAGGATGATCATGATCTTGCTCACTGTATTTGGAATTTAAGATGAACCTCGTCCGTTGATGCAGTCGGAACACCATCGACATAACACGTTACTCGGACCCATCCGCTTGCAGTAAATTTGACCGCATTTCCGATGAGGTTCATGAGGACTGGTAGGCGATAAGCTCAGACAAACCCCAACTTCGAAATTCATACCTTGTCGAATTCGAGCATAATCTGCATAAACCCCTGTAAATAATATAAGTGTTGAATTCATTTGACACGAAGATATAGCTGGGCCTTACAAGCTGGTACATCCGGGTCAATGTTGAAAGACAAATCGAGCTTTTTCGCGGCCATTGGCAGCAAGAGCTCCATGCAATCCTGAGAAGGTTGAGCATGAGATAATCTATGTCATGAGGATTTCGCGACCCACAGCAATGATGTTCTAGAGGTAATGGCTGAAAGTAACCACGATGATATCAAAATATCTGTGCAATGACATACCTCGACTAAAAATCCGCTGGGCTCTAATTTAACGGCTAAATCAGATTGTCAGATCGCAAGATAAGCCTATAAATCGAAGCACAGACGTACCTGATGCCTCTAACTTGCTGTAGTCGAGAATGGAGTCTATGATCTTGAACAAGATACCTGTCAATAAGCCAGACTTTTAAAAGGGGATGAACAAAGAAAACCTTGAGAAGAAGCTCGCACGACTGTTTGGCGGTTTGTACTAAAGGCAGACTCAGCAAGCTGCCAGAACCTGTGGACCAAGTGCATACACACCGATTTCGCTCTGTCCCGGATTCAATTCTGTCCCGCTGAGGAGATCAAGCAGGCCATAAAATGAGCTGAACACAGTTGAGTCCTATGATTTAGTGCAGATCAAATAGATTTACCTGAACGGCGTTCTTAGTTCATGGCTCATAGATGCTAAGAAGTTGCTTTTGATCTAGTCAATGGATCAGAAACTAGTGTTAATACAACACAAACGAAACCAACCTTGGTTGCTTTCAGTGCATCCTCGCGACTTTTTCTAGCTGCTTCCAGGGCTTCCTTTTGGGTAGCGATCATCTTTAGGTTTTCTCTCGTGCCTGTCTGTACTGAACGAAATAGGAGAGCGTTCGCAATACTGATGCTAGCTTGTTGACATAAAAGTGTCAAAATCGTTACTGTATTTTGGGAAAAGGGGTATTTGGAAGCGAAGTAAACAACGCCAAAAGTCTGCCCGCGATTACTGAAGATTGGAAGGCATATCACCGAACGATGGGGAGTTTGGCCAGCTTCAGAAGAAAATCGAGAATCCAAGGAGGCGTCGTCATAGTATACACGTTCCTTGGAGTTCAATGCTGTGATGGAGAGAAATCCATGTAAGTTTTTCTTTTTATTAATCGAATGGCAGGAAAGACGGACTATACTGGATGATCGCCTTTTGAAGAGGATCGCTGATCGTCCGTATGGGTTTGGGATTTCTATACAATGTTGTGGAAAAGTGTCCCACGCGATGCTGAGAAAACCTACTCGTGAACTTGACATAATTCTGGAGGAATCATGCTCGTTGCGACTGTATAGTCTCCTGCCTCTCGAGCTATAACAACTATGGTAACGTACGCGTAAGATGATTGCCACATTGACAATTGGAGCGGCATACCACACGTGTTCTGCGAACCGGATGTTTCTATGGGTTAGGATGAGTTTCAAAGATATCAAGTAGCACGGAAAAATAAACCAGTGGCAATCTCGGTTAAACGTTGCAATGCTGGTAAAAAAACAAATTAGATGAAGAACAAGAATTACGTGAATAACCAACCTGAAGAAAGGTTGATGTCGCTTGATATGTCTTTACTCCATTTCAGAATAGAAGCTAAATCTGTCGCACTTAAAGTGGATTCCTGATCATCGTGGGCGTCCGTCTCCATCTTGCCGCTGATATATGTTGTTGAATCAAAACTGACTACTGCTTCTGTTTGGACACCAGTGTCTAACGAAAAAATCGGCTTCTTCAGTAGATTTTGAATACGACCACCTGATGCGATTGTAAGATAGTTACTGGTGGGCGTGAGATAAATCGTGCAGCCAATAAAATTTTGCCTTACACGACTCCTTGAGCGCCCCATTGAGCATGCCTGGAAATACCACGGCGCTGCAATTCGGCCCCTAAACCCTCCACTCCGCATCTCTGGAAATGGGAACCTTGCTAAAGACAATAAGAGACGATCCTATTACGAGAATCGAGCATCTTGGCCTACAAGATACAAGCACCACCCCTCCTCTGCTAACCAGTCATTGTTAACAGAGAGCCTATTAGATGTAAGATGTTATGGTATGGGAATTTGAAAATCGAATGGCACTTACTTAACTGCCACATCGTAAAGTTTGAATGCATCCGGAGATCCCGAGAGCGCAGCCAATTCTGCATCCTTTGTGATCGCTTGAATCTGGTCATATATTATCTAGGAGGGCAGAACATACGATGAGGGCAACCCATGTGCCGACATTTACAGGGCTGGAAGACAGCCACCTGAAGTTCCAATAAACAACACGGACAATTGAATTTAGAAAACACTTTCTCACTTTCCAATATAAGATCGGTTCGCTTTGACTTGAGCAATATAAGCAGTATGTTGGTCGCCAGCTATGAAACCATTTCGGATACAAGCAATTAAAGCAAGGCTGTGGAAGAAGAGGGCGTAGCGGATATGCCGATGACTGCATGAATTTATTCCTCAGTACTCAATTATATGCTCAAATAGAATGTCCTTACTTGGGATGAGTATCCCTTGTTCGATAAATATTGAATCCGAAAGATGCTGCCTCCTTAATATGGCCTACAGAAAAATAGCTAACCACCTTGAAAACAAAAAACATTCACCTCCTGAGCTGTCTTGATGTCCTGTAATAGTACACACCTTAAAAGAATCATACCTTAAATGATGCATATTCAGGGTTAATACAAATGGGCGTAAAAATAGAACATACCAGTTGAGGGACAGGGATAGATTTCCGGACGACTCGTGGATTTTTTCAAGGTATTTACTTTCCACAAAAGTATCAGTGTCAAAGAGGGTTTGAGGCGAATCGGCGTGAGTATAGCCGCCGAGGGCACGTATGCAATTTAAAATTGCTGTTGGATGGTCATCAGCGAAGAACAATGTAAGAAACTGAGACACTACCTGTTGCAAGAATCAGATGTTCTCCTGTTGAAGTCAAGGCCTTAACATCGCCGACACACTGTAGATTTTGGAGGGGTAAATAGAGAGCATTTGAAACAGGGCAATATGCACACCTCTTCGGCAGCAACGACAAGTTCGCTAACTAAAGAATTCGTGAAGGTGAGAAAATTTGAAAACTGGTCATTGACACGTACGGTGTTCGGCAACATAGAACTTCGTAATAATTGTATGTATGCTGGCGAAGCTTGTGTAAATCCTGCGAGCCAATGTCACGCGTTACTGGTCATAAGAAGACATGCATCTTACCGATCGCCAGCACTATTTCCATATTTCACGGCTTGCTCCAAACGAGGCAGATTTGCTCGAATGTGCACATTGTCGAAACCAGAAACCATGGAACAAAAAAGGACTTGCGCTCGACTGCTACTCCATCAGTCTGATTAGGAGCTGTAGTTATATATGGCACAAACCATTTTTCTCCAGAACTACCATGTCGTTCAGCAATACGCAGTGCCAACTTTGCAAGATCGGCTGAGAATCGATGTAGCTCTCTTCGCTCTGAAGAAAGTGAAATATGGGAATGAAAGAATTCCGATAGGCCATTGAGACGCACCTCCCAAAGCCCAAAAGAAACCCAGGGCAGTCCCAGGTGACATCCCAGATCTACGAATACGTGTTTAAAAAGTGTTTTGGATAACAGATTTGGTAGAGGGCACCTTAGAGCCAGTTGAATGGTCTTGCAAAACTTAAGCAAGATGTCGAGCGCAGTAAGGTATCCATATCACGCACCGTTAAACCAATAACATCCGCAAATGAGTAGGGCGATGGAGTCCAATATGCGTTAATGCCTGATTAAGAATCTTTGTATATACTGGATGGTAATGCAGGTAAAACCTTACCGGCATCATTCAACAGGCTCACAGCCAATTCTGTCCTGGGATCTGTGCTTCTCGGGATCATGAGGATCTCGTCGAAACCAACCGCAAGTATTTCATTCTTGACTTCTTCGAACATAATATCGGCTTGCCTTCGCGTTGGGGACATATTTACCTCGATACCAAGAACTTTCAGAGCTAACAGCGTGTCATTCAGGGCGTACGAAAAACTTCCTTTCAACCAGTGATTGCGCGACCGCAATCGTAGGATGTTTCCTTTATCTTCTGGTTGTTTGCAGTGTAAAAGGCACTCGCTCAAGATAGAATCGGAGGCCTCCAGATCTCCTGCAAAAAATAGTTTGTCAGTTAGACTTGTGATCATGGTCGCGCATACCCTTCCAAGTGAACAAACTGAAAATGGTAGCCAATGTTAGTTAAAAAATTGTTACAACCGACAAAGTATTCTGACGCAGCGAGGCGAGAGAGGAGATTGAATGTCTTTCTTGGCTTTTCGGACCATGCATCGTCTCGGAGAAGGGTTCTTGCGCTGACGAAAGACTGAATGGCTAGCTAAATAAAGAAGTCAGCGAGATGACAAGGTGTGCAGTGTAAACAAAAGGGTTTACTTCATGGGCACCACGAGCCCATGCAGATTCGCCAGCATCAATCAAGACATCCAGCAATTCATCCCGTTTCGGATGGTCGCGAAGAAGATTTAAACACCTTTCTCGGCCAAGGGTGAGTTTTGGCCGATGACGAATCCTCCCAAAACGCACCGCTTTGCGTGTTCCGCGATTCGGTAAACGTCTATCGGTGTCTCGTGCAGCATCATCAGGATAATCTGTTTGTTGATACATTAGCTTTTTGGTCATCCGTTTTCCCTTCTTCGTACCCTGAAAGACATCTTGGCTATCGCCTCTGAAGGAAGGCGTTCGGCTTCAGCTTGCGCCGCTTGTCGGTATCTATCGTGGGCAAAGCTACACATATCTCTAGCCCTTGTTATAAGCCATCCCTCTGTCAAGGCCAGTTGGAGACCCCGCATAGATCTATGCGTGTTTCCTGGACCCGTCTCGCGAAGGGTCGAGACTGCTTTATGAAGGTTCCACATATCGCCGATGACATCTTCGTTTCCGCCGCCATTTCCACTTGAGTCTTCCCAATCCATCATCAACGCCACTTCAGTGACTTTGAAACTGGAGGATGTGAGTCGACGACCTTAATAAGGATTGTCATTACCACTCACGTTTCACCAAAGAAGGCTGCCCATAAAAGATACTTCCTGGCCTCCTCAGGAAGTTCTCGCATGTGAGTAATCAGAAATGTGAGGTCGGTAGGATCCGAAACCTTCTGGTTGGCCAGACTGCCCTCAATCGCTGGCATGTTATACCTAATGAAGAATAAGTTGGTTTGCCGATTTCTGATGCAACACCTACACCCAATAATTATGCTCCCAATTAAATACAATCTGGTAGATTTCGTTTGAGCGGCAAAACGAAAAAAGGAAAAAAGGGGGGAAATTACGTGGTGCTGGCGCTGGAGAGTCGTCAAAATGTTCCGCGCTGAAAATGCATTTCCTGAAGAAGCTGCGAAAACAAAGTGGGACAGAGGGATACAGTCATCGATTGATCGATGTAGTGTCTTGGAAACCAGCAAAGATATTGCTGAGAAGGTCAAAGGTTCCACGGTGATCCAAGTCGGTCGTGAATGGGGTCCAAACATGTCCGTGAGGCGTTGAACGATTTCACTATAGTTTTTTAGACAGTCGGCAGCATAGAAAACGTCGTATCATACCTCTTATCTGATCGCAACGTTGCGAAAACCAGCTGTCCGTCAAGTTTTAGTTACGTTAATTATGAAATAAATCACTTAACGAACCATGCGACTCCGTGAGTTCACCAGCGTAGAGATAAGATCTATCGTTCTACAAAGTAGTCAGTTTAACGATGGTTGATGTCTAATGAAATGCTCAACGATTGATCAGCTTCATGGAGGTCATCAAGAAAGAGGGCGAATAAACGGGTCTCCGCAATGACCGTAAAGACATTTTCTACCAAAGATTGAAACCTGGCACGAAGCTCTCGCGTATTTAGAGGTTCTTGCGGTGTCTCCAGGTGGATGTCAAACAACGCCAACACATCTTTGAGCTCAGGAGTTCCTTGGTAAAGCAGGGGCACATTTTGGAGTTGTGGTCCAAGGCGTTCCCGTAGCGCATTAACAAACCTATGAAGGTCGGTGTGGAAAACCATTAATTGTCGGAGGACTGAAGATAAACATCCCAACTGCCATGAAAGATTTGAGCGGAGCACCATGTGGTAAGGGAAATGATTTCAATTACCAGGGCTGCAAAAGGTGCAGAATCAGCACTTTGGAATTTAGCCTGGCCCCAGAGACCGTGGGCTGAATGAAATGTCATAGTTAATAGTCCGAGAGAGAGATTGAAATCATGAGGGCTGACATCGCCATTTAGCCTGGTTTGCCAGGACCATCGAGCTCTTGCCGATGCTACTGCAAAATTAGAGTGGAGCAGTGACTATGTGATTTTAGACCTACCCTGGAGGGCCAACAACGAGGACGGATTGCGTTCGAGAAAGCCGACTGCGGCTCCGTAGCATGACCTTTCGTAAACCATCTCCCGAATGTAACGAAGGACTGAGCGATGGGGATGTTGAGTAGTCAAAGCCCAGAGAGTCTGAGGCTAGTAATGTCCTGGGGTTGTAATCACTTGTTAGAGAGGGTGTGTGATGACTTACTCTGTGAAGATACTGATTGTGCGCCATCGTCCAGGTTAACGGTGGAGCCAGACCCAGTTGCGGAAAGCGTGATATGCCCTTTGGTGGCAGAGAAATGCCTAGAAAAGCTTGTTGAAACGTTGCGAACTCGATGATAATCTAAGCAGGCTGAATTAATGGATAACGAGAAATGGCACTTACTAACGTTCTGAATCAACTCGAGCTCCTTTTCGCGACCAAACTTTATGACTGTTAGGCCTGCTTGGATGTTGAAAAGACGGCCAACATACCAAGGCAATTGGCATTGTAAATTCCTAGAAGCCACATTCTTAGAAAACATTTACCAGACATAATAGGCAGGCGTACCACGAATCGGTCCTCCAATGCAATTTCAAATGATGGAATGAGCTACATTTGGGTTAGGACGTTCTTTTGTGCGTCGATGGAAATTCCCTCACCTCAGAAGATTCATCTGAAGTGGAAGAAACGGTCGCCAAAAGACGTCTTTGGCACTCGATCAAATCCCTTTCAAGTCCATATGCGCTTTGATATCGCATGTCAGGATTCTTAGCTAATAACTAGAGACAAACTTCAAGCAGTCCCTCTCGAATTTTGGAAAGAGAAAAGGTACCTTGTCAATGATATCAGCGAGCACTTGAGGCACGTCGCGCCGAACCTCATGCACGGGCATGGGTCGTTTCTGTACAATGGAATGAAGGAGTTCGAGCGCACCACCTTCAAAAGGCATTTGTCCTCGACCGACGAGCAATGTCCAAAATAATATCCCTAAAGAATATAAATCCGTTCGGTGGTCCTGTGTCATGGTTTCGATACTCCCTGTTTGCTCGGGCGCAAGATAACATAACGCTTCCTTGATTTTGAGCTTCTCCGATTCCTCATATGCTCGTAATACGAGGGAAGAAGGTGATCCAAAGCTTTCCAACGAAACCGCACGATTCCCGAAATGAACCAAACGGACGAATCCAGAATGTGAATTCAGATGAAATGCGTTTGCCCGCACTACGAGGTTGATTAGACAAAGAATAAACAGACCAGTTTTTTTAACAACCTTCACGGTGCACTACTCCGGCCCTGTTGGGGATATTAGCGATTGCTTTGGAGAGCTTCGAGTCGAAATAATGAATTACTTGTGCAAAACCTCCAAACAATGGGTCGCTTGTATTGAGAATCTAACCGTGTAATCAGCACAAATAGTTTCGTATTTTGAACTCGCGTACTCAAGGAAAGAAGCCAGGTCCATGATGTCAAAAGCTTCCATTTCTTCAATTAAACCGCGATCCCCAGTGGTCGCCATTGTGAAATCTCCATGTCCCGTTGGCCTCACTCGAGAGATGTCTGCAAGGAGGAGATCGTTCACTTTTGAAGGGGGGAGGTAGCGGCCAAGCAAATTGAGCCCTGGATGAACCAGTACTAGGACGACACAGTCCCCATTTTCGCGGGGAATCTTGAAGAAGTCAATCATACGAAGAGCAGTACTGTAGCCTTCCAAAGAGCTTGCCATCTTTCCCAAGCTAATTTGAAACAGAAATGAATAATTGAGTGTACACTCCTTTCGAATTCTGAACCCTCACATGTGCGCCTCTCTTTCTAGACACATTGACCCATTGGATTGGGAAGGGGCAATTTTTGCAAGAATGTTAGAACCATCCTTCAAGCTATTCCCCTCAGCTAGAATCGTCATGCTTCCTGTATCTTGCCAAGATACAGCCTAATTCGTGCATAAAATGACGGTCAAATGTTGTATTTTGGGGACATGACAGACCTTCTCAAACGTGAAGCCTGGGATTGAAAGAATACCATCGCGAAAGTACAGCGTTGGGAATGAGGGTTGTCCGAATTTCCTCTTCATCAACCTTGATGTTCGAATCACTTGTAGAGCAGTGTGGAGTTACCGCTGTTCTGAGATCTAGAGAAGTATTGGTCATGTGACTCTTGACATCTGACCTGTGACGTTGACAATGATCCAATCTCACGAAGTATCCATCATTCATGAATACGAACTACATGACTGCTAATTCAGACCACTACATAATATAGAGAGAAGAGGAAAATAGGAATCTACGATGTCACTGGGAAAAAAATAAGTGAATTGTTGAAAAGGCGCGTGAATTGTTACACACTGTAGCTTGCGGGGTCAATGTGGTCTGGTAGCTCTGGTACCGCAACCTCGAACCGGGACTGGATAGCAGCCATAACTTGCTGATCGCTTTCCGAAGAAACAAATGTGATCGCCAGACCCTTGGTCCCAAACCGACCAGCACGTCTGGTAGCATATAAGCATCGGAAATGTGCCACGCAACAGAAAACCTACCCAACACGATGTAAATAGCTGTCAGCATCAGGTGGACAGTCATAATTAATGACGATATTGACACGTTCAACATCAATACCGCGACCGAATATATCGGTCGCAACCAAAATGCGCTTTTCGAATGCCTTGAATGCTGTGTACCGACTGATCCTATGTGATATTCAAATATTGAGGTGCGCGAGACGCGAGATAGTTAAAACACGAACCGTTCCTCTTGTTGAAGCCCGGAATGGATGCTAATGCTGGGGAAGTTGCAGGAAATAAGCAGTTTGTCGAGCTCAATGGCACGAGCGACGGATTTGACGAAGATGACAACCTCCGCGACGATAAGAATAGTTTACACGTCCATGGAATGAAAGAACAAGCTACCTGATTAAATTCAAGAGAATCCAATAGTTCGTTGAGCTTCCTGTTTTTTCCAACTTCCTCGAGTTTGACGTAGTGCTGCTGAAGGCCGTGTAGCGTCAATTTTGTCTCATCATCGACAAAAATTTCAAGAGGCTGTATGGAGAAAAAGAAATATGAATAACAAGACACAAAAGTTTAACTGAACTCGAGGTACATTCGCCATGAATTTCTTGCAAGTGGCCCGAATATCCTTTGCCAAAGTTGCACTGAACATCATGACTTGCTTGTGGTGGGGTGTCGCTCGGAAAATTTCTTGCACGTCGCGGCGCATGTCTAATAGACGATGTCGGAATTAGATAAGAAGGTCGAAGAATATGGGGCAGCATAAAAGAGAAGGGGACAAGAAGAAATTTGGAAAACAAAACAGTTATTGCGTGGTGGGCGCACGTAGACCCGGTTGGGAATCCTATGAGATTGATGTCGGGGCCTCGAGTAGGTTATGTCTACGTTCGGGACTTCGCAACGATCCCGACTCCCGCCCAGTCGAACGTGATCCAGAATATGACAATGGTCAAGAAAAGCCGGCAAACGATACCCAAAATCAGGTAATGGTGGAATGAAAACGATCGGGATATGTGAGCGCCAAATTCGCAAGACTAACCGAGCTGTTCGAGCATTTTATCGCACTCGTCGAGAACAAAATGTTTCACGTTTTTCGCGTCGAGGACCTTATCCCTAGCAAGGGCGTTCAATCGACCGGGTGTGGCAACAACGATATGTGGGCATTTGCTCTTGTCCCGCAGATTTTCAGTATCCTTGGTTACAGGGGTGCCGCCATAGAAAGTGCTGACGCGGACATCAGGCATGTACTTGGCAAAGCGAGTGTATTCGTTCTTGATTTGGAAAGCAAGTTCCCGTGTATGACACAGGACCAAAACAGAGACTTCGCCATTGATAGGTTCGAGCTGCTGCAAAGTAGCAAGGACGAACACGGCGGTCTTTCCGTGGCCAGATTTCGCTTGGCAAAGCACGTCCATGCCCAAAACGGCCTGTGGGATGCATTCTTGCTGGACTATTTTGCAAGAAATTAGAAAGGTTCAGGGTAAACAGCAACTTAGTCACCCTCCGAAGGATGCTCAAATCCAAGGTCACTGATGGCGCGAACCAATTCTGGTTTGAGAAGAAAATCTCTGTAAACATGCAGGCCATAAGGCACATGAATACCCCACAGAGATGTGCTCAGGACTGACCTGAAACCAGTTGAATGAATGCCTGAAAAGTTTTTCTTGTCTTTCGCTTCTGCGTCAGCTGCGCCACCCCCGTTGGTCGTGGCTGTGGCACCGCCAGTTGGAACATCGTGTTCGTCTTCGTAGTCAATGAGGTCCTCGTTGTCATGTCCGCTCATGATTATAAGGTTTGCAAAGGATGTACAGAGGGGTAAAGGGTGAATGGAAGGATGAAGGTGGTGGAAATGCAACCAAGTTCATTTTGATTGGCTCTCCTTTCAATACCAAACAACACCTGCCAGTCTTGTAAATTCCGCACGGACCTCTCTAGAATCTTCAAATACTTAATCTTCTCTACTTCGACAATTATGGGGTCAGGTCAAGGCATTATTCAGTTGTTCTTAGGGTTACTCTAACGAAATACAAATAACGAAATGCAAGTTTTCCAGTTGCATCGATAACTGAAGCACGAGTGTAGGCGGCGAAATCAATCTCCTGGCAATGTTTTATGTGATCGTCTCTTACTGTGAGTTTTACCCCTCCCTTGTTTCCCATCAACACTAGGCCGTTGTGACCAAAAAAAAAGAATTTATGAAAGGAAGAATTGAAGAGACTTGCAGGAAATCTCAAGGTCCTAAGCAACAGTTTGTGGTCAAATGTTGTTAAACACTAATATTGTAACCGTGAAATTGTAATGATTTTTTTCCTCCGCGCTGGATATCGAGTGTGTGCAGGAGCCAATGTGGGCAGGAGCAACGGTGGGTAGAATGCCGAGATAAAAGGCTGCTCAAATTTCCGGGTCGTTGAACAAGTCAGATGTTAACCACCTACGGCCAACAAGCCTTGTAGTTTAAATTATGTAGGATAGTTAGAATTGTCGAAGATGTCGAAAGAAAGTAAAAGGTAACAATTAAATTGGAAGGTACTTATTTGAGCAGTGACCGATGACGAGCCCTGCTTAGAAGCGAGAGAGGGAAATGGTTATAGAGTGTACTCCTCACTGCTCAATGGCTTGACAAGACAGTGATGAATCGGAAGTATGAGAGGTTGCCTCAGACAACAGTCCACCAATGTATCTGCATGAGAGGATGGCCCAGATGACAACCCAGCGTATGAAGAGGAAGAACCCACACAAAAGGATGACTTGGACAACGATCAAATGATCCGTGCCGCTTGAGCGTGGAATGATGTATTCGCACAGGTGACGATAATGAGAAGTACAAGGATGACGACACATGCTACGCTGGTGGAACTTGAAGGAGGCCGCCTGAATACTAGAGTAGCATCAAAACATGCAATGAGGAGTGCTGTATATGATACTCGCCATCCACATTTCACAGGGGCTGTGGGGCAGGAGGCGGCATGGAATTGACGGAATCCGTCAAGACTCAAAGCCAGTGGAAACATAATGATCTGCGTTTTGGAAAAGCAAAAACCACTCCTTCCCAAGTAATTTTTGAGGCCAATGAGTTGCGGATTGAACGACTATCATCAAAGATTGTGAAAAAAGAAACGGAGAGTCCAAGGAGAATCACAGGCTTGTCTGCAATGAGAAAGGGCCATCATAAACTAGAAGTATAGGAGCAGACCAAGGAGAACAAAGTTCTTCAAGAGATGATAGCGCGCAGAGAGCGCAAAATCGGATAGAAGTTGTGTAACAACGGGGAAGGGAAAAGGTGGAGATTAGCCACAGCGCACAGCTTCGGGCTGAAAAGATACTTTTTCTGGAATACAGAAAGTAACTTTTATCGCATTATTTTGCTAACTGGGGGCCAACTAAAGTCGCCTTAACACCTTGCAGCTCCTTGCTTGACTCTGAGTCAAATCACGGTAATAGTCGCCAATAAAACTGCACAAAACAGTTTTTCACCCACTCTATATGAGTTGAAAAACATATTGGGGATGATATCCTTAGAGAGATATCTAGCCATTGAAGAACACGCTGAAAAGCATGGGTTGAGATCCAATGATTCAATAGGGGTTGAGAACTTCAAACATATTGACAGCGCAGCTATACAAGAGGAGTGTCTCACAGCGAGGTAGATAAGGCCTAGTGGCGGGTCGCGCCCCATGCACACCAGTTGAAAGCTCTTTGTCAACCGTAGA
>Ga0307513_10005583_pt1 | contig 16587 bp, 13 predicted proteins | sample 15_EM_MG_FD_202174 | JGI IMG/M metagenome (GOLD analysis project Ga0307513, IMG submission 202174) | Populus trichocarpa ectomycorrhiza microbial communities from riparian zone in the Pacific Northwest, United States - 15_EM | ecosystem: Host-associated > Plants > Roots > Unclassified | place... | reverse complement strand
CTATCCCGAGCTTCAAGCGAGATCCGAAAAATGATTTCAAGATCGTCAGGTAGGAGCCCCCTTCGAAGACGACTACCCACTTTATCGTCTGATAATGATCGTCAATTGAGTTGGAATGAAGAATAGCGGGAAGTGATGCGATTATTCATTGCAGATGGGTCTAAAGGGTCATTAATTCAGACGCCATATCGAGGACCTATAGCTACTGATTTGGGCATGTGAAGAATGCAAGCTTGTTCTTGGTTGAATAAACAGCTAGAACGTAATTTTTTTACCCTCGCTGGGAACAATCGCGACAGACTCGCGTTTTGCAAGGGCAAGCGCAGCGCCAGGCTTGGGTCGAGTTTTGGGTCCTTTATGCCTGACTCCATCAACGTTATCGCCCTTCGTAGACCTGTCCTTTCCATCCCAAGGTTTCTTTTGCCTTGATTCCACGGTCGCAGCGGTTTCCACCGCTTCGAGTTTTTCTTCAGCCTGCTTGGGAGGTCTATCTGTCCTATATCTCGGATTATCTGCCCGAGGGGGTCTGCGACCGCCCCTGCCTTTGTGCTCCGGTCTGTCGACAGGTTTGGCCGATTTGGGAGCACCGCGGCGAACGGCATCAGCCCCTGCATACTCTACGACGAGAGTTCGGCCATTCAGGTGGTGGTTCTTGGGGTTGATAAGTACGGCGGTGGCGTGTTCCATCGAAGTAAAGTCGACGAGCGCAAATCTACAAAGTACATTGAAGAAGACAAAAATGAGGCAAGCAGCAATTCGCGACATACCCTTTGCATAACCCGGAGTCTTCGAATGTACCCATCGACCCATCCGAACTTTTCGTATCCAACGACTACGCTGAGAATTATTTCGACAACGGCGAAGCAGATGACAACGACGACTTGGGAGGTGGCGGAGGCGATGATGGCGGGGGTGCGTCTAATTCTCACTATTTACCTTTCCCTCAGCTAATTTGAATGCAGGAGGCGACTACGACTAGAAAAAAAAAGCAATAATTTATTCACATCTCACTGTATCACCACCGCCACATTTTTATTGCCCAAACCTATGCCATGATGGAATGGAAAAGATTGAAATCCCATCAAAATCCCATTGTCATTACACGCTGGTCTATGGCAGGGCATCTCACTGGATACAAAGGAATCGTCTGCCACCAACACGCCTTTGAGGCCACTCAAACCTGTGGGAGTGCCTTTTTTTGATGGAGTTCCACTTACATAAGAATTCCGGAAACTGCCAAATAAGAAATGAATGGAACTCGTCGAAATGATCTCTGGGATAGGTCTTCTCCAGTTGACACATGTCGACGTGGAAAGCTCGTTCGAACTTCGGGTGATTCTGGGGAAGAAAGGAGTAGTCGGGCTTATCGTGTGGACTTATGGCAGGCGACAACGTGCACGCTAAGGATGGACCGATGGCAGGCGACAACGTGTATCATGATTATAATAGTGGGGATTCCAAGGGGATTCCCCAGATACGGCACTGTCACACTCAGTACCGCACCACGCCATTCGCACTGACCTTGCAAAAAGGGAGGTTGATGTTTGCCAATTCGAAAAATGTGAAAATTATCGGGGGTGAATTCCATGTCACCTACGGTACCAAAACTTCCGAGACAGCACAAAAAGGCAAGCACATCCTCAATCGATTCGTATGTCTCCAAATCTCAAGTGTATGCACAGGTATCGAGCTCCTCCAGAGGAAGACCGCGCCAGGTGCTTTACACAACTCCGCTGAGCGATACGATCCTCCAAAATGCCACCCACACACACGACAGGCCATTTTGCAGGAGATCATGGACTGGATCGAAGATTTGGATCGTCAGACTAGGTTTTTGTGGCTGTATGGACCGGCAGGAGCTGGAAAGTCGGCAATAGAGCAGACGATAGCCGAATTGTGTTATCAGATGAATTTCCTCGCCGCCAGTTTCTTTTTTTCTCGCAGCATCGGTGACAGGAACAAGAAGACATACCTCATCACAACAATCGTCGGCCAGCTTGTCGCATCGATACCAGAAATCCGCGAGCACGTTGGCGATGCTCTATACAACGATCCTTCCCTGCCCACGCGATCCCTCGAGGCCCAGATGGATGCCCTTGTTGTCAAACCCCTCGAAGCGGCTGCTTCCAGTTGCGGGATCGACTTCATGAATCCCAGACCAAAAGTGATAGTATTAGATGGGCTGGATGAGTGTGGTGACCCCGAATCCCAACGGTATATCCTCAAAGTACTGACGAACTCAGTCAGCAACCACTCTATCCCCTTTACCTTCATCCTCGCCAGTCGTCCGGAGCAGCACATTCGCGAAGCTTTCGACGGAAATATTTTGAGCTCATTGACAACTCGGTTGGTCCTGGATGACAAGTATCACCCAGATGTCGATATTCGGACGTTCTTGCGATCCAAATTTCAGGGTATCAAACATCGACATCCTTCCTGTGGCCACCTCCCCTCTTCCTGGCCCTCGGACGAAGGCGTAGAGAAGCTGGTCCAGAAATCATCGGGCCAATTCATTTATGCCTCGACAGTCATAAAGTTTATAGATTCACATCGTCACTGGCCCCCTGATAGGTTGGATATCATCTTTGGAATCTCACCTTGCAGGAAAACGATTCCTTTCGCTGAGATGGACTCCCTTTACCTTCACATATTAACATCTGCTTCTGATAACATCGAGACGGCTCTTGAAATTTTTGCAGTTCTCTTGTTTTTGCACCATCGGGATTTACGGATTACACCACGATTTATCGAATCCTTCTTATCACTCAGGGAAGGAGAGGTCTTCATGATCTTAAGTGATCTCCACTCCATCGTCTCGGTTCCATCTCCTGACGAACAAGATTCACCCCTACGGCTGTTCCACGCTTCTCTTGGAGACTTTCTTACTGATCGTTCGCGTTCCGGCGATACTTTCTTTTTAGATTCTGGTGTGTGCCACCGAAATATTGTGAATCGGATTGTAAGGCAGCTTATGAACCCAGCTTCAGGTGGTCATTTCCATTTCTCTTTTGTTTTCTGAAATTATCATACTGAGTATTATCTATGATAGCTCTCATGCATTTCGAGAAGCAATCTCTCCAAGCGGTGTTCCCGGAACAATGCTTAAAAGCTACCCCCGATCCTGAATTCCTCTCAAATCTCTATGACTTTGATATGGCCCTTTGCCCTCATCGACCGTCGTTGGCACGCACATCACACATCACCCAAATATTCACGGAAACATTTGACGCCATCAACTCAAGCAGCAGGGTTCCTGAACTGTTAGTCTGGATGCAGAGCCAGGTTTGTCTGACCATCATTGTTATATTGAGTTGACTTTCATGGCACATCTATAGAAACATCCTGATCGGAGGGATGACCTCTTTAGGCATCATAGGCGATCTATTAATGTCTGGCTTCAAAAAGAACTATCTGCGATTCAAGTTTTCGACCATCGCAATCGTGAAATCGTTCGGCATCTTCTTGTATCCGCAACACTGATGGATTTCCCACAATTTCCTGACATACACCACCTCATACCGCAGGTTTTGGATCTGAGACCAAAACATAGAACGGAACGCGATTATCATCAAATCGATGACCCCGACAAATGGGAGATATATGTCAAATACCGCAAAATTGTTTCCCTATTTCTGACTGATCACACTCGTTTTTCAATTTCGCTTCCGCCTTTTGAGCCGAGGCGTTATGCTGACTTCGTTGTTGATCAAGAGCACTATGTCCGCTTCGCCAAGTATCTCTCCCATTTCTTATGGAACGATCTCCGGTGAGCATTTTACGACCAGAATCATTGATCTTTATATTTATAACCTTTGCTTTTTCTCTAGTAAAATAGAAAATTATGAAGCCGACATCCCAAAAGCTGTCCTCATCATTTTACCGATAGTATTTTCTAAGGCCGGTCAATCATTTGGACCCCGTTTTGTTGGTCAGGCCCCTCAGCTTCAGGAACGATTTCCACAAGAAAACTGGGACCAACTGTTCTCGTCTTCTTACAAAGCCTGCAGACTAGCTGTATCTAAGGAGCACGATGATATATCGCAGTTTCCGACATCCATAAACGGGTGAGGATGGAAAGCAATAGCGAAGAGTGATCATCGACTTACCACCTTATTTCTAGACAAACAGGGCCTGAATTCGAGAATCAAATGCCAGTTCTTAAGGATTTGAAGCCAGTTAGGCGAATGATCCCAGAGTCTGGTGTCGAGATTGGGATGTCACCAAGGAGAAGCGGCCTCCATGGAATGTTGAGGAGGCTCAAAGGGCTGTTCAAGTCATCCAAATCATAGACATTGCAGGCGCATTTATGCACTCGTTTGAGCAGCTTTATTCCAGCGTAATTGTATACCGTATCTCTGTCTTGGGTTCCTGCGTTTTCATAGTGTACGTCTTGGTTGGCAGATGGATCTCACGCTCGTATGTAGACCTAAGTAGAACGTGGAAGGGCTTGGACGGTCGTATCGTTATTAATGCGTATATGTATCATAGACAATGCCCGGGGGCAGTCATTTTATCCAGATGGGCGTAGGTCATTTGTCCATAAAATGATGGTAGGACACCTGGTTATCCATAAGTTTTAAGGGACGGACCGTCCTTGGCCTCGTCATCATGATTCAGCCGATAATGCCAAGACAGGGATATACTATAGGCTCCTAGGTACATTAGTGAGTTTCACTCGGTCATTCATGATGCAGGAATGGCAAAGCTGGTACTGCACTCGAGGCATGGGTTGTTCAGTGAGGACGTTTAGAAGTTATTTGATGAACGCATGGTCTTGGGAAGGCTTAAGCGCTTCCAATTGGTGGTCGAGCAATCGAGGCACTGGAAAAGTTCGGATCGTTGAGGAGGGTCACCACGGTCGGACGTATTGAGTCCGAGTCCCCGCATTTGCATATAGCCACCCATGGTACAGTACACCTACTCATAATAATGTATATTGTCATAATGATAATGCATTGCTTTTGTGATAGAAATTCCGGGACAAAAGTTCGTCTGCCACTCAAAATCATGCATAAATCTCTTAATGTATTGGAAACTGGGTGGTCCCGACGTTATACATTATGAGTAGGTGTACTGTATGTTGCTCCAACATTCCACCCGGTGGCAAAGAGAATACCGCCGACTGGATCGAGGGTAGTCACCGGATTATTAAGAAGGTGAGTGGATCGGAGATAAGTACATTGAGTCGCTTTGATTTCAAGTCACCCACCTTCGCGAATTAGCCAGTCTAGAGGTTAGAACCACGAGGGGTCAGGAAGTTGTATAGCCACCAGGCAAGTCGGAAAGCAGCAGGAGAACGAAAAGTGGAAAGGAAGGTACGAATGATTCCACTTTTGCAGAGGGCGGCGATGGGGATGAGCATTGGGCGCTTAAGTGAGGTTATGTGACAGAGCTCAAGCTTGGACGTCAGAAAGCAGGGGGGTGGCGCCGCTCCACTTTCACTTTTCGTCTTGTTGGTCACTGTACTAATACGTCTTCTGAATCGGTTCGTTGGCTTGTTTTTTCGGTTGTTAGATTTTTGATACTTATAGAGCGGCATCTGAGATGGTAATACAGCGCTAATTTTACAATTGCGTGATAATATGCTATAAGTGTTCTGGGACCTTTGTCACTGCTTGAAAAATCAGTCTGTGTCAACGAGATCATCGTTGTCACCATATTGCGCCGCGTGACTACCCCCTCAAGGAGCGGTATTCCAAGATACTGTACATTTCCCCATTAACAAACTGTCACCAATGTAATGAAGGATGCTGAAAGCTCACGATGAGAACCGAAATAGCCACAGTCCCATAGAAGACATGGAGGGACTGTTGGTAATTTCCGCCAATCACGTTAATGAACCAAATGGAATACGGCGAGTAGAGGACGATCTGCATTGCTGCGTTGACTACCACCAGAATAGTACAAGCTCTTGAACGAATTTACTCTGAAAGACCAGACTCAAGAAGCTATCCCGAGCTTCAAGCAGGATCCGAAAAATGATTTCAAGATCGTCAGGTAGGAGCCCCCTTCGAAGACGACTACCCACTTTATCGTCTGATAATGATCGTCAATTGAGTTGGAATGAAGAATAGCCGGAAGTGATGCGATTTTTCAGTGCAGATGAGTCTAAAGGGTCACTAATTCAGACGCCATATCGAGGACCCATAGGCATGTGAAGAATGCAAGCTTGTTCTTGGTTGGATAAACAGCTATTGAACAGCTAGAACGTAATTTTTTTACCCTCGCTGGGAACAATCGCGACAGACTCGCGTTTTGCAAGGGCAAGCGCAGCGCCAGGCTTGGGTCGAGTTTTGGGTCCTTTATGCCTGACTCCATCAACGTTATCGCCCTTCGTAGACCTGTCCTTTCCATCCCAAGGTTTCTTTTGCCTTGATTCCACGGTCGCAGCGGTTTCCACCGCTTCGAGTTTTTCTTCAGCCTGCTTGGGAGGTCTATCTGTCCTATATCTCGGATTATCTGCCCGAGGGGGTCTGCGACCGCCCCTGCCTTTGTGCTCCGGTCTGTCGACAGGTTTGGCCGATTTGGGAGCACCGCGGCGAACGGCATCAGCCCCTGCATACTCTACGACGAGAGTTCGGCCATTCAGGTGGTGGTTCTTGGGGTTGATAAGTACGGCGGTGGCGTGTTCTATCGAAGTAAAGTCGACGAACGCAAATCTACAAAGCACGTTGAAGAAGACAAAAATGAGGCAAGCAGCAATTGGCGACATACCCTTTGCATAACCCAGAGTCTTCGAATGTACCCATCCGAACTTTTCGTATCCAAACATCCTTTGCCTTTTCCTTCTCCTCTCCTTCCACTTCAGTGCTAGCATCTTTGGCAGGTTTTTTGCCAGGCCGGTGTGCTTCGAGCAGCTCACGGATGGCAGCATCAGTAGTCTCGAAACCCAGGTTCCCGAAAAAGAGAGTTGGTGCAGGAGGTTGCTTTTGGGCGCGTAGAATTTTCTGTGCAGTTTTTGAGTGTGTTTTATGTGCAAGAGCTGGGTCATTAATCGTAATATCGGCGCCGACTGCTGCTGGACGTCCCGCGAAATCGTCACCTAAAATCGGGATAAAATTAACAGAAATTACTGGGATCTAAAGAAAACCAGCGAACCATCTTTAATCAGCAGTTTTCGACCCACAAGAGGTTGTTCAGACAAAGCGATTGCGGCTGTCTTCGCTTCTGGTGTAGCAAAGTCAACATAGGCGAACCTACACCAATGAACGATCAGAAAAAGGAAACTCATGAAGAATATTGACAACCCACCCCCGATTTTCAGGCTTCACTCCAGGTCCCGTCGGCGCCTTCGTAGGCATATTGATTCTCGTAATTTCTCCGCACTCTTTGAAAAAAGCCCTGAGATTTTCAACCGTCGTCTTGAACGACATATTCCCCACCCAAACTGAATTTTGTCGTTTGTTTGAATCTCCAATGGTCTTCGCACTCCCATCCTTAAGTTTGCGCTTTTTCACTGCGGTGCCTTCTTCCTTGGCCGACTCTTTTAGTTTCGCAGCAAGCTTGGCTTCTTTCTTTTGCCTACGGCGTTCAGCGTGTGAGAGAACAGGTTCTTCTACTATTGGGGTTAGTGAGGGTTCGACCTCATCTTCTGATTCGTGTTCGCCGCCAGAGCCGTCTGAATCTGAGCTCTCGGGGGCTACTTGTTGAACTGGTTCCTTTCTTTTCCTCTTCAACTTCTTGATTTCGGGTTGTGGGCTAGGACTGGCGCTTTTTGATGACGAGGCTGACGAATTTGAAGAAGAGGTCATTTTTTGGGGGGGGGTATCTAGAGACAACCGTCCTGGAATGAGTAAAGAATTCACGAAGCGAAAATGATTTCGAGCAATTCCTTCATCCATCACGTGAGCAGTACACATTTGCTTCCACGATTCCAAGCTAGTGCTGAGTGCTCACAATATATACTTCTGTAACAGCGACCAACACAGCAACCCAACCTTCATTGCCTTTTGTCTATCATCACGGTGAACGAACATCCACCGATTTCCAAGGGCTTCAAGAAGGTCTTATTACTAATACCATGAAGAAACGCACCAAAAAATCGCCGAAGGAAGTTAATCAGTCGAATTTGCCTTCGCCTCCTGGCGGCTCAGAAAGAGGTCTAAGAAGCCGTGTGAAGAGCGAGCTGGAGACATTTTTCAGCAAACTCTCGGACAAGGTATCGAGTAAACCTCCCAACCGGTCGACTTCACCTTTCCCTTCGACTTCAACAGGGAATCCAGTCAGAGAGACTCCTATCGGTAAGTACTCCATCTCCTCTTCCGGGACCTGATTGATAAAGTGAGCGACCTTCCGACGCAGCGCCACTCGTCAGACTGATCGTCGCCCATAGGTCAGGGTGATCCTTCAACTCTTCAGGACCCGACTACGACCGTGACCACCTCCGCTGGTCAGTCCCCTGGTGAGAATATGCTCACATCTCGTGGTGGTCGGATGCTTACATCCTGTAATCGTTGTCAAGGGCGTAGCAGCAACTCTGCCAGGACGGCGGGTAACTCGCAGTCAGCAACGCCGAATGCAGGATCGACTATAAAGGAGAATCTCGGGTGTACGGGAAGGTTTCTACTGACACTCGTCACGAAGGCTGCAACTATCGTGGACACCAATCCCGCCAAGGTGGCTCTGGGTCTTGTGAAGGCGATAGTCGAGATCAAAAACGTTCGTTATCGCTCTTCACATCGCGTTCTGACTGACCACTATTGCAGGCTGTAAAAGACAACAAGGACGCGGTCGCACGACGGATAGTGTCAACGGGAGGTCAGTTGGAGGCTGTGGAGGAAGAATTGCGTGGCTGGAACCCAGACAACACGGAAGAAAATCTATGGATGAATCAATTCAAAACGTACGGGTTTCATACTCTTAACGAGAGTGAACGTGGGATTATATAATTGCTTAGGACTCTTGAGGAAGAATTGAAGAAGTTGAACGAACTCAATGATGAGTCGAACTTCAGGAAATTTTTAGACCACGAAGACGAGCAAAAGCGGATCAAGGATATTTTCGAGCGTATTAATGAGGCCAGAGTGCGGTTTGAGGTACGTACCACTACTTTTTCGTTCAGATTATCTCAACTCACCTCTAATTAGCTGGCCCTGGGTATAAGAGTCTTTAAGGGTGTGTATGAAGTGGACAAAATTGTCAAGGTACGTAGCATCTCCTTTCTCAAACTTAGTTCTAGTCTCATTATTTCAACAGGAATTATTCCTCGAGCGTCTCGAACCCTCGAAGATCGCCCACCACGATTACCTTCTCGAGGGCACGGGCAGTGGGTTGCTTCATCGTGAGATCTGCACCGCCGGAACTCGTGTCCGCATATTGGATGGCATTACGATGTGGGCCAAAGATAACTCGGCAGACAGTCCGAATGTCTACTGGCTCTTTGGTCCAGCGGGGTCGGGGAAAAGCACGATTGCCTATACTATCGCCCGCCGCTTTGAGTTCGCCGGTGACCCCAACGACACGATTATCTTGGGAGGCAATTTTTTCTGCTCGCGACAATTCGAGGAGACGAGACTCGCCAAGTACATTATTCGTACCATCGCGTATCACCTGGCCCTGACGTGCAAACCATTCGCTGACGCTCTGCATCGGTGCGGGAATTTCATTACCAAGGATCATAGCGTTAAGACCCAGATCGAAAATCTCCTTGTCAATCCCTGGCCCTGGAAAGAACCTGATTCTGGTCAGCGCCGAGATCCGTCAGTGCTACCTGATTCGGAGCCGTCAATATCACCGCACCCGAATCCACCAATACCACCACTGAACTACCTCATTGTCATTGATGCGCTCGACGAGGTCGATGGCAATGGGGGTTCCGATTTTTTGCGCAATCTGCTCAATGTCGTCAATAAACACTGCTTGCCGGGTCTCAAGTTCTTCGTCACAAGTCGGTCGGACCCAAGTCTTGTCGCGGATGTGGAGAAATTTGAACGGAAGCACCGTTACCGTCTCCAAGACGTGAAGGAAGAGGAAGTCGGGGACGACATCGCGACATACATTAATGCAAGCCTTCCAGATCCCCTTGACCGTTCACAGGTGGATGCGCTTGTGGTGCTGTCGGCTGGCTTATTCATCTACGCCACTACTGTTGTGAAATACTTGGAAACCTGTGGACGATCAGAGCAGCAGGATTTCCTGGTGGAGCTCCTCCCTACTGCCAACTCATCGACGCCACAATCCTTGTCAGATGCGACATCGTTCACATTACTTGATATGTTATATCTTCAGGTCCTTCGCCAGGCTTTTCGTAAGTTCACGCCTAAAACGCCAAAGTGGGCTGTCCGGCTCAGGATCCTTCACACATTCCTCTGTACCGCCGACCGGACATCGACCTCTGTTACTGCCGACCTTCTCTTCAGTTCCGACTATACCGATGTCACGGAGAAACTCCTCTCAGATCTTCATGCTGTGCTCTACACCGAAGATGGTCGAGTGCTGGCATACCACAAATCCTTTTCCGACTTCATATTCGATCAGGCTCGCTCAGACAACTTCTGGTGCGATCAAGAAACGCACCATCGACTTCTCACCGACTCCTGCTTCCGCATCATGAAGGACGGATTGCGTTTCAACATCGCGAATATCTCTTCATCGTTTATACTCGATGAAAACAACTCCACTCTTGCGGATGCTGTCAAGATGAACATCCCTCCAGTCTTGAGCTACTCCTGCCGGAACTGGGGTTACCACCTCTCCTCTGCCGCACCGACCGCCCCCGATCACCTATGTGATACCCTCTCAGAATTCCTGGAAATTCGTGCGTTGTTCTGGATCGAGGCCATGAACCTCCTGGGGGTGCGTGGCCGCTGTGAGCCAATGCTTCGAATGGCACATGAGTGGGTTGTCAAGTCGAAGGCGAGTGTCTTTTAGCTGAATAATTCATGACTGACTTACCATAACGTTTAGGACGATTCGCCGTTGGCGGAAAACCTCAGTGAGACTGGATCTTTTGCTCTATATTTCAGTGGGAGCGGTGCCTCATCGTCGACCCCGCACCTCTACATCTCTTCACTAGCAACCTGGCCACGGAAGTTGGATCCCTGTTGGGGTTGGAAAAGCCGCTTCCCTGGAATTCCCGGTTTTGTCAACGCTTCGCTAGGTGGCACGGTGTTGATGACTCTCAACATAAGTAGTGCAGTAAATGCAGTCGCAGTTTCGCCAGATGGCAAACACATCGTCTCTGGTTCTGACGACAGTTTGGTGCGAGTGTGGGATGCGTCGACGGGCGACAAGTTGAAGGAGCTGAAGGGCCATACAAATTCAGTCACATCGGTCGCGTTTTCGCCAGATGGCAAACACATTGTCTCTGGCTCTTATGATGATTCAGTGCGGGTGTGGGAGGCGTCGACAGGTGATGAGTTGAAGGAGCTGAAGAGCCACACAGATTCGGTCAGATCGGTCGCGTTTTCGCCAGATGGCAAATACATTGTCTCTAGCTCTTATGACAATTCGGTACGGGTGTGGGACACGTCGACAGGCAACGAGTTGAAGGAACTGAAAGGCCACACAAATTGGGTCACATCGGTCGCGTTTTCGCCAGATGGCAAATACATTGTCTCTGGCTCTGATGATCATTCAGTGCGAGTGTGGGATGCATTGACGGGTGACGAGTTGAAGGAGCTGAACAGTCACACAAGTTGGGTCACATCAGTTGCGTTTTCGCCAGATGGCAAATACATTGTCTCTGGCTCCGATGACAATTCAGTACGGGTGTGGGATGCCTCAACGGGCGATGAGTTGAAGGAGCTGAATGGCCACACAAATCAGGTCAAATCGGTCGCGTTTTCGCCACATGGCAAACACATTGTCTCTGGCTCTTATGATCGTTCAGTGCGGGTGTGGGATGCGTTGACAGGCGACGAGTTGAAGGAGCTGAAAGGCCACACAAGTTGGGTCAGATCGGTCTCATTTTCGCTAGATGGCAAACACATTGTCTCTGGCTCTGATGACAATTCAGTACGGGTGTGGAATGCGTCGACGGGCGACGAGTTGAATGAGCTGAAGGGCCACACAAATTCGGTCACATCGGTCGCATTTTCACCAGATGGAACACATATCGTCTCTGGCTCTGACGACACTTCGGTATGGGTGTGGGATGCGTCGACGGGCGACGAGGTGATGGAGCTGAATGGCCACACAAATTCGGTCACATCGGTCGCGTTTTCGCCAGATGGCAGACACATTGTCTCTGGCTCTCACGACAATTTGGTGCGGGTATGGGATGCGTCGACGGGTAACGAGGTGATGGAGCTGAACGGCCACACAAGCTGGGTCACATCGGTGGCGTTTTCGCCAGATGGCAAACACATTGTCTCTGGCTCTCATGACATTTCAGTGCGGGTGTGGGATGTATCAACGGGCGATGAGTTGAAGGAGCTGAACGGCCACACACAGTTGGTCTCATCCGTCGCGTTTTCGCCAGATGGCAAATACATTCTCTCTGGCTCTTATGACGATTCAGTCCGGGTGTGGAATGCGTCGACGGGTGACAAGTTGAAGGAGCTGAATGGCATCACACAATGGGTCACATCGGTCGCGTTTTCGCCAGATGGCAAATACATTGTCTCTGGCTCTTATGACAATTCAGTCCGGGTGTGGAATGCGTCTACGGGCGACGAGTTGAAGGAGCTGAAGGGCCACACAAATACAGTCAGATCGGTCTCGTTTTCGCCAGATGGTAAATACATTGTCTCTGGCTCTGACGACAATTCGGTGCGGGTGTGGGATGCGTCGACGGGCGACGAGGTGATGGAACTGAACGGCCACACACATACGGTCATATCGGTCGCGTTTTCGCCAGATGGCAAACACGTTGTCTCTGGCTCTAATGACAATTCGGTGCGGGTGTGGGATTTGGGATCTTGGTACATCCGGGAGAGAGTGGACTCTCGCTATGACCAATATACCGGATGGCTTCTCTCTCCTCACAGTTCAATCCGCTTCATGTTTGTCCCACCTGAGGCACTGCTGCCTGATGCTTCTAACATCCTCACTATACCACGTTCTGCTTGTTCCCTTGTAGACTTCACACATGCAACCTTTGGCCCTCAATGGGCAGAGTGTTACCGTCATCTGTAGCCCCTAATTCACTATCTTCCTCACCTTCTTATCATTGCAATAATAATCTCATTCTCCTGTCTGTAAGCAAATGCTAGCCTAGGACCGAAGCACCAGGTCCAATTTTGGGACTAACGGATGCTTAACACGCTGTAGTACCAGGGCGTATGATTTTTGCGGCTGCATTAGTTTACTTGATAGTGCGAGACCTCGAGCCACTACATATGTCAGCTCAAGCCTGTAATAAGTAAGCAAGCCGCCTGGATGCGCGAAGGCTGTTAGAGGTTAACTGGTTGTTGGGATTTGCTGTTGGAGCTCCGACGGGATCGTCCTGCCACCCTCCGGTCACCTCCTTCCTGCCACACCGTCACTATCATACTTACCAACCCTTTTTCTTGTCAAGGCCAACGCATAAAATGTCCCAATATATCGACAGAAAGGAGGCCCAGAAGTCATATCGGCCCAAAGCTGGTGTTCGTCTCTTCACTTTTCCTTGAGTCCGGAAAACATAATTGACTGACAGAAACTACCTTCATCTATCCACCTACTTATTCGTCGGATTTAAACCTCGAATTATTGGATTATAAAGACCATGTCACCGGGGTTGAAACGCGCACGCGAGCCATACCGCCTCAAGAACGCCATCGTCGGGCTCGGACTCGGCGCTTTCGCTGTTGGCGTCTGGGCATACTCGATCAGCGCCGTGAAACAGGATGTATTCGACGACGTTGACGAAGAAGTCGAAGTTCTGGTTACAAGTTCCGCCAATGCTCCGAGCAACCATGTCCCCGTCAACGGCATTCAGAAGCAAGATGTTTCATCGACCACAAAGCCTGGTGGGTTGAGGGACTCTATCATCTTGCAAGAAGCTGCGAAGGCGGAAGCAAAGGCTAATACCCCTGCGAGGGGTGTGCTGCGCCATGTAGAGCATAGTGTCCCATGGTTGCTGGATCCCGAGAGGAAGACACTCGTGTGGGGTGCTCCTCCAGTTGATAACGTCGGAAAGATGAGCAAGTCATGACGTCGCTATCCATATGAAAAGTACGATATTTCGGAAATTTTATCCCGCAATATATTTCTAAAACTCCTTGTAAATGGAATAGCAAAGCAAAGAAAGCAAATTGCAGCGACAGATGACAAATGGAGGTATAATGTGTAGAGGACAGCAAATAATTTAGGATCGACGTTTTAACAAAACCCTTCCCGTTCCACTCTTTCCTCAGACTCAGAATCAGAAGTCATCTCCCTAATTAACCCAGCCCCCAAATTCCCGCCTTGCGAACCCCCTCGACGAGTGCATCAACATTCCCGAGCATCGTTCCAAGCAACTCCTTTTTCTCCTCTGTCGTCTTCCACTTCTCTTCCCTTCTGGGTTTTTTGCTAACATCCGATGCAGCATTGGCGAACTCCGGATCGATGACCAACGATATCACAGCTGCATCTTCGTTTACAGACCCAGGCAATGCGGTCTGTGATCGAGACCGCGAATGCAAGGAAGGCGATGAATGTAATAAGGTCGAATGCGACAGACTCTTCTGATGCCGAGGACTAAACCCGGGTACTCTCTTCGGACTCTGCGGAATATAGTCCACCTCTTTCTTCAACATCATCATCGAGCGGACCTGAGGGTATTTGGCAGCAGACGAAAAGGGCGGAGAGTTGGGCGGCGATCGATGTTGATTTAAGGGTGTTGTAATCCTGCTTCCTGGCGTTTTTAATGGCGACTTGGCTGAAGGGAATGAATGAAACGATTCTTTCACAGGAGAAGCTGGCATTGAGGAGGCAGTCGTTGAGGACGACGCGTTGGACGATGTTGAGGAGAAAGATTTCATAGAACTGCCAGAAGTTGACCGCGATGACGATGACGATGACCCGGATAACGACAGGCTGCTAGAGCTTGATGAAAAGGAGAAGGTCGATGAACCATAACGCGACGATGGGCGCAGGGGGGTGGCTGACAGGTACGGCTTGGACGGACGGATAGGGGTGGGTGGCGCTGTGGGTGGCGGGGTCGCCTGTGTTGCTTGAATGACACAAGTCGTTGATGGGGTTTCATCCAGTAGGTAGAAATATAGGAATTCTAGGCATTTCATTCTGGAAAAGAGATTTCAGAGAAATTATCTCAGTAGACAAAGCAAAAACTGCCTACCTGACTTCTCGTGGTGTTCCTGCTCTCTTAAGAATCTTCACGACAGCCTGCACTCCGCTTGCCGCCTCAAAAGAACGGAGTGCTGACGGCGAGTCGACTAGAACGCATAGGAGAGTGTCTAGAATGATGGATGTCAGATGCGGTGTTCCATTCGATGATTTCGATTTCGCATTCGCAGAGTCAGATGGGGCAGAAAGGTGTCGAGAGGCAAGCAGAAGATCCAGTAGAATCTATAATAGTATTAGCTCGCTCAATCAAACAGACACTTGTAAGGCTTATGACGCACTTCTAGTGAACAACGCCGCCCCAGGTAGAGTTTGCTTGGCTCGTGGTTTAAAACAGTGCCCTGGATGAGAGAGAGCGATAACGCAAGTTGGGATGCTAGCTCTTCCGTTTCCAAAATTTGCGCCTCTATTGCAACACCACGTCAGACGAAGTCATTCACGAACGGGAAGGCTACTGACCCTCTGCGTTTCCCTTGGACATGATGTGCTCGAGTCGCAATGTCGAATGGGATATCCATGGGAGAAGTTTTGAAGGGACTATCGACCCGTAAGAGTAAGAAATTAAATTCGAATGCAAGACATACCATTGCACTCGAAGGTGTATTGCAGCGCAAGGAAGCTATCTCTGGCGTCTGAATCGTTTTCTGTGCTGAAACACGCCCTTGCAAGATTCTGTTCGATATTTTGCAGAGCTGTTGTCTTTGACTTGGACGAAGAACGTGGTGATATTAGCTAGCGTAAGCCCCAACGGTCAGCGCCTCGTGTTCATCTGTCAAGTCGAATATGGCCCGCACCTCGTCCAAAGAAACCTGCAAACACTCTTTCATAGACTCCATCACCTCCTCAAACCCCATTGTTTGTTTTTCGATTGGCAGAGGAATGCCCAATTTGAATATAAGGTTTGCAAGGCGTGGTTGGGAAAGAAATGTGTGGCGAGCCTTTGTTTCTATTTCTGGAATCTGGTTGAAACGCGTCCCTTAAAGTGATCACGTGACGGCGTTAACGGAAGTAAACTAAGTTGCCGGTCCGGGGGGATAAGCATCCGTCATCTCCGCCACGATGGTCCTTTCTCAAGACAAAATGCCGCTATTCTTGTTATCGCCTTCTCTTTCAGATTCCTCAGATAAGTATTACCCCGGATTTTTAAGCCGTTACGATGTCCCCAATCCGAACGGTGTGTGCCTCTTTACATTGTACAATACCTACGTGTGTTGAACATAACGGTTCTGAACGATAGAAATGGTCCCGGATCATCCGCTTCGTCGCTGCTGAGACCGCGCGTGTGCACATTGGCGAACCCGTAGACCCGGCCCTTGATGGTGAGCTCGCTTTCATTCCTCATTTCGTAGGCTAATTCTTTCTCCAGTTGGTCTTGCT
>Ga0307513_10005582_pt1 | contig 16588 bp, 14 predicted proteins | sample 15_EM_MG_FD_202174 | JGI IMG/M metagenome (GOLD analysis project Ga0307513, IMG submission 202174) | Populus trichocarpa ectomycorrhiza microbial communities from riparian zone in the Pacific Northwest, United States - 15_EM | ecosystem: Host-associated > Plants > Roots > Unclassified | place... | reverse complement strand
CTGAAAGATCTAGCCCGTCCGGCGTTTTAGCGCGATACGGGGGTTCGGGGGCGGAGCCCCCGAGGATGGGAATGGGTAGGGGCGGCGGGGGCGAAATCCCTCTTCGTCAGGGCTTTGTGCGGGGCAGCATCGGGTAGCTGCCCGTGTTGGTCGGGGCGTGTTCCGGGAGCCATAGGACCGCTACCGCGCCCTCTGCGGGGACGTTCTCCGGGGCGCCCGGTGGGCGTATGTTGCGGAACGTGAGGCGGGCGCCCAGGACGCGGGCCTGGCCTGCGGCGATGGTCAGGCCGAGGCCGTGGCCCTGGCCGGAGCGGTCGCTGCTGCCGGTGCGGAAGCGGCTCGGGCCGTCCGCCAGCAGGTCCTCGGGGAAGCCGGCGCCGTGGTCGCGTACGCGGATGACCCTCCCCTCCACCGACACCTCTATCGGCGCCTTGCCATGGCGTGCCGCGTTGGCCAGCAGATTGAACAGCACCCGCTCCAGGCGGCGCGGATCCGTCGTGACCTCCGACTCGTGCACCACGTGTACGGCGATCTCCGGGTCCTTCGCGATCACCCGCCGCGCCACGAACTCACCCAGCATGATGTCCTGCAACTCGGCCCGCTCCGACGCCCCGTCGAGCCGGGCCACCTCCAGGACGTCCTCGACCAGCGTGCGCATGGCCTTCGCCCGGTCCAGCACCAGCTCCGTCGGGCGCCCGGGAGGGAGGAGTTCGGCGGCGGTCAGCAGCCCCGTCACCGGCGTACGCAGCTCGTGCGCGATGTCGGCCGTGACGCGCCGCTCCGCCTCCAGGCGCTGCTGGAGCGTGTCGGCCATCGCGTCCACCGCCCGGGCGAGGTCGTCGGTCTCGTCCCGTACGACACCGCCTATGGCATCCCGGACTCGTACGTCCGTCTCGCCCCTGGCGACCTGGTTCGCGGCAGCCGCCGCCTTCCGCAGCCGGCGCGACAACTGCGCGCCGATCAGCACACCGAGCGCGCTGCCGCCGAGGACGACGGCGATCGAGCCGATGATCAGCGCCTGGTCGAGGTCGGCCATGATGTCCGTACTGCGGTCGGTGAACCCGGTGTGCAGCGACATGACGTGCCCGTCCTTGAGCGGTACGGCCGCCCAGATGTCCGGCACGCCGTCCGGCCGGTCGGTCACGTAGGTCGCCCGGCGGCCCTCCGCCGCCTTCTCCCGCAGCTCCTGCGGCAGGTTCGGGTCGTCGACCTTGATGCCGGGGAAGTTGGGCCGCCCCGACAGGTTGTAGTTGCTCTGCCCGATCAGGACGCGTTCGTCCGCGAGATCGCGCGCGCTGTCCAGCATCGAGACCCGGGCCGCGTTGTGCACGACCAGGCTGAGCGTCACCGCCACGAGCGCGCCGACCAGCGCGATGGCGGCGCTCAGCTTCCACCTGAGCCCGGTGTGGATCCCCGTCATACCTCTGAACCTGGCGCCCATGGGCCCGCTCAGGCCTTCAACTTGTAGCCGAAGCCGCGGACCGTCTCGATCCGGTCCTGGCCGATCTTCGTACGCAGCCGCTGCACATGGACGTCGACGACGCGGGTGTCGCCGCCCCAGCCGTAGTCCCACACGCGTTCGAGGAGTTTGTCGCGGGAGAGGACCGTGCCCGGCGCGGACGAGAACTCCAGCAGCAGCCGCATCTCGGTGGGCGTCAGGGCCACCGGCCGGCCCTCCTTGCGGACCTCCATGCCCTCGGTGTCGATCTCCAGGTCGCCGAAGACGAGCACCCCGCCGGTCACGGGCGCGCCGCCCTCCGCAGCCGCCGCGTTCGGGCCGCTCGCGTGACCGAAGCGGCGCAGGACCGCGCGGATCCGGGCGACCAGGACGGCACCGTCGAACGGCTTCGTGACGTAGTCGTCGGCGCCCGCCTCCAGGCCCAGGACCACGTCGATGGAGTCGGCGCGCGCCGACAGCATGATCACTGGCACGGTGGACTCGTCGCGGATACGGCGGCACAGGCTGACCCCGTCGAGGCCCGGGACCATGACGTCCAGCAGGGCGATGTCGGGGCGGTCCGCGCGGAACGCCTCCAGGCCCGACAGCCCGTCGGGCATGGCGGTGACCGCGAAGCCGTCCCGCTCCAGGGCGAGTTGGGTGGCCTCGCGGATGACGTCGTCGTCCTCGACGAAGAGGACGTGGGTCTGGTCTGCCATCCCGGTGCTCTCAGTTCTCGTCTTGTGTGCCAGGTCGTATGCCAGGTCGTGTGTCAGGTCAGTTGGGGGCCGTAGTCGGGGCGGTGTCGCCGTCGACCGCGCCGCTGTACTCGTTGTGCGTGCGGTACTCCAGGGTGAAGCGGCCCGCCGTCCACCGGTAGGTGATCACATTCTCGCCCGACGGGCTCGTCACCGGGTCGTCCTTCTTGTACACCTGTTTGGTGACCACCAGGTCGCCCCGGTCTATCTCCGCGTAGACGGGGGACTCCTCGGCCCGGAAGACGTTCCGGTAGCCGGTGCCGCTGCCCGCCTCGCGGTACACGTACGACCCGACGCCGACGGCATCGCTGCACGTCATGACATTGACGACGACGTCGTCGGAGGCCCCGTCGGTGAGATCGCCGTACGACACGTCGATCGGGTACTCGTCCCCGACGCACGGCTTCAGCGCACGCTTGACCGAGGCCGCGACCCCCGGGTCGTCCATGACGAGCCTGACCCCGTCCACGTCGTCCGTCGTGGCGTACGCGGAGGGCGCGGGGGTGGGGTTCACCTTGCCCGCGACGGCGTCGGCGCCGGCCGGGCCCTCGTCACGGGCGCCGGTGCCGCCGGTGGCGCAGGCGGTGACGAAAAGGGCGAGGGCGGCGAGCACGGCCGTCGCCGTGATCACCGCCTGAAAGGCCCGCCGGGCAGGTACGGACGGGGCCGGCCCCATGAGCTGCCCCGAGCCGGGCCCCGGCCATCCCCATGAGCCCGAACCCGGACCGGGACCGGTACCCGAACCCGAACCGGTACCCGAACCCGGCCCCGTGGGTGGGTCCGCGTCCGAATCCGTCCCTGTCCGGGGCGGAGTCCGTGGGACCCCGGGATCGGTCGCCCCTGTGCCTAGGCCGCGCAACGCTCCCGCTCCTCATGCTCCAGCGCGCGTGCGTCCAGATCGCGGGCCTCCAGCTCCTCCCGGAGCCGGGCGAGCGCCCGGTGCAGCGTGCTCTTGACCGTTCCGGCCGACATGCCGAGGGCGGCGGCCGTCTCCTCCGTGGACATCTGCTCCCAGTGTCGCAGTACGACGACACTGCGCTGCTTGGGTGCGAGCACCTTCATGACGTCCATCAGGAGCGCGCGGTCCGCGTGCTGCTCGGTGGAGTCGTCCACGCACGCGTCCGGAAGCTGCTCGGTGGGCACCTCCTCCAGCTTGCGCGCCCGCCACCACTCGGTCCGGGTGTTGATCATCACCCGGCGGAGGTAGGCGTCCGCGAGCCGCTTGTCCGCTATGCCCTCCCAGCGGCCGTACGTCCGTACGAGCGCGGTCTGCAGCAGGTCCTGGGCGTCGACGGGGTCCGGGACCAGTCGACGGGCGCTGCGCAACAGCGCGTCCTGCCGCGTGCGGACGTACTCCTCGAATTCGAGCACCTCGCCCTGCTGCGTCATGTCCAACCGCCTCCGATCCCCGTTTCCGACCCGCCTGCCGGCCGGCTTTCACTGCCCTGTGGTCTGTACAGGGATGAAGCTACGGAGGGGTTGTCACGGAGCTGTCCGAGCCAGCCTGCGGGGAGCGCGCGGCTGTCCGTCGGTTGTGTAACGGAAGTAGGGGAGGGGTAAGCGGGCGGGGTAATTGGTGGTGATGTGGGGTGATTTGGCGGGCGGGGGAGGGGTGTTCGGCGCGTTACGGAAGGCCGAGTCTGTGTCCCGGCATATGTCTCAGCTGTGCGGCAGGCGGTACAGCCCGCCGGGCAACGGCTCGACCAGACCGTCCGAGACGAGGCCGTCGAGGGCCCGGGCGCGCTGCACCGGCTCGTGCCACACCCGGTCCAGCGCGGCCTGCGGTACGGGGGTGTGGGCCTCGCGGAGTACGGCGAGCAGCTTGCCGCGCACCTGGCGGTCCGTGCCCGCGTACGTCTGACCGCGGCGGGCCGGCCCCTCGTGCTCGGGCTTCCCGGCGAGCCGCCAGGCGCACTGGGCGGCGATCGGGCAGCGGTGGCAGCTCTCGTTCCTGGCCGTGCAGACGAGCGCGCCGAGTTCCATGGAGGCCGCGGCCCAGCGGGCAGCCGTGGGCTCGTCGTCCGGCAACAGGGCGCGGGCGAGCTTGCGTTCGGCGGCGGTGGTGGCGTTCGGGGGGTACTGGACGCCGGTGACGGCGCGGGCGAAGACACGGCGGACGTTCGTGTCCAGCACGGCGTGCCGCTGGCCGTAGGCGAAGGAGGCGACGGCTGCCGCGGTGTACTCGCCGATGCCGGGGAGGGCGAGCAGTTGGGAGTGGTCGGTGGGTACGTCGCCACCGTGGCGTTCCGTTATGGCGACGGCGGCGCCGTGCAGGCGCAGGGCGCGGCGGGGGTAGCCGAGGCGGCCCCAGGCGCGGACGGCTTCGCCGGGGGCGTCCTTGGCGAGGTCGGCGGGGCGGGGCCAGTTGGCGAGCCACTGCTCGTAGACGGGCAGTACGCGGCTGACGGGGGTCTGCTGGAGCATGAACTCGCTGACCATCACGCCCCAGGGGCCGGCGTCGGGGTGGCGCCAGGGGAGGTCGCGGGCGTGCTCGTCGAACCAGTCGATGACGGGGGTGTGGAGGTCGGCGGGGGTGTTGTCGTCGCGGTGCGTGGGCTTCGTGGGCGCAGTCATGGCGGGTCCGATCCTGCCATGTGGGGGTGCGGGGGTGTGCGATGCGGTGCGGCACGGGCGGGGTTGTTTTCGCCCCCGCCGCCCTTACCCGTTCCCATCCCCTGGGGGCTGCGCCCCCAGACCCCCCTTTCGCGCTGAACGCGCTCGTCCTCAATCGCCGGACGGGCTGAGATGCCCAGGTCGGCGGTGGAGTGCGGCGGGGTGGGTGGGAAAGGCTCGCGCTGAACGCGCTCGTCCTCACACGCCGGACGGGCTGGGGTGCCTGGGGGCTGTGGTGGAGTGCGGCGGGCTGGGTGGGGAAAAGCTCGCGCTGGACGCGCTTGTTCTCAAGCGCCGGACGGGCTGGAGGGTGCCTGGGCTCGCCTTGTGGCATCCGCGTCGGTTACCTCTGCCGGCCTGTTTTTCTGCTGGGGGTCCGGGGGTTATCCCCGGGAGATGCAGTAGCCCGTCCGGCGTTTGAGGACGAGGCCGTTCAGGCCGACTGCGGGGGTCTGGGGGCGCAGCCCCCAGAAGGATGGGACGGGTAGGGGCGGCGGGGGCGTGAACTGCCTGGTCCTCCGGAGGAGTTCGCCGGGATGATGATCCGGAAAAGTTGCGCGCCCGGCGGCGGGTGGGGCGAGTGCACGCGCCGATCTCTCGTACAGTTTGCGCCGTGGGATCTATGCGCAATCCGGTCGGGCCGCTTCCCTCCTCCATCTACTGGCGACGGAGGGCCGTTCTGCTGTCTGCGCTCGGCCTGTTGACGTTGCTGGTCGTCTGGGTCGTCGCCTCCGGCGGCGGAGGCGGGAACAACGGCACGGACGGTGCCAACGGCAAGAACCCCGTGCAGACGATCACCCCGGGACCGTCCGGTTCGGGCCCCGCGATCAGTCAAGCCCCGGGCGGACGCGACGAGTCGGAGAACACGGACACCGGCGGCGGCTCGGGCTCCAGTTCCGGTTCTGGTTCCAGTTCTGGTTCCGCGGGCTCAACTGGTTCGGGCGGTTCGGAGGGTTCGGCCGGCTCCGGCGGCGGCAGCGGCTCCGCCGGGACGGGCGGCGACACCGGCACGGACGACGGCGTCAACGGCAGCGTGGGCAGCGGCGACACCCTTCCGGCCGGTTCCACCCTGCCCAACTGCACCGCCGGCATCGTCCAGTTGAGCCTGCGCAGCGTCCAGAACGCCTACGCGCCCGACGAGACGCCCACCTTCCAGCTGGTCGCCAGGAACTCCTCCGCCAACGACTGCAAGATCGACCTCGGCCCGGAGTCGGCCGTGGTGACGATCACGCAGGCGAGCAGCGACGACGACATCTGGTCCTCGGACGACTGCCCCAAGGACACGTCCGGTCTGCTGTTCCGGGTCTCGGCCGGCGGCAGCATCACGTACACCTTCGAGTGGGACCGCAAGGCGAGCGCCCCCGAGTGCGCCACACCGGAGGCGGGGTCGGCCACCGCCGGCACCTACCTGGTCGAGGCGCAGGCCCAGGGGTTCACGAAGGCCCAGACGTCCTTCGTACTCGACAAGGACTGAGGAAGTTCCCCCCGAGGACTCCCTCGGGGACTCCCCCCGGGCCCAGCTACACGTACCGCTCCAGGATCGACGACTCCGCCAGCCGCGACAGACCCTCCCGCACGCTGCGTGCCCTCGCCTCGCCGACGCCGTCCACCGTCTGGAGGTCGTCGACGCTCGCCGCCAGCAGCTTCTGGAGGCCGCCGAAGTGTTCCACCAGGCGGTCGATGATCGCGCCGGGCAGGCGCGGCACCTTCGCCAGGAGGCGGAAGCCGCGGGGGGAGACCGCCGAGTCGAGGGTCTCGGGTGAGCCCGTGTAGCCCAGGGCCTTGGCCACCGTGGAGAGTTCGAGCAGTTCGGCGTGGCTGAGCGCGTCGAGTTCCGCGAGCGCCTCGTCGACGGTGCGGGAGCGCTTGGCGGTCGGCTCGGGGACGTAGTCCCGGACCACCAGTTCGCGTTCCGGCTCCACGCCCGCGATCAACTCGTCGAGCTGGAGGGCGAGGAGGCGTCCGTCGGTGCCCAACTCCAGTACGTACCCGGCGATCTCCGCCGCGATGAGGCGGACCATCTCCAGGCGCTGGACGACCGCCGAGACGTCCCGGACGGTCACCAGGTCCTCGATCTCCAGGGCGGAGAGCGTGCCCGCGACCTCGTCCAGGCGGAGCTTGTAGCGCTCCAGGGTCGCCAGGGCCTGGTTGGCGCGGGACAGGATCGCGGCCGAGTCCTCCAGCACGCGGCGCTGGCCGTCCACGTACAGCGCGATGAGGCGCATGGACTGGGAGACGGAGATGACGGAGAAGCCCACCTGCTTCGACACGCGGTCGGCGGTGCGGTGCCGGGTGCCCGTCTCCTCGGTGGGGATCGTCGGGTCGGGGACCAGCTGGACGCCGGCCCGCAGGATCTTGGACAGGTCCGAGGAGACCACGATGCCGCCGTCGAGCTTGCACAGCTCGCGCAGCCGGGTCGCCGAGAACTCGACGTCCAGGACGAAACCGCCCGTGCACATCGCCTCGACGGTCTTGTCGGAGCCGAGCACGATGAGTCCGCCGGTGTTGCCGCGGAGAATCCGTTCAAGCCCGTCGCGCAGCGCGGTGCCGGGTGCCACAGCGCTCAGTGAGGCGCGCATGAGGCCATCGGCACCGGAGCTCCCACCGGACTTTCCGGGAGCTGCTGCCCGGTCGTTGGCTGCCACTGCACTCCTCCGGTCGCAGGTTCTTGGGTGCTCCCGTTTCGCACTCTGGGTTCGTACGCACGGGCGAGACCTGGGCAAAGTCTACCGGCGGTCCTCCGCCTCCCGTGGGGCCTCTCGCCTACGCGACCTCGGGAGCACCCGGAGAGCATCCCCCATGTCGGCGACTTCGATGACCTTCATACCGGCGGGGATCTTGCCCGGGTCCGACGGAACGAGGGCGTGGGTGAAGCCCAGACGGTGGGCTTCGGCCAGTCGGCGCTGGACCCCCGTCACCCTTCTGACCTCGCCCGCGAGGCCCACTTCGCCGATCGCGACCAGGTTCTTGGGCAGCGGGGTGTCGCTCGCGGCGGAGGCCAGCGCGAGGGCGATCGCGAGGTCCGCGGCGGGCTCGGAGAGCTTCACTCCGCCCACCGTCGCCGAATAGATGTCCCGCTTTCCGAGGGCGCTGATCCTGCCCCGTTGTTCGAGAACCGCGAGCATCATCGAGACCCGGGACGTCTCCAGGCCCGAAGTCGTCCGCCGGGGGGACGGGATCTGCGAGTCGACAGTCAGCGCCTGCACCTCGGCGACGAGCGGGCGGCGGCCCTCCAGGGTGACGGTCAGACAGGTCCCCGGTACCGGCTCGGCGCGCCTGGTCAGGAACAGGCCGCTCGGGTCGGCGAGGCCCGTGATGCCCTCGTCGTGCAGTTCGAAGCAGCCGACCTCGTCGGTCGTGCCGTAACGGTTCTTGACGCCCCGGACGAGACGCAGGCGCGCGTGCCGGTCGCCCTCGAAGGACAGGACCACGTCCACCAGGTGCTCCAGGAGGCGCGGGCCTGCGATCGCGCCGTCCTTGGTGACATGACCCACAAGGAGGGTGGCCATCCCGCGTTCCTTGGAGGCCCGGATCAGCGCCCCGGCGACCTCACGGACCTGCGCCATGCCGCCCGCAGCGCCGTCGATCTCGGGCGAGGCGACGGTCTGGACGGAGTCGAGGATCAGGAGGGACGGCTTCACGGCGTCCAGATGGCCCAGGACGGCCGCGAGGTCCGTCTCGGCGGCGAGGTACAGGTGGTCGTCGATCGCCTTGATGCGGTCGGCGCGCAGCCGGACCTGACTCGCGGACTCCTCACCCGTGATGTAGAGCGTGCGGTGCTCGTCGCTCGCCGACTTCGCCGCCACGTCGAGGAGGAGGGTCGACTTGCCGACGCCCGGTTCACCGGCCAGCAGGACCACGGCCCCCGGGACCAGTCCACCGCCGAGCACGCGGTCGAACTCGGGTACGCCGGTGGAGCGGGCGGTGGCCGTGCGGCCGTCGACCTGGCCGATGGGGAGCGCGGAGGTGGTCACGCGGCCCGGTGCCGTCGTACGGACCGCGGGCGCGCCGTACTCCTCGACCGTGCCCCACGCCTGGCACTCGGAGCAGCGGCCGAGCCACTTGACCGTCTGCCAGCCGCATTCGGTGCATCGGTAGGACGGACGGTCCTTCGCGGTCTTCGTACGGGCAGCCATGGGACGAACCGTAGCCGGGACCACTGACACCCCCGTCACCAACGGGCGCCGGAACCCGTGCTCCCCGCGAGAATCGGCCACGTCACATCGCGAACGAGCCACGGAACTAAGGGTTCCTGTCCCCTATTGAGGGATCGTTTCACCCGTACGGATTAAATGTGCTCAAGGTGGGAGAAGGGGTCGTCGTAAGACGCCTACGGTCGCACGGGTGATGAGCAGCAGTCCGGAAACCCCGACCCGCAGCACCGGCGCACACCGGGCGCACCGTGAGGCGCGCGACCGGGCGGCGGGGCGCACGCTGGTCCAGCGCCCGCCCGCGCGCTACGAGCCGTATCTGGACGGCCTGTTCACCTACTGTCTGTCCGTCCTGTGCGACCACGACACGGCCACCGCCGCCCTCGGCGACGTCCTCGCGCTCGCCGAGCGCCGCAGCCCGCGCATCCCGGAGTCCTCCGGAGACCGCAGGGCCTGGCTGTACGCCCTGGCCCGCTGGGCCTGTCTGCGCAAGCTGGCCGAGGCCAAGCAGAAACGTCAGAGCACGCACGCGGCCGGCCGGCGCGGAGGCGGAAAACGGCAGGCGTCCACCGCCCCCGCCGCCCAGGAGGCCTCCTCCCCGGTCCCCGTCTCCGAGGAGGCCCGGGAAGCGCACCGCCGTGAACTGGCCCAGCTCGCCTGGCCGGAGGCCGCCGGCACCACCCCCGAGCAGCGCGAGGCACTCGAACTCGCCGTACGCCACAAGCTCGCCGCCCACGAGGTCGCCGCCGTCCTCGGCATGGACGCCACCGCCGCCCGCGAACTGCTCGCCTCCGCCGCCTGCGAGGTCGAACGCACCCGCGCGGCCCTCGCCGTGGTCGAGACCGGCGACTGTCCGAGCGTCGCCCGCCTCACCGGCGACCACCAGCTGGTGCTCAGCAGCGCCCTGCGCCGCGAACTGGTCCGGCATGTCGACGACTGTCCGCGGTGCCGCCGTACCGCCGAGCGGGCCGTCCCCGGCGCCTGGCCCGGAGCCACCGTCACGCCCGCCGAACTGCCCGTCCTGGAGGCACCCCGCGCGGCCCTGCACGTCGCCATGGCGCACCTCCCACGCGCGCGGGGCGCCGCCGCTCCGCGCTTCGACCGGCGTGGCTTCCCGATGGACCCCAAGGACCGCGCCGCCCGGAGGGACCGCCTACGCGCGCGTGCCGTCACGACAACGGTCGTCGCCACCGTGGTCGCCGCCCCCGTGCTCGCCCTCTGGGCGGCCTACCGCGGGGCGCCGATGACCGCCGAGGGCCTCCCGGGGGACCGGTCGGCCACCGCGAGCGAGGCACAGCGCCCCGACATCCTCGACGGCGAGACCTCGGGCGGCTACGAGAACGCCGGGAACGCGGGCAACGCGGGCACCGGCCCCGACACCGGCCTCGTCAGGAAGGACGCCGGCTCACCGGACGTCTCCGTGGAGGTCGTCAGCGCCGTTCCCGGCGCGAAGGAGAGCCCGGGCCTGCTCACCGTGGAGGCCACCAGCGACGGCGACACGACCCTCATCACCCTCACCGCGTCCGGGCACACACCCGTGCGCTGGACGGCGTCCACAGGGGCGTCCTGGCTCTATCCGAGCCGCGCGACGGGAACGCTGCGGCCAGGCGAGTCGTTCACGATCAAGATGTACGTCGACCCTCTGCGCGAGCCGGCCGGTCACTGGAGCGCGCGCGTGTCGATCGCACCGGCGTCCGCCGTCGTCTCCATCGAGGGGTACGGCACCGCGCCCACACCCCCGGACCCGACCCCGCTGAACCCACCGGCCCCCGCACCCGGCCCGCCCCGCCCGAGCCCGCCGCCCCCGAACCCGCACCCGACGACCTCCGCGCCGGCCACCCCGCCCCCCAGCGACCCGCCACCGTCCTCACCGGACCCGGAGCCCACCCCGACGGCCTCGGTGACCTCGACCCCGGCAGACCCCGGGGGCTCGTCACCGCCACCGAGCGGCAGCGAGACCCCGAGCCCCGCGATGTCCTGACCAGTTGCTGTCAGCGGGCGGGATCAGCCGGATGCGGAGCCAGCAACGGCAGCTGCGAGGCCAGCCGCTCCTCGCACAGCTCGACCAGCCGGTCGTACCCCGCCTTGCCCATCAGCTCGACCAGCTCCGGCCGGTACGAGACGTACACCGGGTCGCCCGCGCCGTGCGCCGAGGTCGCCGACGTGCACCACCAGTGCAGGTCGTGGCCGCCCGGACCCCAGCCGCGCCGGTCGTACTCACCGATCGACACCTGGAGCACGCGCGTGTCGTCGGGCCGGTCGATCCAGTCGTACGTCCGCCGCACCGGAAGCTGCCAGCAGACGTCCGGCTTGGTCTCCAGCGGCTCTCGGCCCTCCTTCAGGGCCAGGATGTGCAGGGAGCAGCCCGCGCCGCCCGCGAACCCGGGCCGGTTCTGGAAGATGCAGGATCCCTGGTAGGGCCGGGTCTGCCGCGAGCCCTCCTCGTCCTCCGAGGTCCAGCCGGACTCGGTGCCGACGTCGTGGAGCTGCCAGATGTCGGGCGTGAGCCGCGCCACATATCCGGCGACCCGCTTCTCGTCGTCCTCGTCGGAGAAGTGGGCACCCAGCGTGCAGCAGCCGTCGTCCGCGCGGCCGGCCTGGATGCCCTGGCAGCCGCTTCCGAAGATGCAGTTCCAGCGAGAGGTCAGCCAGGTCAGGTCGCAGCGGAAGACCTGCTCGTCGTCCGCCGGATCAGGGAACTCCACCCACGCGCGCGCGAAGTCGAGCCCCTTCTCGTCGCCGGCCCTGGCCGACTTCGAAGATTTCGTGGACTTCGCGGTGGTCGTGGACTTCGCGGAGGGGCTTGACGCTGCCGACTTGTCGGCCTTTGCCTTTTTCGTCTTGGGCACGCGTCCAGGGTAAGTGGCCCGGACCCCCTTCCGGCACCGCTCCGGGGACGGATGCGGTTGCGGCTGGCAGTAGCGTTTCGTCCATGAGACTCGGTGTCCTCGACGTGGGATCGAACACGGTGCATCTGCTGGTGGTGGATGCGCACCCCGGCGCGCGCCCGCTGCCCGCGCATTCGCACAAGGTCGAGCTGCGGCTCGCCCAACTCCTCGACGAGGCCGGGGCCATCGGTCCCGAAGGGGTCGACAAACTCGTCGGCGTGATCCAGGACGCGCTCCAGGCCGCCGAGGACAAGGGCGTCGAGGACCTGCTGCCGTTCGCCACCTCGGCCGTACGCGAGGCGACCAACGCCGACGACGTCCTCGCGCGCGTGCAGGCCGAGACGGGCGTCGAGCTCCAGGTCCTGACCGGCGCCGAGGAGGCCCGCCTCACCTTCCTCGCCGCCCGCCGCTGGTTCGGCTGGTCGGCGGGCAAGCTCCTCGTCCTCGACATCGGCGGCGGCTCCCTGGAGATCGCCTACGGCATCGACGAGCAGCCCGACACCGCCGTCTCCCTCCCGCTCGGCGCCGGCCGCCTGACCGCCGGCTGGCTCCCCGGCGACCCGCCCGCCCCCGACGACATCAGGTCGCTGCGCCGCCATGTCCGCGCCCAGATCGCCCGTACGGTGGGCGAGTTCAGCCGTTTCGGCGCCCCCGACCACGTCGTCGCCACCTCGAAGACCTTCAAGCAGCTCGCCCGCCTGGCCGGCGCGGCCCGCTCCACGGAGGGCCTCTACGTCCAGCGCGAACTGAAGGCCGAGTCCCTGGGCGCCCTGGTCCCCGAACTCGCCGCCATGACGACAGCGGAACGAGCGGCCCTCCCCGGAGTCTCGGAGGGCCGGGCCAACCAGCTGGTCGCCGGCGCCCTGGTGGCGGAGGCGGCGATGGACCTCTTCGCCGTAAAAACCCTGGAGGTCTGCCCCTGGGCCCTCCGAGAGGGCGTAATCCTCCGCAGACTGGACCACATGGGCACCCACATGGGCACGGAGTAACGGTCCGGTTCCGGCACTTCTTGAGAGACCCGCGCCCCACCCACCCAGGGGCGCGGGGCTGTGTCATTGTGCGGCTCCGCCGCGTGGGCGCGACAAGCTCCGGCACCTCTCGGGCGACCCGCGCCCCACCCACCCAGGGGTGCGGGGAACTGCGCGACAAGCCACAGTGAACACGCACCCGCCCAATCACCGAACCCCAACGGCGAGTAGACCCCCGACCCCGACCAACCAACGCACCCCGTAACCTGTCCCCATGGCGGAGCCAGTCGTACGCATCCCGGATGCGAAGGTCGCGCTGTCCACGGCCTCCGTGTACCCGGAGTCGACGGCGACGGCCTTCGAGATCGCCGCGCGGCTCGGATACGACGGCGTCGAGGTCATGGTCTGGACGGACCCGGTCAGCCAGGACATCGAAGCCCTGCGAAGACTGAGCGACTACCACCAGATCCCCATCCTCGCCATCCACGCCCCCTGCCTCCTCATCACCCAGCGCGTCTGGTCCACGGACCCCTGGATCAAACTCCAGCGCGCCCAGGCGGCAGCCGAGAAACTCGGCGCCACGACCGTCGTCGTACACCCCCCCTTCCGCTGGCAGCGCCAGTACGCGCGCGACTTCGTCACCGGCATCTGGCGCATGGCCGACGAGACGGACGTACGGTTCGGCGTCGAGAACATGTACCCCTGGCGCTACCGCGACCGCGAGATGCTCGCGTACGCCCCCGACTGGGACGTCACGAAGGACGACTACCGGCACTTCACGATCGACCTGAGCCACACCGCGACCGCCCGCAGCGACGCCATGGAGATGGCCGGTCTCATGGGCGACCGCCTCGGCCACGTCCACCTCGCCGACGGCAACGGCTCCAACAAGGACGAGCACCTCGTCCCCGGCCGCGGTACGCAACCCTGCGCCGAGCTGCTCGAACGGCTCGCGCACACCGGTTTCGACGGCCATGTCGTCATCGAGGTCAACACCCGCCGCGCGATGTCCAGCGCCGAGCGCGAGGCCGACCTCGCCGAGGCGCTCGCCTTCACCCGCCTCCACCTGGCCTCGGCCGTGAAGGTCCCGCGCCCATGACCAGCGCGGCCCCCCGCCGAGGGCGGGGACGACCCTCCCGTACGGACTCCGCGGACGCCCCCGCGGCCCGCGACCGCATCCTGGCGGCGGCCCGCGAGGAGTTCTCCGAACGGGGGTACGAGAAGACGTCCGTACGCGGCATCGCCAAGGCGGCGGGCGTGGACTCGGCCCTCGTCCACCACTACTTCGGCACGAAGGAGCAGGTCTTCGAGGCGTCGATCGAGGTCGCCGTCGGCCCCCTCCTCAGCGCCCCCGGCTCGATCGCCGAAGGCCCCCTGGACGGTGTCGGCGAGCGGCTGGCCCGCTTCTTCTTCGGGGTCTGGGAGAACCCGGCGACCCGCAAGGCACTGCTCGCGATCGTCCGCTCCGCCATGAACAACGAGGCCGCGGCCGGAGTCTTCCGCCGCCTGATCTCCACCCAGCTCCTACGCCGAGTAGCCGCCCAGCTGAACCTCCCGGACGCAGAACTCCGCGCCGAACTGGCCGCAGCCCAACTGGTGGGCATCGCGATGCTCCGCTACGTGATCAAGGTGGAACCCCTGGCGTCGGCGGACCCGGAGCAGATCATCGAGAGGGTGGCCCCTGTAATCCAGGCCCACCTGGCTCTTTGAGGGGCGCGGGGAACTGCGCGACCAGCCCACACCGGACCCGCACCCGCCCACCAAGCTCCCGCACCCGCTCCCGCACCCGGACCCAAAACCCGAGACACTCATCCCGCATTCCGGACACCATGTCGGCAACCGGAACGACCGGCGTACGCTCGACTTCAGTCATAACTCTCTGAAGTAGCGAGGCGAGCGAAGATGCCCGAGCTGAGGTCCCGCACAGTCACCCACGGCCGCAACATGGCGGGCGCCCGCGCCCTTATGCGCGCCTCCGGTGTACCGGGCGCGGACATCGGCCGCAAGCCGATCATCGCGGTCGCCAACAGCTTCACCGAGTTCGTGCCCGGCCACACCCACCTCCAGCCGGTGGGCCGCATCGTCAGCGAGGCCATCAAAGCCGCCGGAGGCATCCCGCGCGAGTTCAACACGATCGCCGTCGACGACGGCATCGCGATGGGCCACGGCGGCATGCTGTACTCCCTCCCCTCCCGCGACCTCATCGCGGACAGCGTCGAGTACATGGTCGAAGCCCACTGCGCCGACGCCCTGATCTGCATCTCCAACTGCGACAAGATCACCCCGGGCATGCTGAACGCCGCCCTGCGGCTCAACATCCCCACGGTCTTCGTCTCGGGCGGCCCGATGGAGTCCGGCCGCGCGACCCTCGTCGACGGCACGGTCCGCACCCTCGACCTGGTCGACGCGATCTCCGACGCCGTGAACGAGAAGATCTCGGACGAGGACATCCTCCGTATCGAGGAGAACGCCTGTCCGACCTGCGGATCCTGTTCCGGCATGTTCACGGCCAACTCGATGAACTGCCTCGCGGAGGCCATCGGACTCGCCCTCCCGGGCAACGGCTCGGTCCTGGCCACGCACACGGCCCGCAAGGCGCTGTACGAGAACGCGGGCCGCACGGTGATGGACATCACCCGCCGCTACTACGAGCAGGACGACGAGACGGTCCTGCCCCGCAACGTCGCCACCTTCGCGGCCTTCCAGAACGCCATGGCCCTCGACATCGCGATGGGCGGCTCGACCAACACGATCCTGCACCTGCTGGCCGCCGCCCAGGAGGCGGGTGTCGCGTTCGACCTGGACGACATCAACGAGGTCTCGCGCCGCGTGCCCTGCCTGGCGAAGGTCGCGCCGAACGTCGCCAAGGACCGCACGTACTACATGGAGGACGTGCACCGGGCCGGCGGCATCCCCGCCCTCCTCGGCGAACTGCACCGCGCGGGCCTGCTCAACGAGGACGTGAACTCGGTTCACAGCTCGTCCCTCGCGGACTGGCTGAAGACGTGGGACGTGCGCGGCGGCTCGCCGTCGCCGGAAGCCCTGGAACTGTGGCACGCGGCCCCCGGCTGCGTCCGCTCCGCCGAGGCATTCTCCCAGTCCGAGCGCTGGGAGGCCCTGGACACGGACGCCGCCGGCGGCTGCATCCGCAGCGCGGAACACGCGTACTCGAAGGACGGCGGCCTGGCGGTCCTCAAGGGCAACCTGGCCGTCGACGGCTGCGTCGTGAAGACGGCCGGTGTCGACGAGTCGATCTGGACCTTCGAGGGCCCCGCGGTCGTCTGCGAGTCGCAGGAAGAGGCCGTCGAGAAGATCCTCAACAAGCAGGTGACGGACGGCGACGTCGTCGTCATCCGCTACGAGGGCCCCAAGGGCGGCCCCGGCATGCAGGAGATGCTCTACCCGACCTCCTTCCTCAAGGGCCGGGGCCTCGGCAAGACCTGCGCCCTGGTCACCGACGGCCGCTTCTCCGGCGGCACCTCGGGCCTCTCCATCGGCCACGCCTCCCCCGAGGCGGCCTCCGGCGGCACGATCGCCCTCGTCAAGGACGGCGACCGCATCCGCATCGACATCCCGAACCGCACGATCGAGCTGCTGGTCGAGGACGACGAACTGTCGGCCCGCCGCGAGGCCCTGAACGGCGTCTACGCCCCCGTCTCCCGCGAACGCAAGGTCTCCGCGGCCCTGCGCGCGTACGCGGCGATGGCGACGAGCGCCGACCGGGGCGCGGTCCGGGACGTGTCGAAGCTGGGCTGAGCCTCCCGTACGTCTG
>Ga0307513_10005581_pt1 | contig 16591 bp, 27 predicted proteins | sample 15_EM_MG_FD_202174 | JGI IMG/M metagenome (GOLD analysis project Ga0307513, IMG submission 202174) | Populus trichocarpa ectomycorrhiza microbial communities from riparian zone in the Pacific Northwest, United States - 15_EM | ecosystem: Host-associated > Plants > Roots > Unclassified | place... | reverse complement strand
AGAGGTTGCCCTGCAGACTCTTGTTGGTACCCGCATAGTTGTGAGAGCCTTAGGGGGGTGTCGGCCAACCGAGGTGGTGGTCAGGATTAGGTTTGCAACAATACTTTTTTTTTCTACCTTGGACCTGCCCCCGTCCACCCCTCAAAATCGGCGTCTTTGCTGAGATTCTCTCATTCTTGTAACTTTCCTTATCATGTCTGCAGACGACGTTTTCGAAGGTGATCACGAGCTACTCGATCGAAGCCCTCATGCTCATTTTATTTTGCGTTTCCCAGGCGCTGTCGGTATTGATCTCGGTACCACCTACTCGTATGGTGCAACAGTCCGTACGACACTATACCTAACGAGTTCCCTGCAGCTGCGTTGGTGTCTGGCAAAACGACCGGGTCGAAATCATTGCAAACGATCGTCCGTATTCCAGGAATCACTGGCTTCCTTGATACTAATACTACGCAGAGGGTAACCGAACCACCCCATCGTATGTCGCCTTTTCCAGTGACGAACGTCTCATCGGCGATGCGGCAAAAAACCAGGCGGCCATGAACCCAAAAAACAGTGCGTCTGCCTCGTGCCCAATACGCCTTACGCCTGCTATTCTTCTCGTACTTAATCGCTTCTTTAGCCGTTTTCGATGCAAAGCGTCTCATAGGCCGTCGCTTCGAGTGTGTCCTCCCCGCTTTTTCACTCGATCGCACGATTGACTCCACTCTAGTGACCCTGATGTAAAGAAGGATATCAGTCACTGGCCATTTACAGTCATCGATAGGGAGGGCTCGCCCTTCGTTCAGGTCGAGTACCTTGGCGAACAGAAGAATTTCAGCCCACAGGAAATTTCGGCGATGGTACTTGGCAAAATGAAGGAAATCTCGGAAGCCAAGCTTGGAAAGGAGGTTAAAAAGGCGGTCGTTACGTACGTCTTCTGCCTGTTGCTTGTGAAACTTCGCCTCACCCATGTACCCACAGCGTCCCGGCCTACTTCAACGACTCACAGCGTCTGGCGACCAAAGATGCTGGTGCTATTGCTGGCCTTGACGTCCTCCGTATTATCAACGAACCCACCGCTGCTGCCATCGCTTACGGTCTCGACCAACAATCTAAGCAGGAGAAGATCGTGCTTATTTTCGACCTTGGCGGTGGTACCTTCGATGTCTCTCTCCTCAATATCACTGGCGGTGTCTTCGCCGTTAAGGCCACCGCGGGTGATACTCACCTCGGCGGTGAGGACTTTGACAACAACCTGCTCGACCACTTCAAGAATGAGTTCAAAAAAAAATCCAAACTCGATATCTCGGATGACCCACGTGCTCTCAGGCGGTTGAGGAGTGCGTGTGAGCGTGCGAAGAGGACACTCTCGAGTGTTGCGCAGACAACTATTGAGGTTGATTCCTTGTACCAGGTAGGAAGCAGCCTCTGAATCGGACCGTTGAATAACCGTTGGCTTCTGTAGGGTGAGGACTTCTCTGCGAGCATCTCGCGTGCGCGCTTCGAGGAGATCAATGCGCATCTCTTCAAGTCGACACTGGAGCCCGTCGAGCGCGTCTTGAAGGATGCTAAGATGGCTCGCGAAAAGGTGAGGGTTTGGCTCTTTTGCACCTAGCCTTTGCTCACCCGACCCTAGGTTGACGATATCGTTTTGGTTGGCGGCTCCACTCGTATTCCGAAAATCCAAGCTTTAGTCTCTGAATTCTTTGGCGGTCGCCAGCTAAACAAGACGATCAACCCCGACGAGGCCGTTGCATATGGTGCTGCCGTGCAAGCTGCGATTCTCACTGGTCAGACCTCTGAGAAGACACAGGTTCTCCTTCTCGACGTTGCTCCACTCTCCCTGGGTGTCGCCATGCAGGGTGATGTCTTCGGTATCGTAGTGCCTCGCAATACCACCATTCCGTGCATGAAGAGCCGAACATTTACGACAGTCGAGGACAACCAGACCACCGTCACTTTCCCTGTGTAGGCTATTCTATCACGTTCCTTACGGAGTCGCACTGACGAGGTTGTGTAGATACGAGGGCGAACGGACGCAGTGCAAGGATAACCGCCTTCTCGGAGAATTTGAGCTCAACGGTATCCCACCAATGCCCCGTGGACAAGCCGAGCTCGTTACCACCTTCGAGATCGATGCCAATGGCCTCCTCAAGGTATCCGCAATGGATCGCGCCTCCGGCCGCAAGGCTTCCATCAGTGCGTTTCTCACCAACCGACACCTATGTTATTATGCTAACAAAAGCTACCTTACAGGCATCACAAACTCCGTCGGCCGTCTCTCATCCGCCGAAATCGAGCAAATGATCAAAGATGCCGAGCAGTTTAAGCAAACGGACAAAGAGTTCTCTGCGCGACATGATGCCAAGTCGGAGCTTGAGGCGTACATCCATCAGGTTGAAGGGACTGTCTCCTCACCCGAGATCAGCATGAAGCTCAAGCGTGGTGCAAAGCTCCAGGTTGAATCGGAGCTTGCCAAGGCCCTCGAAAAACTGGAAATTGAGGATTCGACGGCTGATGAGCTGCGTAAGGCTCAGCTTGGCATTAGGAGGGCGCTGCAAAAGGCTACTGCCGGCTTACGATGAGACGATGAGCAATAAGTTTTGTGGTGCCGGAGGTGGTTTTCTTGGATGCTTCGCTCGCGCATGCGCTCTCGGATTTATTATCGTTGCTAGCCACGATGATATGAAATGCCCTTTTATTTCCCTTCATTTATTATAGCTGTCATATTTTGGGGCCACATTTCGCGACGTTGTGCCTGTATGGCGAAATCGCGCCTCGCATCACCCTGACCCTACCACACGGTGCGGGTGTTTGACATGCATGTCAAAGCGTTTGTTGCGGAGTATTAAAGCCCACTGTTTAACCAAACGCATCAACGCGTCTTGATCTCCCTCACGACGCACTTACTACCACACCGATTACGCGATGCCCAGAGGAGTCAAACGTGTCGCTGAGGACGACGCGGCAACTACTTCCACGCGTCCCAAGAAAACCGCAAAGACAAGCCACAAAGCACAAGCCGGTGCAAAGGAAACAAAAGGCAAAAAGGTTAGCCCCCTCTCTTTCCACAGATCATGAACCTGGTGCAGACCTACACATCTTATCGTGACACCTACAGAAAGCACCTACTGTCCCTGAGTTCAAAGAGAAGGCTCTCCCGCTGCATGTCCACCTCATGCATGATCCCCCGCCAATCGACAAACCTGCCCCTGCCACACAGGTACCGGGATTTATTGGACATCTCCCACTCGCTCCCACCAATTTCTCTACGGGAAGTTATGGGTGGAAAGGGTCCAAGAAGATTTTGGTCGAGCTCGAGAGGAGCGAGGGTGACGGAGGAGAGAAAGAGAAGGTCTGGGTGCAGTTGAATATCAATGCTACCGTTCTTGGTAGTAAGGAAGCAGCGAAGCAAGGAGAGAGTGAAGAGAAGGGTGAAGAAACTGAGGAGTGAATAACTCAGGTGGATTGGAGATGGAAATAGTATGGGAATAGTTCTGCTGTATCCGGATCTGAATGATGTACTTATACCTGCTTCAATTTCACACCTTTACTACTTAGTTGACTCAGTACGCAACAGCAAGCTGAGTCTGAGACATCCTATAATGGAGTACTTTATACAGGGGATATCAGACTGTTATTGCGAACACAAAAGATTGAAGCAAACCCATTGCCCGGAGCTCGGCTGCCGGTGCACAACCATGTCCGATTGTTTTCAATGCTCTAAGGGAACAACTTCCTGCTTGGACGGTAACTCGTCCTCTGCTCACCTGCCCATACCTCAGCGCGTGCATAAATGGACCCAAACGTAAATCTTCTGCCTTTATGTTCTTCACATCACCGACTCAAGGAATCAGGCAGGCCCTGCAGCCTTACCCGCCTTTGGCGGTGATCGAGAAAATAATCGTCAAAGAAAAGCGGGGTAACTGCGTGCCTATCTTTGTAGAGATCCCTGCAGACCTCATCACACCATGCATGGCTTACCTCAAGATCTCCGAGAACTCAAAGTACAGCTTCTTACTCGAGAGTGTCATTGCAGGAGAAAACATTGCTCGATATAGCTTTCTGGGATCTGGCATGTAAACCTCTTATTTGAGCGAATGGGTACATTGACTGGAGAAGGTAGATCCTTTCAAGGTCGTTCGAACCGGACCTGGAACTGAAGCGGAAGGCGATCCGATGGTGCATCTTCAACGGGATCTTGGCCTATACAAATACGTCAAGCTTCCAGAGATACCTACCTTCACTGGTGTGTTCTTTCTCGCGCGCTGTGCTTTTCACTGATCGGCCGTACTGCAGGAGGGGCGATCGGCTATGTCTCCTACGACTGTGTGCAATACTTCGAACCACGAACTGCACGCCCATTGAGTGACCCTGTTGGGATCCCCGAAGCGCTCTTCATGTTCTGTGACACCCTGGTGATTTACGACCACCTCTTCCAAACCATCAAGGTTGTCTCCCATCTCTTTGCACCAAGTGGCCAAACTGCCAACCTTTCCTTCATTTACCAAACCGCCGTATCAAAGACCCGAAGGACGGCCAAGATCCTTCTATCGTCCACCACTCCAAGTGCCAAACAAGGTCCGATTAGGACACTTGGAGAGACGCCAGTGTCCAACGTAGGGAAGGAGGGATATGAGGGGTTTGTGACGAAACTAAAGGAGCATATAATTGCGGGAGATATCATCCAGGCCGTCCCCTCCCAACGACTGTGCCGACCAACATCGCTGCACCCCTTTAATGCGTACCGACAGCTAAGACAGGTCAACCCCAGCCCCTATATGTTCTACTTGGATTGTGGGGACTTCCAAATCGTTGGTGCCAGCCCCGAGACCTTGTGCAAGGTCGCAGAAAACAAGGTGTATAATCACGCGATTGCGGGAACCACAAAACGAGGAAAGACACCACAGGGTGGGTTCTGTTCTAGGCTTCGACGGGGTATGAAGCTGACAGTAGGCTTCAGAGGACGAGGAACTTGGGAAAGCCCTGTTGGAATCGGAAAAGGATCGAGCGGAACACATCATGTTGGTCGATTTGGCACGGAACGATGTGAACAGAGTGTGCGATCCGGCGACTGTCAAGGTTGAGGAGCTTATGGTGCTCCAAAAATTCAGTCATGTCATCCACATCACGAGCACCGTCACCGGGAACCTTCGGGAAGACAAAACAAGGTCAGCTCCAGCTTCATTCGTTGTCTGAATATTTTTTCCGGCTTTTTAATACCGTACGATTTTAGGTTCGACGCCTTTCGGTCCATCTTCCCGGCCGGCACAGTATCGGGCGCACCTAAAATTAAAGCCATCGAACTCGTATTCGAGCTAGAAAAGGAACGGAGGGCAGTGTATGCAGGGGGTGTCGGCCGCTGGGATTTCGCCAATGATGAAATGGACGTCGCGATCGCAATCCGAACGATGACTTTCAAGGATGGAAACGTCTACTTCCAAGCAGGGGGCGGGGTTGTATTTGACAGTGTCGAGGAGGACGAGTATGAGGAGACGATTCGCAAGTTGAGGGCGAATATCAAGGCTATCGATGAGGCAGAGAGTGAGTCCATTCAGGTCGGTCTAGCTCTCCATGTGATTGGACTGACTCCATCCACTCTCAGAATTCCATTACACTCTCCAGAAGGCGGCTAAGCCGTGATGTAGGAAGGTTTCTTATTTCTCAAAAATGGAAGTCAGAAGCATTCTCTGGATTTTTAGATGATCTTGGAGTTCCTTTATTCAACTCGGGTTCCGTGAGGGCATTCATGAGACCCAGTTCATACTCTCCACTCAACCGGGTCCGGCAAACGAATCAGGCTTTAAGTTAGATCAGAGTCAATAAACTACATAATTAAAAAGGGCTCGCGTCCCGACGGGCAAAGTCTGCGCTGAAAGGGCTGGAGGTTTCTATCGTCGAACCAAGAAGGTAGCCTATGACCAAGTTAGAATTTCGGGTTTCTTCACATTGAGAGTCGTCGAACTCACAGTGATGAGCTTCAGAAACTCGTCAATAACGATAACCGGTGCACTGATTAATAGCACTGCCTTCCATTCTGCCCAGTTGAGCGGGGTAATAGCGAACAGATGCTGCGGGTCGTGTTAGCATCTGAGTGGTGAGCCAAGGCAACGCTTACTGTAAAGAATGGAATGTACAAGATGGCAACGTGCAGCACCATACTCAGGGTGATAGCACCTACTAGCCACATATTCTTCCATATTGGGAGTCGCAGCAGGCTTTCGTTCTCAGATAACGAATTCATGGCGTTGAACATCTCGACCACGACGAGGATGGAGAGAGACATAGTTGTCGCACGATGGGCCATTTCGTTCGTAAACATCTCGCAGCCAATCTCCGAAAACTTTGAAGCGCATTGGTGGAAGTGTGTCTGAAAGCAGTAATTAGTTCCATTAAGCACAAATTGGAATAAAGAGCGTACTAATTGGTAGAACGAAATCTGCGGGCCACCCTCGTAGAGAACGAACCACCATGCATAGCCAAAGACGGTAGCACAGCCGACGTAAGTTCCAATGACGAGGTACCGGAAGAAGAGCCATCCATCGACCAAAGGTTCTCGGCTATTTCTTGGTGGGACTTTCATGATCAAATGGTCTGGTGGGTTGAAGCCGAGTGCGGTTGCGGGGAGACTGTCGGTGACGAGATTAACCCAGAGCAATTGCACAGGAATGAGAGCCTCCGGCATCCCTGAATGACAGTTAGTCAGCTGCTAGCAGAGTACCGTTGAATTACCTTACCGAGCAGGACGGTGAGGAAGATGCTGACGACTTCGCCAATGTTGGATGAGACTAGGACAGGGTCAGTCGGTGGTACAGGCATTGAATCGGAGGACATACTGAGATAGCGAATAAATTGCTTGGTATTATTATAGATCAACCGGCCCTCCTCGACGGCAGCTTCGATAGTGGCGAAATTCGAGTCAGCGAGCACCATATCAGCGGCGTGTTTGGCAACATCAGTGCCACTTCCCATCGCGATACCAATATCGCTCTTCTTCAGCGCTGGGGCATCATTCACACCATCACCAGTCTATTAGGGCCTGTCAGCGATCTACCTGAAGCGTCGATGAAGGGTGAAGAGTCTCACCATGGCAACAACTAATCCCTGAGCCTGCAACAAATCGACAAGCTGGGATTTGTGAGCTGGCTCAGTCCTGGAGAACAAGTTCGCCCGCTTAACAGCCTCAACCTTCTCTTCATGGCTCAGCGCATCCAATTCGCGTCCCGTGTAACTCTTGCCTGTGGTATCCTCATCCTCCCTGAAGATGCCAATCTGTCGGCAGATAGCTTCGGCAGTGCCCTTGTTATCGCCAGTGATACAGATAACTCGGATTCCAGCCATTTTGCACTTGGCAATCGCGTCCCTAGCCTCAGGTCGGGGAGGGTCGAGCATGCCAACGACGGAAACGAACACCAGGTCCCGCTCGAAACGCGCGTAGTCGGCTGTGCTCTGCGATCTGTAGTGCGCAGGGTTGGCGTCGGGTTTATCGGTATATGCAAGGGCGAGAGTTCGAAGTCCACGTTGGGCATACAAAGCCACCTTCTCGCCGATGGCTTGTCGAAGTTGAGGGGTAAGAGGGACGAGTTGGCCACGGACTAGGACTGAGGTAGATCTCTCGAGGACGGATTCGGGGGCACCCTTCACGAGTAGGCTGACTGCCCCGTCTGATCGTCGAACAAGGACGGTCATCATCTTGCGGTCGCGAGAAAACTCAAAGGTGAGGATACGTTCGAGCCACTTTTCGTATTGGGCATTAACCGCGGTCCCTCGGTTGACAGGCGAGAGCTTCTCGAGAGACGCCATGAATCCTGGATCCGGATGGCCAATCTTCTCAACCAGGACCTTGAGGGCAGCTTCCGTAGGTTCTCCCACTTGAGCGTACCTGTCCTATTTGAAAGTTTAATGCCATATTTCAGGAGGGACAAAGCAATTTACCTGGTTGTAAACGATCTTCGCATCATTGCATAATGCGGCAACTTCAGCGAGCTTAACAACGACCGGAGTGAGCTTGATCTGACGTCCATTAGAATCAATTACAGCGCCAGTGGGGGCGTAGGTAGTTCCCTCGACGGTATACTCTGTGGGCGCGCCAGTTGTGTCGTCGATGACGGTGAACTGGAACAAATATTAGAGTAAATTACAGATTTATGGACAGGACCACTTACGTGCGATACGCTCATCTGGTTGGTAGTCAAAGTGCCGGTCTTGTCCGAACAAATGACATTTGCACACCCAAGCGTCTCAACACTCGGAAGATTCCGGACAATTGCGTTTTTCTGAGCCATCTTCTTAGTGCCGAGTGCGAGGCAGGCAGTAATGACTGCAGCGAGACCCTCGGGAATGGCCGCAACTGCCAGAGCAACGGCAATCTTGAAGTAATAAATGGCTCCCTTGAGCATACCGTGATGTGAAGGGTCAGAGAAGTGGCGAATATTGATGATCCAGACGAGAATGCAGATGACCGAGATAACTTTCGCGAGCATCTCACCAAAGTCGTCGAGTTTACGCTTGAGAGGTGTCTTCTCGCTGATTTGAGAGGAGATGGACTTATGAATGCCACCAATGGCAGTCCGCTCACCAGTATGAACGACAACGGCTCGGGCGATACCATTCACAACGGTGGTTCCCTAGATGAACCGTGAGATAGTTGTCATAGACGCGGAGATTAGAAACGTACAGAAAAGATCATGTTAATCATATCCTGCTTGACAGCTTTCTCATCGGGAACGACGTCGAGGGTCTTGTTCACACTCTCGCTCTCGCCCGTCAAGATGGCCTGGTCGACTCGGAAGGAACTTGACGAAATCGAAAGGAGTCTGCAGTCGGCAGGTATGCGGTCTCCGACAGCGACGACGATCACGTCTCCTGGGACAACTTCAGACGCCACTACTTTCTTGACAACACCGGAACGAATGACCTTTGCCTCATCGGGGGTGTATTCCTTGAGGGCCTAAGGAACAGTCAGAGACAGCTCGCAATACTTGAGAAAATGGATGAGAACGGTCGGTTCCTGCGTCCCACGGGGCGACTAGCAATTCGGCTGAACGAGGCAAGAGCTGCCTCGCGTTGCCTTATTTGTCATCGGACGGATGTTTGGGAGTCCCGCCTTCAACGGTTTGACGACCGCCTATCAACCCCCAAAACTGGGTATTATCAAACATGGAGTATGTCGCCTACAATACACTAGTGATTCTACGAAGCAGAAGACCCTTGTAGATGCACTCACATCGATTGCTCTCTCAGCATTGGTCTCCTGGATAACACCGACGGTGGCGTTTGCAATTAGGATGAGTAAGATGACTGAAGGTTCGACAAATGCAGACAGTAATCCGCCTTCTGAGTTGTCCTCCAGGAGGGCGAGCACGAATGACACAACAGCGGAGCCTAGCAGGATTAGGACCAGTCGGTCTTTAAACTGTTCAAGAATAAGTTCCCAAAGGGGTGTTGGAGGCTCCTCTGGCAGCTCTATTTCAAGCCCTGTAAGCACCGCGAAGAACCTGACGTGGCGAGGCCTGGACATACCGTTTCTCCCGTACAATTCGCGGTGTTTTTGTACCTTTGCCTCAATCAGACCATGCTGCTCATCACTTCCGAAGTGTTGCAGAATGTCCTGTGCCGATAACGCCCACGGGGCATCCATGACGGAGGTGTATTCCGGGTTCAACGTGCAAACCGCGGCATTTGCTATGCAGGTTTTTTCACGTCAAAATAATTCGCCAAACAAAGAGGTCGTCCTTGTCTATATATATTTCTAGATATCTCAAAGACGTCCCAGTGCGCGCTGGCGATCAAGGCGTGAATTGTGACCGTGTTTGCACGTACCTCGCGCCTCATTTCGGCTCACGTTCCGAGCCCCTGGTTGTGCAGGACAGGGGACTCGAGCCATAACCTCGTTCTAGCACAGTGTGCAGACACTCAAACACGTCAATTGGCATCGGAGGTCGGCCTAGACCACGAGGAGAGCGCTTTGGTCATCCCTATTGACAAACCCCGCGACCAACCGCCTTGCGGAGCCTCAGGTGCAAACCTATTACGATCGCAAAATATCGTCAACATGTCCCCGCGACTTACTACAAACGCCGCAAACACCGTTGGAGGAAGATAAACGCAGGTCGCACCCGACGGAGGGAAGCTTGATGGGACAAATGCGAGGATACAATAACAATACATTAAGCACCAAGAGAAGCGAGATGAGCCTCAGGAGCGGGCGGGCGCGATATGGCCACATTGGCTAAGACTACAGTCGCGGCACAACATCAAGTCAAGCGTCGTCCATGATCAGTCGTGGTATTACATTCATCGAGGTCAACTGTAAGAAAAGCTTGCTCAGAGGGCGAGAATCATTTCGATACCAGATACGCACCTCCTGGAAGAGCAACTTGGCAGCGTAGGGAATCGTTAATTGGGCCATCTTCTTGGAGCTCTTGCAGTATGGGCACCATCCATTATATCCCATCAACCCGCATGCTCGACAGGCGTGCACTTGAAACTGGTCCGATGAAATCATCAGCCGTTCGAGCAGAAGTTGTGTGGCTCCGTAGCCAATAAGGCAGTCTCGCTCCATCTCTCCTAATCGTAGACCACCGTCTCGTGATCGACCCTCAGTCGGCTGACGAGTTAGCGTTGCCCGAGGGCCACTAGGGCGGAACGTCAATAAATCAGCGGATATGTTCACCACTACATACCGTGCGCGAGCGTGCATTTTGTCCATTACCATGTGTTCTATGTATGGGTGAGCTAGGAAACCATATAAGAAGCAGTTAACCTACTTAATTTCTGTTGGAATGGTGAGCGTCACTGCCTATCACCACGATGAAGATAAGGTACCTACCTGATAGTAGATTGGCCCAAAATAAACGTATGCCTCCAAAGGTTCGCCAGTGATCCCGCTGGTCAACATATCCTTTCCAGCATAGCTAAACCCTTTGGAGATGAGGATACGGGACATGTCTTCAACCTAACCAGCTGTCAGTTTGGACGCAAATCCCCATCCTTTCCACATACTTTCGACCCTCCGAACGCAGTGCCATACTCCAGAGTGCCACGTAGCACGCCTGCCTGCACACTCTGTTAAAAGAGTTACGTGGGCGTGCCGGGCTACATACCTTCCCAGCGAGTAACTCGATCATTTTACCAACCGTCATTCGAGAAGGGAAACCGTGTGGATTCATGATAGAGTCTGAAGAAGATATGAGAAGGAGACACTGAGAAGGAGGGGGGGACTAACCTGGGCAGATGCCTTGATCATTAAACGGTATATCTTCTTGGTTGACGATCAAACCAGTAACCCCTTTCCAAAGTCATTGAGGTTAGGTCTATCATCAGTGTAGAATAAGAGTGCACACCTTTTTGTCCATGTCGTGATGAGAATTTGTCCCCAAGCTCCGGTCTGCGCGTCTGGCGCAGCAAGACCTTGATGAGGATTTGATCATTTTCGGTGTCGGTGAGCATAACCTAGGTGTAAGATTGTGAGAAAACGGCTTCACAATACGGTCGGTGTTTCACCTTGTCGATATACCCTGAAACTGGGGCTTTGTAGGTGAGTGGAGTGTTCTTGAATCCTGCCGCCACCGCTGACACTGTGGTGTTGTCATTGGCATTCGTCGGTGTCTGCTTGTTGACATAGATGTCTCCGGGATCCACACGTTCTCCTGCCATGGCCAAACCGTCCCCGTCGATGATGTCGTATTTCTTAACCTTTTTCTTCGTCGTTTCATCTATGGGCGCATCTGCAAGACGATCAAACCTGATAAAGATGAGTAACATGTTTCAGTCGGGAAAGTGTCGTACGTACGTTCCATTGGGATATTTGCGGATGACCGTTGTGTTCTTTCTGAACACTTGACATCGTCCATAGCCGCGATCTAGACTCCCCTAGTATGAGATCAGCTCAGAAATACATTGGCAGAGAAACCGTTGCGCTCTTACCCTATTCAGGATAAGTGCATCTTCGATATCGTATCCCGAATAACTCATAATCGCCACTGTTGCATTCTGTCCTGCCGGAAGCTTGTCGTATCCAACAAGCTCTATAGTCTTTGTCTTGACCATGGGCTGTTGTGGGTACACCAACAAATACAATAGTGTATCGATGCGGTTGAGCTGGTTGAATGCAATCGCTCCAATGGCTTGCTTCCCCATGGCACATTGGTACGTATTACGAGGGGACTGGTTGTGATGTGGGTAGGGAATAAGGCCAGCAACGGCACCCAGGATCGTAAACGGTTCGATTTCCAAATGAGTCGTCGAGGACTCAATTTGGTCCTCGTAGAGTGCAATGTGTGAGTCGTTCTCTTCGTTGACGTCCACGTATTCTACCAGTCCGCGATGGAGAAAGTCTTCAAAGGTCATTTTTCCGGCTTTCAGGAACTAAGACGGACGTGAGCGCCTCCCTTCCTGACTACAGAGAGGAATGAACGAACCTGGATATGCTCACTGGTCACCTTTGATCGCACATGTTCCACGATGATCAGTGGTCGGCAGATTCGTCCACCGTCACTTGCAATATTGACCGTTTTGTGATGATGGTTTATATAAATACCGACAAACTCGTTGATCTTGCCGGCACGCCTCAGCTTGCGGAATTGAGCAACGAATCTGGTAGGGAACCGGGTAGTACCAACGATGAGACCGTTGACGTGAACAACGAAGGAGGTCGGTCCGTAGATTTCTGTGCCCGTGGACATCATAATATCTGGAAGAGCAGTGTGAGTCATCGATACAGTCCAACAGAACGTTGTCCTCACCTTCAATACCTAGTAGAGTAGCAATCCGCAATATTGGTTCCTCCTCGACATCCGTCGTGATATGGGTCATCAGCGCAAGATTTTTGACCAACCCGCATGCTTCCCCTTCCGGTGTATCGCTAGGACATAGCATACCCCACTGGCTCGGTTGAAGTGCTCTCGGACCGCTGACTTTCCTCGTCTTCTCAAATTGGGACGAAATTCGGGTCATCATCCCTAGTGCTGAAATGAAGGACAGACGGCTGAGGACGTGCGTGACCCCGGCACGCTCCATCTTAAATCGCTTGAGAGACCAGTTACCGGTGGAGATGGCACGGATGAAGCCATGAGAGATTGGCTGACCCATTGCGAGAATTGTCTTGTGCGCATCGAATTCGGTCGTCCGAGATGGCTTCTTTAGGACTTTATCGATCGCCAGTTTCAAGTTCGCGTTCCAGTGCTTGAAGAGATCTTCGAAAAGCAGTGAAAGGAGTTGACCCGCACTGTGAAGGGAACGTGTTAAAACATTTTTGTTAAATGAGAGACAGGAGACTCACAGTTCCAGTCGCTTATTACCAACGTAGTCTCTGTCATCCACTAATGACGGGTCTTGATTTGCCATAAGGACTCGCCGGGTCATGGTCGCGACATAGAGTGCCTTGGCAGTTAAATCGAGATTGACAACCGGTACGTGCGTCAAGACAATCATAACCAGTGACTCCATGCCCTCCTCCCAAGCTGGTCTGCGCGGTCCAACCACCTTACGAATGATACGCGTTCGATTACCGATCCATTCTCTCGCCTGCTGCGTTGTGAAGACACCGAGCTTGGCCGCTTCCTCGAGGTTGGGAGAGAATGCTTCTTGGTATGACTCGGTATTTCCAGCGCAGAGAAGGAGGATTTCCTTGTCGGACTGAACGCCTAGCGCTTTCAGCGCAACGGCAATAGGAACGTCGTCTGTGAAAGAGTTATGTTTGAGGGAAATAAGTCCCTTCTTCATGACAACGTACGTCTTCGACTTGAGGCCGGAGTGGGTTGACCTGAATATTAAAGTTGGAATTCAGACCGGCTCGTGGGGAAGATCAAAGTCTCACGAAGTCACTGAGGCAGACACGATCCCCTTCGAGCTATCCGTCTCGACCAATATTCGATTCTTGCTCAGCTGCTCCTGAACCAAAATGACCTTCTCCGTGCCTTTAACGACGAAATAACCCCCCGGGTCGAGTGGACACTCGGACATGGTAGCAAGTTGCGCCTCGGACTTTCCACTGAGTACGCATTTGTTGCTCCTGAGCATGATCGGTAGACGGGCAAGGATAACTCGCGGCCGTTTGATGCGTTTGCTCCCCCGCGGGTACTCGATATCGACAAACACGGGTGCAGAGTACGTCGTGTCCCTCAGCCTGCATTCATGAGGTGTGACGGGCCGGTCCCCAGCACCAGTGCCACCTCCGCCACCTCCATAGTCGTCTCGCTCCGGCATACCGACGTAGATGTTGGTGTAGACGAGGGAAAACTTTGGGTCGACGTCTGAGGTAACACGGTTGTTCGCGTTGAGGACGTTTTTAAGGTCGTGGTCTACAAAATAATTGAATGAGTCGATGTGCTGCTTGACGAGTCCTTTAACTTTAAGGAATGCGGGAAGGAGGAGCCATTTGTCTTCGACTGTCTTGATTGGATCCGAAAGACCGAGTCCTCTGTAGACCGTGTGTGGATTTGTCCAGTCTTCATTTTCTTCTGTGGTGTTCATAGCGAGGATTGACTGAGGAAGAGTCAATTAAGAAAGTAAGGCTGCTTCTATGTAATATTACTGCACCCTGTATCTGTTAAATATGAGTATTCGGGAGAGATAGGGTACTGCGGAGCGTTCGAGTTTCTCCAGGTAATTTCGAGGGTTGAGCACCGGGTCAGGCTGAATGTTTCGCTTTATTCAGAGCTGACTTTGCGGAGATCTGTGCGAAGACCTGGTAGAAATAGCCCGTCCACGCAGGCTGACCAGAACGCCTCTCGATGGAGAAGGTTCAAGACGCGGGCCACACACCAAGGGACACAACAGATACGCCATTATAAGTACGTAGCCTCCAAGGACTCTTCCCTAATTCCTTTTCTGGATACATGATAGAGCAGAAGAAATAATGAGGCGGTTCTATGTCTCCTCAACTCGACTAACACAAATCTTGCAGTAAAGAACGGAAAGACGGGAAGATGGACACAACAAATACATGGCAAGGATAGGGATAATGTAGCAGCGGTAGAGGTCGTGGTCGTGGTGGACTTCTCAAGGCTCTCGAATTGGTATGTGCCTATGCGCTTATCAACCGCCGGTCCGTCTCGGTCCTGATCTCGGTTCTTTGGAACGAAAGAAGCGCGAGAAGGGATTCGGCGGTTCACCGTGTGCCAAAAATTGAATGGGGGACTGCGAGCTCACAATTCGGTATCTTCATAAGGGTTTGGATTCGCCATCTCGGTTTGGTACCGCTGTGGGATTAGTGGACTCGTTATTTATCTCAGTCGAGCTTGGCGGCGGGCGGGAGTGACAAACTACAGATGTTGGTTGAAGGCTTGTTGGGTGGGGATCCGTGGCAGGTGTCACATCACGTGTCAGCCAAACGACACTTTGCGTTTCCGCTTCTCTTTATCCCACTCTCACCCTCTCCATGAGCGATCGGGTGGCCGCCATTCGCCCGCCCCATCCCCCCATTCATGGCTATCTACAAGCCCATATGTCGTGTCTCACATACATGTATGAGGTTCCTCGCCGACGCGTAATGAGCAACACTGCGCAGCGCTGAATTCATACCCACTAACTGACATCTTTCGCGCTCAAGGCGCCCTCGCTCGTCGTACCATGGGCCATCTATCACATAAACGGCGGCTTCTTTTTGACTAACGGATCACTATGCGTGTCCTCTCGCGTTTACAACAAGTTTGGCTAACGCCGTGCATGTCCACGCGACCCACGACATACTTGTAATAGGTGTAGATAAGCTTGATATATTCATTGATATATCCAATCAAACGCTGCCCTTCCTCCATCTCCCCAGCAATGTACGGTCTGCAACCGCTGAACGCGTGGTGACATGCCGTTCTGTCCGTCATGTACGCAACGCTACGGTCTACCATCGACCTTTGATATCTCACTCTATACTTGGCAGAAGATGTACTTGCAACTCGCATTTGTCACTTTCTGCCACTCGGCAAAGGTAATTGGTATGGCAGCGCTCACTTCCGCTACTTCTCTACATGAGACCCTTTACAGGGGGTCTATTGAACTACCTGAACACTGCATTAGTGCACCGGCTGCCCAGTCTGCTTTTCAAGGACAACGGCCCTCCAGAGGTCGCAAAAAAGGAGCCAAAGTCGAAGAAATTTACCACATCCTTCATTATCGCAATATCCGGCCAGCTTAGATAGCCTTTTACGGGACTGAGTCTCACCAGTGCCCTCGCCTCGTACAGGCTCGTAGCAAACGGCAATGCATCCACTTTCTATGGTCCATGGGATGGTTAGCGCCACTTTTCCACCTGTATCAGCGTCATACTTCCCCGTCTCGATCTTTCCAGCATCACAGTAGCCCTCCGCCCTCTTTAAGCTCCTTACACGACTCACCAGGCACCTTTCTGATGGCTCCCATGCTCATACTACTAATATATTCCTTAGGCTGCCCCCATTGAACCTTGACCGAGCAATGGTAGCCCTGATGTTGCTGTCGGAAAATGCAAGCTTCAAGTACCAGCTGCTCGAGCCACTCGAACATCACCTCGTCCTCACACTAAAACTCTATTGGAATAGGCGAGTACAAATTTTATTTCACTAAGTATTGGTATACAGAGCGCATTCAAAATGAGCACTGGCCGTATTCTGGCCATATTTCAGGGCCTTAG
>Ga0307513_10005580_pt1 | contig 16591 bp, 17 predicted proteins | sample 15_EM_MG_FD_202174 | JGI IMG/M metagenome (GOLD analysis project Ga0307513, IMG submission 202174) | Populus trichocarpa ectomycorrhiza microbial communities from riparian zone in the Pacific Northwest, United States - 15_EM | ecosystem: Host-associated > Plants > Roots > Unclassified | place... | reverse complement strand
GACGAACCAGCTCAACGCGATGAAGCCGAACACGCCGAGCGGGTAGCTCACGGTCTTGAAGAACGGCACCATCAGGTCGGCCTTCGGCGGCAGCTCGTTGGAGAAGCCGCTGGTGACCCAGCGCAGGAACAGCTCCAACACACGCAGGTTCGAGGTCTCGGAGACGCTGAACGCGAGGTACAGCGCGGCGACGAGGCCGATCACCGACATCCAGACGAACTTCTCGCGCGTCGGCATGCCTTCGGGGTCCTTGCGGACGACCTTGCGCCAGTCGTCGACCCAGCCGATCGCGCCGAAGCCGAAGGTCACGACCATCACGATCCAGACGAAGCGGTTGCTCCAGTCGAACCACAACAGCGTCGAGACGCCGATGCCGATCAGCACCAGCACGCCGCCCATCGTCGGCGTGCCGTGTTTTTCCAGATGCGCGGCGACGCCGTATTGGCGGATCGGCTGGCCGATCTTCATCTCGGTGAGGCGGCGGATCACCCACGGGCCGAAGGCCAGGCCGATCAGCAGCGAGGTCATCGCCGCGAGCACCGAGCGGAAGGTCAGGTACTGCAGCACGCGCAGAAAGCCGAACTGTTCGGGGTAGCTCTGCATCAGCAGTTGACTCAAGGCGAGCAGCATCAGTGCGCCGCCTTCTCGCCGGTGGTGCCGGTGGCGCCGGCGAGCGCGCGGACGACGCGCTCCATCGCCATGAAACGCGAGCCCTTGACGAGCACCGATGCCGCCTGTTGCGCTTCGGGCAGCGCGAGCAACAGTTCGTCGACGGTGCCGAAGTGGCGCGTCGCGGCGGCATGCGCCGACAGCTCGCCGGCCGTCCACACCGCATCGATGCCGCGCGCCTTGGCGAACGCGCCGACCTCGGCATGGAACTCGGCGCCGCGTTCGCCCACCTCGCCCATGTCGCCGAGCAGCAGCCAGCGGGGGCCCGGCAAGGCCGCGAGTACGTCGATCGCGGCGAGCACCGAGTCGGGGTTGGCGTTGTAGCTGTCGTCGATCAACATGACTTCGCGGCCACCGAGCCGGATGCTCCGCGCCTGCGAGCGCCCCGCCACCGGCCGGAATGCAGCCAGGCCTTCGGCGACCGCCGCCAGCGGCGCGCCGGCGGCCAGCGCGCAGGCGGTCGCGGCAAGCGCGTTCTTCACGTTGTGGCGGCCGGCGATGCACAGTGTGGTCGTCGTGTCGCCGGCCGGCGTGCGCAGTTGCAGCGCCCACTCGCTGCCTTGCCATGTCGCGCTGCCGGAGATGTCGGCATCGACATCGAGCGCGAAGCTGCGCACCGCGCGCGTGGCCGCCAGCTCGCGCCACAGCGGCGCGTAGTCGTCGTCGGCCGGGAACACCGCCGTGCCGTCGGCCACCAGCGCCTGGATCGCGCCGCCGTTCTCGCGCGCCACCGCCTCGACGCTGGCCATGAACTCCTGGTGTTCGCGCTGCGCGTTGTTGACCAGCGTGATCGTCGGTTTCGCGAAGCCGGCCAGCAGCGCAATCTCGCCCGGGTGGTTCATGCCGAGCTCGACGACGGCGGCCCGGTGCTGGCTGCGCAGGCGCAGCAAGGTCAGCGGCACGCCGATGTGGTTGTTCAGGTTGCCCTCCGTCGCGAATGCGGCATCGGCGAAGGCGGCGCGCAGGATGCTGGCGATCATCTGCGTGACTGTCGTCTTGCCGTTGCTGCCGGTCACCGCGATCAGCGGCAGCACGAAGCGCTTGCGCCAGCCGGCGCCGAGCTGCTGCAGCGCATGCAGCGAGTCGGCGACCTGCAGGCCGGGCATCGTGTCGCCGAGACCGCGCTCGGCCAGCACGGCCACCGCCCCGGCCGCTTGCGCCGCCGGAAGAAAGTCGTGGGCATCGAAGTTCTCGCCGCGCAGCGCGACGAACAGGTCGCCGGGGCGCAAGCTGCGGGTATCGCTGTGGACGCGATCGAAGACGATCTCGCCGCGGCCGACGAGCACCGACCCCGACAGCAACGCTTGCGCCTGGCGCAAAGTCATCATGCCGCCGGCCCTCCCGCGCGAGATGCCAGCGCGGCGCGCGCCTCGGCTTCGTCGCTGAACGGCAGCCGCACGCCCTGCACTTCCTGGTAGTCCTCGTGGCCCTTGCCGGCGAGCACGACCACGTCGCCGTCCGCCGCCTGGCCCAGCGCATGGGCGATCGCTTCGCGGCGGTCTTCGATGACGTCGACGCTGTCATGGCCGACCACGCCGGCGAGGATCTGAGAGAGGATGAAACACGGTGCTTCGTTGCGCGGGTTGTCGCTGGTCGCGACCACGCGGTCGGCGCCTTGCACGGCGATCGCGCCCATCAGCGGGCGCTTGGTCGCGTCGCGGTCGCCGCCGCAGCCGAACACGCACCAGAGCTTGCCGCCGCGCGCGCTGGCCAGCGGGCGCAGCGCGGCCAGCACCTTCTCCAGCGCGTCGGGCGTGTGCGCGTAGTCGACCACCACTTCGAGCCGTTCGTCGCCGACCCGCTGCAGCCGGCCCGGCACCGGTGTCAGCTGCGGCACGACGGAGCAGGCGTCGGCGAGCGGGATGCCGAGCGCACGGAGCCCGCCGATGACGACCAGCAGGTTGTGCGCGTTGTAGTCGCCGATCAGCGTGCTGCGCACCGGCTCGACCACGCCGCCTTCGCGCAATTCGAAGGCCAGGCCGCCGTCGATGTAGCGCAGGCTTTCGGCGACGAGCCGCGCGCCGGCACGGGTCGAGACCGACCACACGTCGAGCCCGCTCAATTCAGACGCCAGCGCCGCGCCTTGCGAGTCGTCGACATTGACGACGGCCGCCTTCAACCCCGGCCACGCGAACAGCACGCGCTTGGCGGCCCAGTAGGCTTCCATCGAGCCGTGGTAGTCGAGGTGGTCGCGGGTGAAGTTGGTGAACAGCGCGACGTCGATCTTTGTCGCGGCCAGCCGGTGTTCGAGGATGCCGATCGACGATGCTTCCAGCGCGCAGGCCGCGAAGCCGGCGTCGGCGAAGCGGCGGAACGTGGCGTGCAAGGTCACCGGGTCGGGTGTGGTCAGGCCGGTGTATTCGACCGCGCCCGGCTCACCGACCCCGAGTGTGCCGATCACGCCGCAGCGCCTGCCCAGCAAGGTCAGCGCCTGCGCCGTCCACCACGCGGTCGAGGTCTTGCCGTTGGTGCCCGTGGTTGCGACGATCTGCAGCCGTTCGCTCGGCCGCTCGAAGTACGCGTTCGCGATGCCGCCGGTCGCGGCCTTCATGCCGGGCAAGGTGGCGATGCGTGCGTCGTCGAAGCCGAAGCTGTCGATGCCGTCGTCTTCGACGAGGCAGGTCGTCGCGCCTGCGTTCAGCGCCTGCGGAACGAAACGCCGGCCGTCGTTGACATAACCCGGCCAGGCGATGAAGGCATCGCCCGGCTGCACCTGGCGGCTGTCGGTGCGCAAGCTGCCCTGCACCCACGAGCCGAGCCAGCGTGCGGCGGCTTCGGGCGATTTCAGATGAGTCAGCGGCATCAGAAGCTTTCGGGCTCGGCCGGAACCGGCTTGCTGACGATCTGCGCCTTGACCTCGATGTCGGGCGCCACGTTCATCATCCGCAGCGTGTTCTGCACGACCTGGCTGAACACCGGCGCGGCGACATCGCCGCCGAAGTAGACGCCCTTGCTCGGCTCGTCGACCATCACCGCGACGACGATGCGCGGGTTGCCGATCGGCGCCAGCCCGACGAACCACGAGCGGTACTTGTGGCTCGCGTAGCCCTTGCCTTCCTGCTTGTGCGCAGTGCCGCTCTTGCCGCCCACCGAATAGCCGATGGTCTGCGCCTTCGGCCCGGTGCCGCCGGGGCCGGCCGCCAGCTGCAGCATCTTGCGGACCTCGATCGCGGTGGCCTCGGACAACACGCGCGTGCCCTGCTGAACCTGGTCCTGCTTGACCATCGTCAGCGGGATCAGTTCGCCGTCGCGCGCGAACGCCGTGTAGGCATGGGCGATCTGCAACAGCGACGCCGAGAGGCCATAGCCATAGGCCATCGTCGCCTGCTCGATCGGCCGCCACGTCTTGTACGGGCGCAGCCGGCCGGTCACCGCGCCGGGGAAGGCGATCTGCGGCTTCTGGCCGAAGCCGACGCTGGAATACATCTCCCACAGCTCGCGCGGCTGCATCTGCATCGCGATGCGCGCGGCGCCGACATTGCTCGACTTCTGGATCACTTCGCGCACCGTCAGCACCGGGTGCGGGTGGGCGTCCTTGATGACGATGCCGCCGACGACCAGGCTGCCGGCCGCGGTGACGATCGGCTTGTCGGGCGTAACCAGCTTGCTGTCGAGCGCACGCGCGATGACGAAGGGCTTCATCGTCGAGCCGGGCTCGAAGATGTCGGTCAACGCGCGGTTGCGCAGCTGCGCACCCGACAGGTTGCTGCGCTGGCCGGGGTCGTAGCTCGGGTAGTTGGCCAGCGCCAGCACCTCGCCGGTCTGGACGTCGAGCACGACCACGCTGCCGGCCTTGGCACCCTGCTCGGCAACCGCGTCGCGCACGCGCTGGTAGGCGAAGAACTGGACCTTCGAGTCGATCGAGAGCTGGATGTCCTGGCCGTTGACCGGATCGACTTGGTCGCCGAAGTCTTCGACGACGCGGCCGAGCCGGTCTCTGAGCACCGCGCGCGAACCGTCGTGCCCTTGCAGTTCGCTCTGGAAGCGCAGCTCGATGCCTTCCTGGCCTTTGTCTTCGACGTTGGTGAAGCCGACCACGTGCGCCGCGGCCTCGCCTTCCGGGTAGCGCCGCTTGTATTCACGCACACCGTAGACGCCTTTGATGTCGAGCGCCTTGACCTGCGCCCAGACCGGCTCTTCGACCTGCCGGCGCAGCCAGACGAAGTTCGGGTTGCCTTCGAGCCGGGCCTCGAGTTCACCGTGGCTCAAGGCCAAGGTTCGCGCCAGCGCCTTGCGCTGCGCGGCATCGGCCTGGAAGTCTTTCGGGATCATCCACAGCGACGGCGCCGGCACGCTGCTCGCGAGCACGAGGCCGTTGCGGTCGAGGATGCGGCCGCGGCTGGCCGGCAGCTCCAGCGTGTGCGCGTAGCGGCGCTCACCCTGCTTCTGGTAGAAATCGGTGCCGATGATCTGGATGTAGACCGCGCGGCCGAGCAGCAGCAGGAAGGCCACGCCCACCAGCGCGACGATGAAGCGCGAACGCCACGGCGGCGTCTTGCTGGCCAGCAGCGGGCTGGTCGCGTAGTTGACGCTGCGCACGCTGGTGCCCGGCGTGGTGCTGTGTCGCCTCATCGTGCGGCTCCCGAAGCGGCCGTGTCGCTGACGTACTGCGTGACCGCCGGCGTCGCGCTGCGCATCTGCAGCTTCTCGCGCGCCACCTTCTCCACCCGCAGGTGGGTCGCCTGGGCCTGGCGTTCGGCGTCGAGCCGCTTGTAGTCGGTGTCGAGCTGGCTCTGTTCGTTGCGCGCACGGTCGATCGCGGCAAAGAGGCGCCGGCCTTCGTACGAGCTGCGCACGAGCAGCAATGCGCTGGCCAGCAGCGCCGCGAGCAGCAGCAGGTTGAGCTTGATCACGCGGCCACCGCCGTGCGTTCGGCCACGCGCATCACCGCCGAGCGCGCGCGCGGGTTGGTGGCGATCTCGCGGTAGTCGGGCTTGACTCGCGCCAGCGCCTGCAGGCGCAGCGCCTTCGGCGGCGCGAACGGCGCCCGGCGATCGGGCTCGTCGCGGCTTTCGCGCTTGATGAAGGTCTTGACGATCCGGTCTTCCAGCGAATGGAAGCTGATCACGACCAGCCGGCCCTGCGGCGCCAGCAGTTCGAGGGCCGCCTTCAGCCCTTGTTCGAGCGCCTCAAGCTCGGCATTGACGAAAATCCGAAGAGCTTGAAATGTGCGCGTTGCAGGATCCTGGCCCGGCTCGCGGGTCTTGACTGCACGAGCCACGAGCGCGGAAAGTTCGCCGGTGGTTCGAATGCGATCCCCGCTCGCCCGGCGAGCAACAATCGCCTTTGCAATCGATACAGCAAACCGTTCTTCCCCATAGTCGCGTATCACCTGTGCAAGTAGGCGCTCGTCGGCGCGGGCGAGGAAGTCCGCGGCGGTTTCGCCGCGGCTCGTGTCCATCCGCATGTCCAGCGGCGCATCGAAGCGGAAGCTGAAGCCGCGCTCGGGGTTGTCGATCTGCGGCGAGCTGACGCCCAGGTCGAGCAGCACGCCGTCGACCTGCACGATGCCCAACGCGGCCAGCTCAGTGCGCATGTCCGCAAAGCTGGCGTGGCGGATCACGAAGCGCGCATCGGCGATCCGCGCGCCCTCGGCAACGGCTTCGGGGTCCTTGTCGAAAGCGACCAGCCGGCCGCTCGGGGACAGCACCGCCAGCAGCGCGCGCGAATGGCCGCCGCGGCCGAAGGTGCCGTCGACGAAGATGCCGCCCGGCTGCGCCACCAGCGCCTGCACGGCTTCGCCGAGCAGCACGGTGGTGTGCGACCACGCTTGCTGTTGCCGGGCCATCGAGGCGGTCATCCCGGTACCTTGTTCTGCAGCTCTTCGGGCAGACCGGCGGCAATAGTGAGCGCCTCGCCAGCTTCGTAACGCGCTTTGTCCCACAATTCGAACTTGTCGCCGACGCCCATGAACAGCACTTCGCGATCCAGCCCGGCCCAGGCCCGCAGCTCGGGCGGCACCAGCACGCGCGAGCCGCCGTCGATTTCGACATCGGCGGCACTGCCGATGTACAGCCGGCGCCAGGCCTCGTGCTTCATCGGCAACCGGGCCAGTTCGGCCTCGAAAGCGTCCCAGACCGGCTTCGGGTACAGCGTCAGACAGCCCGCCGGGTTCTTCGTGACCACCATCTGCCCTTCGACGGTCGACATCAGCACATCGCGGTGGCGCGACGGCACCGTCAGGCGCCCTTTTGCGTCCAACGTCAGTACAGGACCACCTCTGAAGGCAAAAGAAGGCACGAAACCCCACAAAACTCCACTTTCCGACACTCTACGCGTCGGCGAAGCCGGGGTCAATGGGCGTTGCCGCCGAAAAATCAATCAAATCAAGGACTTACAAATGGTCCTTCAGGCAGCTTCGCGCTTGAAAAGTCGTTCTAAATGAAGGACTTGAGCTGCGGTATGAAAGTGGTTTGTTAGATCGCCCGAAACCAGGGCGGCGCGCGTAACGCAAACGCAATACACTATGACCATGAAGTCCGCCGTCATACCCCAAGTCCGTGTCGAGCCGGCGTTGCGCGCCGAGCTCGAGGCCGTCCTGCAGGAGGGCGAGACCCTCTCCGGCTTCGTCGAGGCCTCCGTGCGCAACGCCGTGGGGTTCCGGCGTGTGCAGACCCTCTTCCACGAGCGCGGCCAGGCCGCCTGGGAGCACTACCAGACCACCGGCGAGTCGGTGTCTGCCGATGAAGTCGTGGCCAAGCTGCAAGCGAGGCTGGACGCCAGGCGCAAGCAGCTCGGTGGATGACGTTCGACGTTCGCTTCAGCGCGGCCGCCGACGATCTGGAACGCCTCTTCGACTTTCTGCTCGACAGGGCCGAGACGGTAGAAGACCTGGCCTTGGCTCAAGCCGCCATCGATGCCATCCGCTCGGCCGCTCTGAATCAGTTGACTGTGACGCCCTACAGTTTCCGCAAGGCCGGCCAGAGCCCGACACGGCGAGAGCTCATCGTCCCATTCGGCGCTACCGGGTACGTCGCGCTCTTCGAAATCGCGAGCCCGACGAGCGTCGTCGTGCTGGCCGTGAGGCATCAGCGCGAAGAGGACTATCACTGACCGCGTATCCGGATATGCGGAGCTTCCCGCGAGCGATCACTCCGAACCCGCGTCGACCGGCAGCGCCTCCGCACGCCAGCGCAGCATACCGCCGGCGAGGTTCGCCACCTGCGTGTATCCGGCCCTTTGCAACAGCACGGTGGCCTGCGCCGACCGGGCGCCGGAGCGGCAGACCATCACCGCCGGACGGCCGCGCTCGATCTCGTCGATGCGAGCGGCCAGCTGCGACAGCGGCAGCAGACTCGCGCCCCGGATGTGCCCCAGCGCGTCGGTGAATTCCGCGCTCTCGCGCACATCGATGACCTGGATGTCATCGGCATCGCCGCCGGCGATGCGCTCCTCCAGCGCCGCCGGCTGGATCTCCCAGACGCCGCCGAAGTTGCAGGTCAGCGGCGCCCAGGCCGGTTCGTCCGACGCCGCAGCCACGCTGTCGGGCCGGCCGCAGCGCAGGTTGGCGGGCACCGCGACGTCCATCAGCTTCGGGTGCGGCAGGCCCAGGTGGTTCATGTAGCCGGCGAAGTCCGACTCATTGACATTCCCGCCCAGGCGCGGGTTGAAGCGCTTCTCCTCCGCCACGCTGGTGACCGTGAGGCCGCGGTAGTCGTGCGCGGGGTACAACAGGCACTGCGGCGGCAGCGAGAGGATCTGCTCATGCACCGACCGGTACAGGCGATCGGGACTGCCCTGCTGGAAGTCGGTGCGCCCGCAACCTCGGATCAGCAGGCTGTCACCCGTGAAGGCCATGCTGAGGTCGTCCAGCACGCAGGTCAGGCAGCCGCCCGTGTGGCCCGGCGTCGCCCGGACCCCAAGGTAGCGGGCGCCGAACGAGACGCGGTCGCCATGCTCGAGCAAGCGGTCGGCGTTCTCGGCCCCCGAGGCCCTGGACAGCAGAATCCGGCTGCCGCAACTCGACTTGAGCAGCCAGGCGCCGGTGACATGATCCGCGTGCACATGGGTGTCGATGGTGGCCACCAGGCGCAGACCGAGTTCACGCAGCAGGGCCGTGTCTCGACGCACGTGCTCGAACACCGGATCGATGATCAGCGCCTCTCCGGAATCGGGGTCCCCGAGCAGGTAGGTGTAGGTCGAAGACTGCGCGTCGAACAGTTGGCGAAACACGAGCATGGCGATCTCCGGCAGCGGGAACGGCCGACGCGTGACGAGTTCGGGCGGCCAAAAAAGGCAGCATACCGCCGACGCTCGAGCGCCGGTCGCGGCCGGCCCGGTTCAATTCGATTGCTTGATCAGCCGCCCCGCGGCTTGCTGCAGCGGCCGTGCGTTCATCGGGTACAGCCGGGCGAAGATGTCGATCTGCTCCTGCGTCAGCTGCACCGGCTGGCGCATCACCATCCACAGCACGCCTTCGCTGCAGGGCGGCGTGGTCAGCGAACCCATGTAGGTGTAGTAGCGGCGGTCGGGCGGCAGCAGGTGGTTGAGGTCGATCACGACGCGCGCGGCGACCTCCTCGTTCTTTTCCAGCGGCAGGTTGTTCCAGATCGTCTGCACGATGCTTTGCGCGCTGCCGCGTTCGAGCAGCACCGCCACCACCGCCAGGCGGCCGTCACTGTCCTTGTGCACCAGGTGGGCGACCATGTCGAACTGGCGGCCGTCGATGCGCTCTTCGGACGGGCGGTGGAAGTGGAACTGAAGCAGTTCCCAGCGCCGCCCGCCAACGTGGATGAAGTTGCCCGAGGCGACGTTGACCTGGATCGTGTGGCCGTTGTCGATGACGCGAAAGCCGCTCGCCCGGTAGTCGAACTGCACCGGCTCCAGGTCGACCGTGATGCCGTCGCGGATGTCGATTGGGCTTTGCCGCTTGCCGCTGCTGCACAGGCCGAACTCGGCCCGCATCCCGCCCCAGGCCTGCGGGCCGACGTCGCCGGCGTAGGCCCAGTGGCGTTCGTGCTCGCCGGCCTTGTCGGCTGCCTTCGCCGCACGGCGCGGCGCCGCGGGCACGGGTTCGGCAGCGGCCTTCGACGAAACACGCAGCACGTTCGAGTCGGCGCCTTCGGTGGCCTTGGCGGCACCGAGCTTTTCGGCCAGCCGTTCGCGCAGGCGTTCGAGTGGGTCGACTTCGGCTTTCGCCGACGCTGCAGACGCCGGCTTCGCGACAGCGGGCTTTTCAGGCGCCGCCGGCCCGTTGGCACGGGCGCCGGTGCTGGCGGCCAGCAAGGCGGCGGCAATCGACAAGGCGGGAACGAATCGGAACGGACGAGGACGGTGCATGGCGGATCTCCACCCTCGATATCGGCCCCTGGCCGCGGCGCTTGAGCCAGAGGCTGAGAGGCCATCGGTCGACGATCACCATTCGCTCCTTGCGCGCATCCAGAGGTGGGCCAGGGAAGGGCTCGCGGGTACCGTCCACCCCGCGCCGCGTGAGCCAGGCGTCTCGTCGTCGAGGAGGAAGTCTGGCCTCGCCGCCATCGCATCGGCGTCGACGCGCAGGCCGGTCGCCGAAGATACCGCGGCACAGCGCGCCAGCCAGTAGTCGCCCACGACCAGCCCCAAGGCGCGACCCGCGACTGCGTCGAGAGGAAAGTTCAGCCCGGCGACGATCCTGTTCTCGCTCATCCGATGGGCCACAAGTCGGATCAGCGGCTTCGCCGCGCCGCTTTCGCCGGCCAGCGTCTCGAGCAGGCGCACGACGGCATAGGCCTCGACGGCCAGACCCATCGGGTAGCTGCTACCGGGCGGCGAGGGCAGCAGGGGCATCACCTGCGCCGACCATTCCATCGGACGCGGTACGCCGAATGCGTGCTTCAGGCGCACGTGGAGCAGACGGGCGAACGCGATCACATTGTTGAGCAGTTCGCGCGTGCGGGGCCGGCGGTCGGGTGTGATGTCCACCACCTGCCCCCAGAAGGCCAGGCGCTCGTCGGCCTGCACGACGATCTCGGATTCGCGCTCCTTGCGCAAGGCTGCGAAAGCGACGACCTTCTCGACCTGGGAGACGAACACTGCGTCTGTCGGCACACCCAGGTCGGCGATGACCACAGAGTCATCATGACGTCCCGATGGTCGCGTGCAAAGCATGACCCGTGGCACGGGCCCCGCTTGGACGACGAACTCCAGTGTGGCCAAGGACTCGAACAGCGCCACACCGCGCCGCGATTCGCCGCCTTCGCGTTCGAGCGCCACGGGATCGTCGATCGCCGTTCGCGGCGGCACGGCGACCGCCATCGCTGGAACCGACCCGATCGCCTGTTGCTGCCGAACCAACGCCTGGCTCAGCAGTGAATCACGAACGGGTGGTGCAGCGGTGGCCGCGGCCTGCGGGATAACCGGCGCAGCGCTGGCTGGTGGGGCCGGCACCAGCAGTTCCGGCTCGAGCATTGACTTGATAAACCGAAGCAGCGCGCCGATATCGCCCAGGTCCGGAACGCTGATTGCGCTGCGGTCAGCGACGATCGGCCAGACCAGGTTGTCGGTGGCATGTTCGCCCAGCAGCACCGGGACGATCCGCGGCGCGTCGACCGCGCGGACGGCATCGACGAGGGCGTCCTGCCACCAGGGTTCGGTCGCATCGGCCGGCGTCAAGAGCAGCACAACGGCATCCGCCAGACGCAACGCCTCCTTCACCGAAGGCATCAACCGGCCTTGGTCGAGCGCCTTGGTGTCGATGCGCGTCGTGGCGCCGAAAGCCCGCACCTGCGCTGCGACGCGCCGCGCGATCGCGGCATCGGCGCCACGCGCCAGCAACAGCACCTCAGACACGGGCGTGGTTCCTGACGCGCAGCCGCAACTGCGCCTCGAAGCGTTCGAGCGTGCGCGCACCCAGCTTCAAGAGGTTCGTCGTGCCCACCAGCGAAAGCACGCCGGCGCCGGCCATTGCCGCCTCGGTCACACCGTGGGTCATCGGGACGATGAACTTGCACTTGACCAGCGAGCCGCCGATCTCGGCGCACACCCAGGGTCGCGACATCGAGGTGGCGGTGAGCACCACGACGATCTCGTTGCAGGCTTCGAGTTCGCGCAAGATGATGGCGCGGAAGTCGTCGCCATACGCGATGCGGTACTCGTCGAGGAAGGTATCCGCGCCGGCAGCCCGGATCGCGGGCAGGACGCGGGTTGTGACCAGGTGCGTGTCCTGGCTGCCGTGCGACAGAAAGACTTTGTACTTCGCCATCGAGCCCCTCTCAAGTCACCCGCGGCTTGACCCAGATCCAGGCCAGCATGCCGATGCTCATCAGTCCCAGCGACGCGAGCGCCAGCAAGACGGTCGAGTGCATCACCAGCGGCGCGATGACGCCGGCGACCAGCGCGTTGGCCAGGCTGCCGATGCAGGCCTGCACGGAAGACGCCATGCCGCGCCGGTCGGGTACCAGGTCGAGCACCATCAGCGTGACCACCGGCACCATCAGCGCCCAGCCGAAGGCGAAGATCGCGATCGGCGGCAACGCCCACCAGGCGCGCGGCTCGAACAGCAGGTTCAGCGCCACGTTGGCCAGCGAGACCAGCAGCATGATCACGAAGCCGTAGCGGATCTGGTGCTTGGGCTTGATGCGCCCGGCCAGCCGCCCGGACAACCAGGCGCCGCCCATGATGCCGCCGATGGTGAGCAGGAAGAACCAGAAGAATTCGTCGGGCGGCAGCCCGAGGTGTTCGCCGACGAAGACCGGCGCCGACAGCACGTAGAGGAACATCCCGTTGAAGGGCACGCCGCTGGCCATCACCAGCACCATGAAGCGCGGGCTGCGCGCCATGCCCCAGTAGCCGCGCAGCAGATTCGCGACGTCGAACGGCTGCGCTGCGCCGCGGTGCAATGTCTCCGGCAGCAGCCGCCAGTTCAGCAGCCACAGCGCGGCGCCGACCAGCGCCAGGAACCAGAAGATCGCATGCCAGTTGACGTGCACGAACAGGAAGCCGCCGACCATCGGCGCGATGGCCGGCGCGACGCCGAAGTAGATCGTCACCTGCGACATCACCCGCTGCGCATCGGCGGGCGGGAACATGTCGCGGATGATCGCCCGCGAGATCACGACCCCGGCGCCGGCGGCCATGCCCTGCACCGCGCGGAAGAAGACCAGCCAGCCGATCGAGTTGGACAGCGCACAGCCGGCCGAAGCCAACGTGAACAGCGCCACCCCCCACAGCACCACCGGCCGGCGGCCGAGGCTGTCGGACAGCGCGCCGTGGAACAGGTTCATCACCGCGAAGCCGAGCAGGTAGCTCGACAGCGTCTGCTGCATCTGCACCGGCGTCGCGCCGATGGAGTGCGCGATGCCGGCAAATGCCGGCAGGTAGGTGTCGATCGAGAACGGCCCGAGCATGCCCAGGCAGGCCAGCAGCACGGCCAGCGTCCAGCGCGGGCCGCGCCAGAGAAGTTGGGCGTCGGGGTTCATCAAACGGGGAAACCGGCAGTTTAACCAGGGGGTCGACAGCGCCGATCGACCGCCAATACCCTGCCGGACGCCACGCCAGCGGCCTTTCAACGGTCTTGCAACGCGGCCGACCTACATTGGCCTCGCCACCCCAGGAGCCCATCACCATGTTCAGCCGATCGCAAACCACCGCCGCCGCCGCTGCCGTCTTGAAGACCCGCCTCGGCCCGCTCGTCGCAGCCGGCCTCGCGCTGGCCGGACTCGCGGGCCCGGCTCGGGCCGACCCGACCTCCCTCGGCCCGACGCCCTACCTCAGCTTCGCCGACAGTCCGTTCGCCGGCGCCAGCTTCGGCTACTTCCACCTCGAGACTTTCGAGGACCACCTGCTGAACACGCCCGGGGTCAGCGCCGATGCCGGCGGCGTCACCAGCGTGGTGTTCGGCCCGATGATCCACGACTCGGTCGACGCCGACGACGGCGCCATCGACGGCAGCGGATTGAACGGCGACTCGTTCTATTCCGGGTTCGGTGCCGGCGGCATCAAGTTCACGTTCAGCGCGGCGGCGCTCGGCTCGCTGCCGACCCGCGCCGGCCTGGTCTGGACCGATGCCGGCGCCGGCAGTTCGGTCACGTTCTCGGCATTCGGTCCGAACGGCGAGCTGCTGTTCACGCAGACGGCCCCCGGCATCGCCGACAACTCCAACAACGGGGAGACCGCCGAGGACCGCTTCTTCGGCGTCGTCAACGCCGCCGGCATCTCGGCCGTCTTCGTGAGCAATACGGGCGGCGGCATCGAAGTCGACCACCTTCAATACGGTCTTGCCGCGCCGGTGCCGGAAGCGCAGACCTCCGCGCTGATGCTGGCCGGCCTGGCCGCCGGTTCGCTGCTCGTGCGGCGTCGCCGCCGAGGGTAGTGCTGCAGGTCGGCCGCCCCCCGCCAGAGCGGGGAAACCACGCCTGCAGCCAGGGGTCGGCGGCGGTGATCCAATGCCGACATGTCTGCCCCTCGCTCTCTCCGCCGCCATCTGTTGTTCGGTACCGCAGCGCTGCTGGCGATGCCGGCGCTGGCCGCTTCGCGGCGCGTGCTGGCCGACGTGACCGAGGGCCCGTTCTACCCGCCGCGCGCCTGGCGCGAGCGCTGGGCCGACCAGGACGCGGACCTCACCCGCGTGCGCCAGGACGGCCGCACGCTCGTCGCGCGCGGCGAGCACCTGGCGCTGGGCCTGACGGTCGCCGACAGCAACGGCCGCGCGGTCGACGGCGCCGAGGCGGAGATCTGGCAATGCGACGCGCTCGCCGCCTACCGCCACCCGCGCGTGCCGCTGGAGCCGGGGCGCTACGACGAAGGCTTCCAGGGTTTCGGCGCGGCGCGCAGCGACCGCGAAGGTGACGTGCGCTTCCTGACCATCCGGCCGGTGGCCTACCCCGGACGCACGCCGCACATCCACGTGAAGCTGCGCCACCCGAGCTTTGGCGAGCTGACTTCGCAGCTGTTCGTTGCCGGGGATCCGGGCAATGCGGGGGACTTTCTGTGGCGGTCGCTGGATGCGGGCGATCGGTCGGCACTGGGGATGGTGTTGCAGGCAGCGCCGGGGGACAGCGGCGTACGGTGGGTGGTGCGGCAGGCGGTGGTGGTACCCGGGTGAGGGGCTGTTGCCGCCATTGCAGCCATTTCCTTCAGAGTCCGGCGGCGAGCCAAGGCCATCGAGGGCCGACTCCGCGAATGTCCCCCGGCGGCCTGCTCTCGCTCCGCTCTCCGCACGCGAACGACAACGGCGCTATCTAGAACCTGGCGAGTAGCGAGATCAGCTTGGCGGCACCCAGGACGAGTTCCTGTGTCGAAGCCGCCTGGTCGATCTCGGCCTTGATGCGATTGGCTTCCCTCACATCGCCCGCCGACGCGATGGTTCCGGGCGCCAGCAGCAGAAGCCTCGCTTTCAGCACGCCGTGCGCGGCCTGCTCGATCTGCGGTTTCAGCAGCAGTTGGTCCTTGGCAATGGCGCCGAAGTACTGCTCGTAGAGAGAGTCCAGCGCTGCCTCGGCGGCCTGGACCATCGCCAGGTCGTCGTCGGCCAATGTGGCCTTGGTTGTCGGCATCGGCGTCTCCTTTGGCTACTGGGTCTTGCAGACCGGCAACGGGCTGGTCAGCGGCACGGAGAGGATCGGCTTCAGCGCCGGGTCGTCCTCGAGTTGCTTGCGGTAGGTCGTCAGGCGTTCCATCGCTTTGGTCGAGTCGGTGCCGAAAGTCGATGCCCGGATCTCGAGAATGTGGTTGAGGCCGGACAGCAGGTCCTCCACCGAAAGCTCGCCATAGGACCGCGATAGCGCCACCGCCCGCGTTCCCGCCTCGACGGCATCGGCGAACATCGAGGTCGCGGCCGCGTTGTCGCGCCTTTCGGCCTTGCGCGTTTCGATCAGCTCGACGACGGCCCGTTGGACCGCGTCGTCGTTGTTCGCCTTCAGCGAGCGGTTCAGTTCACCCACCGCCTTGCCGAAGCGGTACTGGTACCTGACCGGCGCGGCCTGCGACGCTTCGGCCAGGACCGCCATGCGCTGGGTGAGACGCACGCCGAGCCCGGTGGTGCAAGCCACCGCATCACCCGCCAGCAGGCTGCCTTCCGGCAGCCGCGCAAGCGATGCGGCGAAGGCAACATAGGCCGCCCTCAGGTCGGCAAGTTGCGTGCGCACGAATTCGAGCTCGCGTTCGCGGACGTCGGTCGCCGCAAGCGCGCTCTGCACATCCGCTTGCTTCACCACGCCGCCGACGCCCAACCCCTTCAGTCCGGCGAGCAGGTCCTGAAACTCCTGCGCCTCGGGCTGCTGCGGGCCCAGCGCGCCATTGACCATCAGCGTCTCGTAGTTTTCGATGGCGGTCACGGCCCGATCACGAAAGGCCTCGGCAGCCGCCTTCAGCGCAAGCGCCTTCTCCTTCGTGCAACCGCCGAGCAACAGCAGCGCGAGGAGCAGACCGGTCCCATACCACACGCGCATCAGTGTCCGTTCTCTCATCGCTTCTCCTGCACGGGTTGGGGCTGCCGGTCGCGGATCACCGCGTGCGGTGCCGAGGCCGGCCGCAGATGCGGGTGAGTCGGCGTCCACATCGGGCAGTGATCAGGGACGCATCGATCGTCATTCCGCGCGACGACCCTGTCAAGACGGCCTGTACCCACGAAGATGGATGGCCGGACGGCCACCGTCGAGACCCTAGGCATGCAAGACTTGCGCATGCGAATTGCCGAAAGAGACGATGCTGCCGCCGATCCTGATCGGAGATGGACGATGACGAACAGACGAACCCTGCTGCTGGCGGCGATCCCCGGCCTGTGGCTGCCCGCCCGCCACGCCCTGGCGCAGGCCTATCCGAACAAGCCCGTCCGCTACATCGTGCCGGTGGCCGCCGGCGGGGGCAGCGACTTCATCGGCCGCACAGTCTGCGAACGCTGGAGCAAGGCGCTGGGCCAGACCTTCGTCATCGACAACCTGGGCGGCGGCGGTGGCGTGATCGCGGCCCAGACGACCGCCAAGGCAGCGGCCGACGGCTACACGCT